>TARA_B110000977_G_scaffold29140_1_pt1 | contig 11499 bp, 6 predicted proteins | sample TARA_B110000977 | Tara Oceans TARA_B110000977 (sample SAMEA4397798) | marine metagenome | biome: Polar Biome; feature: [SRF] surface water layer (ENVO:00010504); material: water (ENVO:00002006), including particulate matter (ENVO:01000060) such as... | depth 5 m | reverse complement strand
CAATGCCGCTAAAGGAGAGCAAGGCGATCGTTAGTGTGTTTGATGTGCAGAGATCTACGGAAATCAAACATGAGAAAACGCAAGAATTTTTTATGAGTGTGTTCGAGTCTTTTTTAGAAATATGCATGCAAGATTATGAGAAAAATCCGTTGCGGTCACGTGCCTTTCGGTTAAAGGAAACCGGCGATGGCTATATCAGCACAGTGGGTTATCCCTTTCTGTCATCGGAAACAGGGGTGCTTGCAGATGGCGCGGTTTCTGCCGCCCTGGCTATGCTGGATGCATTTAATACTAACCTTGAGAAATTTAACTACTCGCGCCCTATTAAGGCGTCTATTGGTCTCGCCTATAACTCGATTCAGGGCACCTTTCAGAGTGGGGATATTCGCTCATACGACCTGTATGGTGAAGCAATAATTCAGGCGGCCAAGTATCAAAAGCTGCGAAAAATACCACAACTGTTTGACCTGTTCAGCGAGCACGCAGCCAAACTCGACCTTGAGCATTTTCACCTGCTCATTGTTCAAGAGGTGGTGTACAACTCGCTGAGCCCGTCCTATCGAGATTTGTTTGTCGAGATAGATCTGACCGATCCGCGAGTATTCACCGGAGACGAGGAAATGCGATATGACCCCGAGGCTAGATACATCTACTTCTATGTCAGAGACTAATGGATGCCGCGCTGTGCTTGTTGTCCTCAGCTGCTAAAGAATGCAGTCACCAGTGTTTGATCGGCAAAGAACGACGCCAAATTCCCGATGACAAGGTCGCCCATCGCGGTCCGTGTCTCACCCGTCGCACTCCCAATGTGAGGCAAAAGCACAACGTTGCCCAAAGCGATCAATGCCTCTGGTACACTGGGTTCTTGGTCGTAGACATCGAGACCGGCGGCCGCGATAGTCCTGTTCTGCAATGCCTGTACTAGCGCAGCCTCATCGACGCTTTGCCCGCGTCCGACATTGATAAAAGTACCTTCCTCGCCAAGACAGTCAAAAAATGAAGCGTCCAGTATCTTGCGCGTTGCTGGCCCACCTGGGAGCACGTTAACAACAATATCGCTGTGGCTCGCAAGCTCATTGAGAGATTCACAGTAAGTATAATCACAGTCTTTGGGGCGGCGATTATGGTAGGCGATGTTGAGTTTGAAACCCATCGCTCTGTTGGCGATCTCTTGGCCGATGCGGCCGAGGCCTGCGATGCCGAGTGTCTTGCCAGCGAGGCTTTGTCCGAGCGGTAAGGGGCCTTTTTTCCATTGCCCCGTGCGCACAAACGCATCGGCGCGAATAAATTTCCGAGAGCAGGCGATGATGAGGCCGAGTGCGATATCAGCCACGGCATCGTCGAGCACGCCCGGAGTGTTAGTCACACGGATATTAAGGCGATCGGTTTCAGTGAAATCAATCCCATCGACGCCAACGCCGAAACAGGCAATCACTTGCAGAGAATCGAGAGTGTAGAGAAGCGGGTCGGTCGCCCAAGACGCCGATGCAGCGGCGACACAGTGTCCTTCTAACTCGGCAAGCTTCGCTTTTTTTTCGGCCTCATCGAGAGTCCAAAGGTGAGTCGTCTCGTAAGCGGCATCTAATGCCTCGATTGTGGCTGGATGGAAGTTGTTGGCAATAATTAGCGGTTGTTTTCTAGCCTGCATTATTCTTTATCCCCATCAGGGTCGTCGAATTAGTTATTTTTCTATTGGCAGCTTTATCTCATAAACGGTTGCTTAGTTTAAGTCCTGATTGCGCGCTAAACGACTATTCCGTACATTGTCGTCATCGTTTTTATCCTGTGGCGGCTATTCCTATTGGCTTGTGCAGAGAATATGAATCAACTACCGAGCAGCAGAGTTACGTAATGACAGATCAACGAGTATTCGCGCTAATCCCGCCGGTCGACACGATTCTCAAGCAGCCTTCTCTGCAGCAAACAATCGCTGCCTTAGGTCGAGAGCCGGTAAAACTTGCGATTCGAGCCGAGGTCGATATTCTTCGGCGCGCCATGGCGAGCGCCGCGGCTGAGTATTTGAGCCTCTCTCGAGAAGTCGTCGCCGAGCGCGTCGCAGAGGCTGCGGTTACGCGCATTGGCCAAGAATTTAAACCTCTGTTTAGGCCTGTGTTTAATCTTACGGGCACGGTTATCCATACCAATCTCGGCCGATCAAGACTCCCCGACTCGGCGATAGCGGCTATGGCCATCGCAGCGGGTGAGGCGGTTGATCTCGAATACAACTTAGAGACAGGTAAGCGCGGCGACAGAGATTCGCATCTCGAAGCTCTGATCTGCGAGCTGACGGGCGCCGAGGCTGCAACCGTGGTTAATAACAATGCGGCTGCCGTTGTCCTGTTGCTCAACACGCTCGCGTTAGGACAGGAAGTCATCATCTCGCGCGGTGAACTGGTCGAAATTGGCGGTGCATTTCGCATTCCCGATGTGATGGAAAGTGCGGGCGCTAAGCTTCGCGAAGTCGGCACGACTAACAGAACCCATGCGCGCGATTTCGAGGCGGCACTATCGCCGCAAACAGCGTTGGTGATGAAGGTGCATGCGAGTAATTACGAGATACGTGGCTTTACCAGCGCGGTGCCCGAAGCCGAGCTTGCCGCCATTGCCCATGGCGCGAATATTCCGTTTGTGTCGGATCTCGGCAGTGGCTGTTTGGTCGACATGGCCCGCTTTGGACTGCCGCCTGAACCCACAGTCAGGGCGACGGTCGAGGCGGGTGCTGATCTGGTCACGTTTAGCGGCGATAAACTGCTTGGTGGGCCGCAGTCTGGAATCATTGTTGGCCGGGCTGATCTCATTAAGCGCATTAAAGCGAACCCCCTCAAGCGCGCCTTAAGAGTCGACAAAACGGTGCTGGCAGGATTGTTGTCAGTCTTGCAGCTGTACCGAGATCCAGAGTCTCTGCCTCAGCGATTGCCACTGCTGACGGATTTAACGCGGTCAGTCGATGACATCGAAAAAGCTGTGCAGCGAGTGCTACCAGTAGTGCGTGAGGCAGTCGGTGAGAAGTTTGTTACTGACGGACTCGATTGCAAGAGTCAGATTGGCAGCGGCGCGCTCCCGTTGGAACTGATGCCGAGCCGTGCGATTGCCATCTCACTGCGCTCAGGACAGAGCGATGCTGGACTGACCGAGCTGGCGGCAACGCTGCGTGCATTACCGAAGCCTATAATAGGACGCCTCTCGGATGGTTCACTCATTCTCGATCTGCGGTGTTTGCGAGATGAGCAAGGCTTCTGCGAGCAGTTGCGCAGTCTGTAGCCGACTTATGGTCCTTTCTAGCTTTGGCTGTTGACGACTTTTGCGCCAACTTCTCGTGTCCCTGCCAAGAAAAAAAGCAGCGAGGCGATCGACGCGGCGAGCATCATGAGCAATAGCGGGTACACCGTACCGTTAAAGATAACAGCTACAAGTTGCGCCGCGATAGCCGAAAAAGCCATCTGTAAAAATCCAGTCAATCCCGACGCGGTGCCCGCGAAACGAGGAAATTCGTTAATTGCCGCAGCCTGTGCATTAGGCAGTGTGATGCCATTGCCGAGCACAGCGATGGCGACAGGGATAAAAAGCGCGAGTGGGTGGTGAAAGCCGAGGAGCTGCAAAACGATGGCACTGACTATACCAACTATGCCGGTGCTGGCACCGAGCATAATTAAACGATTGATACCGAGAGTCCGGCCGAAGTGACGCGCAATATAATTGCCGACCATGAACCCTAGCGGCACCATAATAAAATAGTAACCATATTCTGTAGGAGGGCGGTTGAGCACCGTGATCATGATTTCGGGCGCAGCCGAGATGAAGGCAAAAAATACCACAGAGACAAAGCTTACGCAGAAGGCATAGCCTCGAAACGCGCGCGAGCGAAATAGATGGGCAAAGTTACCAAGCATCGCACCGACTCCGTCGAAAGGCACCGGCTCGGCCAAAGTCTCGACGAGAGAGGAGCGCAGCACGAGCAGAATGCCGAGGCTGAGTACTGCCATGACAAGAAACACCGACTCCCAGCCAAAGCGATGCATCAGTTCACCGCCTAGCGCGGGCGACAGCATGGGCATCACTACCATCACCATAACGAGTGTTGCAATCACTCGCGCGGCCTGCTCAGGGCCATACACATCCCGTACGATTGCGCGCGCAAGCACAAGCCCGACAGCGCCGCCAAACGCTTGAATAATTCGGCCGAGAATCAGCATCTCGATCGTGTTGGCGAAATAGCAGAAAAGCGAGCCGATGATGGTTATGCACAGGCCTAGCAGCATAATAGGCCGCCGGCCGAACTGATCCGAGAGAGGGCCATAGGTGAGAGTGCCAATCGCAATCGCGAGCATGGACAGGCTAAGAGTGAGCTGCGCGATCTCAGCGCTGACGGCGAACGTTTCTTTGATAACCGGAATCGCAGGGAGCAATATTTGCATTGCGGTAGGGCCGAGCGCCGAGGTTGCCGCGAGAAGGATAATGACTCGTTTGGCTAGGGTATTCTCAATGTTCACAATTTTCCCGTGGCGAGCCACGTTGTGGCGCGCAGTAAAGGTGTCGTCTAATCCCCAGTCGCTCAGTCACGCGCTGATTTGCAGACCGCCTTACCTAAGTTTGTGCAATTTGATCTGCTCAATCGCCCGGCTTAAAAATCAGGTAGCGAGGTGTCATTGCCGTAACTCTGCGATCTCAATACTACGCTCGCGCCCATAATTGCCGATCGTTGAGCTTTGCTCAGCTCGACGCCGATACCGAACAGTTGACGCTGAAACTCAACGGTGACCAAGGCGCTATCGTTAGCAAGAGGCAGAGAGAGGATGGCTGGGGAATCGCCAGTAATTGACTCGCTTTTACGCGCTGGAGTGTAGCATGAAATCACTGCCTCTTCGCTGTCTCGAAGGCAAAGGGTGTTTGCGCTTATCTCTAATGCTAGCCCCTCGGGTGACGCCTCAAAACGAGGTGAGATTGATAACCTATTAGCTAACGCAAGTGCGGAGGGTGTCCCGTCATGACTAATGGCGACAGGAATGCCTGCGCCGAGTCGGCGAGCAAGGCTTGGGTCTTGGCGCAGTGAGGCGCTAAAAAAGTTGCGCGCCGAGCCGCTGTCGCCTTTTTGCCAATGCGCGCGAGCTATATGCCACTGGACTCGCGCGCGGAGCATCGCTTCGGCATCGGGTAGCAGTGAGAGGGCGAGTGTGCCTTCATCAATCACTCCGTCAGAATCGTGTCGCAGAGCCGCAGATTCGGTAGCGAAAGAGTGTTTGTAGCCCTGCGCGCCGCTGAAAGAGCCTCGAGTCTCAGCGTCTTCGATTAGCGAGGTAAAGACACCCGCGCCGAGCAGTCGTGCGATTTCAGGCTCTATCCATTCGGGTATGTGAACGTCGAGCGGGCCATAGGGACGCAGGCGATTTCGCATGGTATCGGCGTTAGCGAAAAGTGACGCTGCTCGGCGACCCGCGCGCCAAGCGGCAAGTCGAGTGAGTTGCGCCGAGGCGGTGGCAGAGAGCCTGACTCCCCACTCTTGAGCCGCTGCAAATTCTAGCTGGCGTTCATAGTCGGCGCGAAAGGCGAGGGCGGTAAGCAATGCCGCAATCGCATCTTTCTGTGCATCGTCGGCACTAAAATTGCCATTGCGATCGGGCTGATTCAACGCGGATTCGGCAAGCCGCGCAGCCTCTTCAGTGTATCCGGCGAGCAGTAAAAAAGTCGCACTGGCAAGAAAGTGTTCGGCGCGATTGCTAACACCAATAAGCGGATCTTGCCTGTTACGCCAGACGAGCATTTGCTCTAACGCGCTCTGCGCATTGTCGAATCGACCCTGTGCGAGCGTAAGGTAGAGCTTCTGTATCCAAGGATTAGAAACACTGCTCGGGTTTGGGTAGCGCGTCGCTCTGTCTATTAAACGCTCAGCTTGATCGATGCGCAGCCTGCTCAAGGCGACTTCTGCGGCGTTTGTAAGGGTGACGGTGCTTAACTCTTCTCGTGTATTTTGCGCAGCCTCGTCTAATTCTAGCGCCTTGTCACAGGCGAGTGCAGCCTGCGATTCTTGAGGGGCGCTGAGTTCTACTGCACAGAGTGTGTTCCACGCCTGCGCTTCGGAAAATCGATCGACGTCATCTTTGGCAAGGACGCGAAGCGCACTTTGACGCGCGTCTTCGAAACGGCCTAGTTTGATTAAAGGCCAGCCTTTATAGGGTTCGAGGTCGACCCCATAGGCTTCGGCCAAGGCATCGAGATAGCGAAGAGACTCTTCTTGATTGCCGATGAGTTGATGCACCGAAGACAGTTGATTAAGGGTGAGGTAATGCCACAGTGGTGTCTCTGGCACTGAGCCTACTGGGAGATCGTTGCCTGCCTCGACCATCTGATCGAATGAGCGAATTTTGCTGTTTGCCTCAGCCTGGTTAAGGTGGAAAAGCGCGCGCGGCACATTGCCTTCGACGGTGAGCAACACCTCGGCGAGCGTGTAGTGTGCAGCGGAGGAGGTTGGGGCAGAAGTAAGCCACTGTTCCGCAAGCTCGCGCGCACGGATACGCTGACTGGCATCGAGCGCACTGCAGACGGCAAGGGCTTCGGGCTCGACAATCGAGCGAAGGCCAAAACAAATTTCCGGCGCAGGCAATTCAATTTCGCTAAGATTTTGGCCTCTCGCACCGCAGCTTAGGCATGCGGATACGACGGCACCGAGCAATAAAATTTGCTTAACGTGCTGAGACCGCTCATGTGTTGATTGGTGCTTTTTCCGGCGCAGTGCCATCACTCTTAGGCCTCAGCGTAGGGTAGATCTAGCGAGTTGCTCCATAGAAGGCAGCAAGAGTTCGCGAAGCAGCGCGTTCACATCACCGGCACCTGGGGCGAGTTCCAAGCGGTGGGCGAAGACACGGGGCAGCAGTTTTTCTATGTCGGCTGCGCTCACATAGTTGCGGCCGTCCAGCGCGGCGGCGGCCTTCAACGCTGGCAGCATAAGCACAATGCTGCGGGTAGAGTTTCCTTGCAGAACGCGCGGATCGCTCCTCAAATCTCGAGAGATATCAACTAAAGCGACTTTTACTGCGGCACTTATTTCGACCTCAGAATCGATAACCCTCCGCGCATGCAATAGGTCGATCTGGCTCACTGTGCGTTTGTGCACGGCCTCGTCGTCATAGAGTGTTTGTTGTCGATCAAGGTGAGTGGATAAGACTTCGAGTTCAGCCTCGCGATCGATATGCTGCATGGTGAGTTTGAATAAAAATCTATCCAGCTGAGGGGTCGGCAATGGGTAAGTGCCAACCAGATCAAGTGGATTCTGAGTAGCAATAACGAAGAATAATTCGCCGAGTGGATACGTCGTGTTGTCGACAGAAACTTGTTTCTCGCCCATCGCTTCGAGCATCGCCGATTGCACCTTTGGTGAGGTACGATTGATCTCGTCGGCTAGCACAACATGCGCAAAAAGAGGGCCGCGGCGGAAATGAAAGCTATTATTACTTGGGTCGAATATCGGCACGCCGGTGACATCCGAAGGCAGCAGATCGGGGGTAAACTGAATGCGGCGGAAGGCGGCGATCCCTGACTCGGCGCCTGATTCATCGTCAGAGACGTTAGGCGGCATCTGGCCGACGATTGCTTCGCCCAACGTCTTCGCGAGCGTAGTCTTGCCAGAGCCGGGAAAGTCTTCGAGGAGCACATGGCCGTCGGCGACTAGCGCGATGACGCAAAGCTCAATGACCTCATCGCGGCCAATCACTTTTGTTTTAACAATGTTAACGAGTTTTAGGAGTGTCGCGCGCGCAGCGTCTAACTCGTTTGCTGGCTTGGCGGTCGCGTGGGGTGCATCAAAAGACGCGACCGATTCATCGCTCTCTTTTTTATAGTTCTCTGTTTCATGCTCAAAACTCATGTAAAGCTCCAATCGGGCTAGCGTATTGTCGACCAGCTAAAGGGGTGTAGGGCGCCTAGCAATCTACGCCAGAGAGGAATATTGGCCTGCAAATCTGAAGAAACCGATTGTTCTAGCGCTTGCCAGTCGTCTGCACTCAGACTCGGCGCTGCGGTGATGCTTCGATCCGATTGCTCAGCGCTGTCGGCTCGATCTGAAAAGCCTAACGTTGCGGCTAAATGTGCTCGCGTAAGCGGCGCGAGGCCGGGTGCGAGGGCGTTGCAGCGGGCTGCAAAGGCCTCTCGCGATTCACCGTAGTGTCGCCTAAGCCCCGAGTCGGCGAGACGGTCGAGTGTCGCTCGATAGCCGGTGCGCGGCCGGCTCGCTTGTGAGCCGAAGCGCGGTGCGAGTCGCCGCTGCATTTTGGCAAAATACCCCAAGAGCGCAATGATTACCGCTGCGTATGTGAGCCAGCGGCCTGCCTGCTGCAGCAAGGCCAGGGGATCGAAGGTGGACTCGCGTTTGCTGTCGATAAACTGCTCGAAAGACGACTCATCGCGCAACATGTCGCCTAGCAGTTGTTGCAGATTGTCCTGAGGATCGGTGGTCATATCGACAAGGGTCTGCTGAGGTGCCGGATCGATTATGACCCAGCCCACACCTTCGAAGTAAATCTCGGGCCAAGCGTGGCCATGGATCGCTTGGATAAGCAGAGCAGAGCCGCCAGCGCGATTGCTCGCAGGGACAGAATAGCCCACGCCAACGCGAGCAGGAATGCCGAGACTGCGATACAGATACACCGCCGAAAAGGCAAAGTGGACGCAGTAACCGGTCAGATCGCCGAAGAGGAAAGAGGCGGCAGGGTCTGCCTCGGCGGCGTGCGCATTTTTGAGACTATAGATTCCGTTCTCGTCGAGATACTGCTTAATGGTCCACGCGCGTGCGAAGGCGTCCTGCGCAAATTCTGGCTTTAGCGAGGCGGTTAGCGAGTTCGCAAGGTCGGCATAGCGCGGATCATCCGGCAGTTTGAGGTATTCAGCGGCAATGTCGCCGCGCCAATTTTTATTGCCAACCTCTCGTCCCAGCAGAATATCAAAGTCGAAGAGCGGCACCTGTGAAATCGCTTCGTAAGTGCTATCGAAGCGCGTGGCATTAGGGTTAGGAATGCGCGAATAGCGGGTGGGCGTGTCTAGTCCGAAAGGTGCGCGGTGCGGTACCAGTGTGCCAATAGTTGTGCGCACGCCTTTGCGGGGCGCCTCCGCGGCTGGCGAGATTGCGTAGCTTAGGCCGGCTTCGTTACCTGAAGCGAGCGAGTCGGCTGCGCTGGCATCAAACCCTCTGAGCAAATCTGTGTCCATGTCTGGGCGCGTCGCGTAATCGATGCGTTGTCCGTCAAATTGAGAGTAGGCCGATTCACGGAAATAGTAGGAGCCATCAGCGGGCTCATAGTCGTCATGAAAAACAACAACAGCAACTGGCGCGGCCTTATCCTTCGGGTCGTTGGTGCTGTCTTGGAAGGGATTGTCTTCCTGTGGACCGCGTCCCTGCTGCCCTGTCAGGCCGAGGTCGTTCGTGAGCTCAGGGGTTGGCAAGCCGAAGCGGCTAACGAAGAGCATCAGCAACAGGCTCACAGCAGTCAGGACCAAGAGATGATAAAGCGCTCGACCTTTGCTTGACTCCTGCAGGTTGATCGCAGTCAGCAATAGCAGACAAACAGCGCCTATCGCCATTAGTAAATAGGCGGGGTCGTAGCCGCGGATGAGGGCGAAGTCGCCTAACAGGAAGGGGCGATCGATCATGCCGTTGCGATGGGCGGTGAGCGTAAACACAACCGCACAGGCAATGAATAGAAGCTCGCCTATCCTGCCGACAGCACCCCGCTGCGAGAGCAGATGTAGGCTTCCACAGAAAGCGGCGGCGAGCGTGAAACCCGCGATGAATTCACCCGCGCTGTAGAGGCTAAGCGGATTGCCCGATGCTGTGGCGCTCGCGCTAAGCAGTGAGCCTACCTCGCTGCCATTTCGTAGCACGGTGGCCAGTAGTAAGCCCGTGCCGGCAAAAACGAAAGCGAGGATTGCCGCAGCGCCAAAACGCAGCTGCAAGGCTCGACTTGAATGGGGGAGGGCGCAGAGAATAAGCGGGCCAAGCAGTGCGCCAAGTATGGTGCCAAGTGAACCGCTCGCTATCGTGAGCGGCAGGCTCATAAGCCAAGCGGCGAACGCGACAGCGCCGAGGCGAAATAGCTGAGTTAGGCCGAAACGACGCGCGAGTTCATTGGTCGCCGACTGTGTCAGGCTGCCGTTGGTGTGAAAAAGAGGGGGTGGCTTAGCCAAGAATCGCATCCTTAAGGTCAGAGATTTTCACTAAATCTCCGCTAGTCCTGTCCACTAATACGATCGATTCTACGCGCTGGCTCAGGGTGGTCAAATCCAATACTGGGGAGGCCTTGCGTGTCTTCGCTAGCACGTTCGAAGAGAGCACGTCCGAATCTTTCCACAGCGCCCTGTGCAGGCGCGACTTTGGTGTGCGCCTGCCGACTATGTCGACTCCGATAACCAGATTAAGACGACACGTGCGTGATTGAGCAGTCGCGGCGAGCCTAGCCAACACCTCTGAGTCGCGGGCGCTCGCGAAGACGAGGCAGTGGCTGCAGTGCTGAGCGGCTAGAAACCTGTCTAAGCCATAGCTGTGAGGAGCTAACTCCTCTGGCGCGGCAGAGTCAGCGATCGCGACAAGCGCGTCGGCCAGGTTCCGGTATTCGTTTGCGCGACCATTATCATTGCCTGCGCCGTCGGCGCCAAAGCGCCAATCGTCCCCGAGCAAGCCGCTTTCTAAAGTCAGTCTTGCTAAGGCAGCCGCGGCTTCGTCGCCCGTCCCGCTCACCAAATAGGCACAGGCCTTGTCGTCGAACGCGACGCTCCGCTCGGGTAACCGGACATTAAGCTGGCGATTGCGGGCGAAGCCCTTCCACATAATATCGCGCACCGAATCGCCGGGTGCGTAGGGCCGGATTTCCATCCGATCCCCCAAAGGCTCACCGTTTGTCTCTGGCAAACCGTCGGCGGTTATGCGGGCGCGCTGCAAGGTAAAGGGGTGATAAGCGCCGAGTCGGGGCAAAATCATGTGTGCAAGAGGCTGGGTGGCGAGCCAACTGTAACTACACAGCCCGAGTGCATCTCGAACCTCGAAGCGACGGATTACTGCATCGTTTTTCCCTCGGTGAGCGGGGACGATGGTTTCATGAAGGCGATTATCTCGTCGCCGTTCGTTCAGCGTTTCAGTATTGGCTGGCGAAACGATTCGCCAGTTTAAGCGTACGAGCGGAAGCCAGGTTATTGCGGGCAGCGAGAACTCGGTGCTGTTGTGATACCCCGCCTCGAATGCTTCCGCACTCGATCGTGAGTTCGGTTGACACTCCAATGTGCGCATCACTTTGCGCTGCACGACTAGCCCACCGATGACCGTGGCGAAAAGAGAAAGGATAACAACGAACAGTGCGCACAGGCAGAGGGCGAAAACCACAAGGTCCATGCTGCCATAGCCAATTAGGCGCAGCGCGCCTGCCGATAAAACTAGCGCGAGGCTGCCCTGTAGCGTTAAGGGAAAATGTGACAGCAGCGCAGAGACGAACGCGCGCACTCTCCTTAAGTTGAGCGTTAACC
>TARA_B110000977_G_scaffold201857_1_pt1 | contig 11500 bp, 13 predicted proteins | sample TARA_B110000977 | Tara Oceans TARA_B110000977 (sample SAMEA4397798) | marine metagenome | biome: Polar Biome; feature: [SRF] surface water layer (ENVO:00010504); material: water (ENVO:00002006), including particulate matter (ENVO:01000060) such as... | depth 5 m | reverse complement strand
TATGGTAATGGTCAGTCTGCTTTCTTCAATGTGCAATTGCGTGGTGATGGTTATGTTCCAGGCTCTGGTCCTCCATTGCAAGCATTAAAAATAGAGCCATGGTCTAGCAGACTTACTATGAATACTGCTTCTGGCACTGACAATCTTACAATAGAAACCAATGCACCTGCAATTGAAGACACTAAACCTCACGTCTTTGTTAACCTCACTACAACTGAGAGAAACGCTTTAACAGCAGAATCAGGCATGATGATATTCAACACAACAGATGTTAAACTACAATGTTATGATGGGTCAGCATGGAACAACTTACATTAAAGGGAACCAATAATGGAACAAGAAAAAGCAAAACTTGGTAGACCTTTCATGGTCTTAGATACTGAACAGATTGAGAAACTAGCGTCACTTCATTGTAGCACTAGAGATATCGCGTTTGTTATGGGGTGTCACGAACAGACATTGACTAATAATTACCAAGCAAACATTGACATAGGACGTGCCAATGGTAGGACTCGTTTGCGACTAGCGATGTTCAATAATGCAACGCAAAAGTATAATGCAGCAGTGCAGATATTCTTAGCGAAGAACTTATTGGGTATGAGTGATGTCCCAAGGGATGAGGGTGACGACGGAGTCTTGCCTTGGATTACACCAGTTAAGGAAAACGATAACAATGCCGAAGATATCTAAGATAGGATTGTCACATGATGACATTCACGAAGAGATAATTAAAAACAAATATACCATTCAAATTATACAGAATGATATAGAATCTATAAAGAATAATCACTTAAAGCATATTGAAGATGATATGGATTCAATCAATAAAAAGGTTGATAAGTTAGATGAAAAGATAGACAAGAAGATAGATAAGATGGATGGTCGCCTATGGTGGATTATCGGTATCTTAATCGGGGCAACACTAATCCCAATGATAAAGGACTCACTATGACAAGTAAGTATAATGAAATAACTGGTAAGAAGATGGTATCAGGTCGTAACACAGACAAGTATCGTTTCAACTGGGATGTTATCTTTGCAAGTAAAGTAGATGTAACTGATGTTGACAAGATAGACGAAGAGTTTGCTAAGTTAACTGAGGTTGTTACTAATGAAGAGATTGACGAAGCCTTTACATTAGATGCTGATGATGCAGAAGTTATTGCAACATACGGGTCTATCATTAAAGAATGAACTTATCTATCCCCCAACAGAATATATTTGATAGTGTTGCACGTTTCCGAACTGTGAGTGCTGGTAGACGATTTGGTAAAACCTTTCTTGCAATGTTTGAAATTGCAAAGATAGCACGACTACCTAATAAGAGAATCTTTTATGTTGCACCATCGTATAGAATGGGTAAGCAGATCATATGGGAAGATTTAAAATTTGAGTTGTCTGTGCGTAAATGGGTAAAGAAGATCAATGAAAGTGACTTGACAATTACGCTAAAGAATGGTAGTAGAATCAGTATAAGATCAGCAGACAACCCTGACAGTATGCGTGGTGTAAGTCTAGACTTCATTGTATTAGACGAAGCAGCATTTATGCCAAAGTCAGTGTGGACAGAAGTATTGCGTCCTACACTATCAGACAGACAAGGTGGTGCATTGTTTATCTCTACACCCAAAGGTTACAATTGGTTCGCTGATATGTGGCATGAGTCAGTTAATAAGTCTAACTGGGAGAGTTTCAAGTATACTACAATAGAAGGTGGTAATGTTACAGCAGAAGAAGTTGAAGATGCTAAACAAGACCTTGATCTTAAAACATTCAAGCAAGAATATGAGGCATCATTTGAGACAGCGGGCAATAGAATCTATTATGCGTTTGATAACAAAGAATCAATACAGTCTTGGACAGGTAATTTAGATGATTATAAAATTGTGCATATAGGTTGTGACTTCAACGTGAATCCTGTATCTGCGGTTGTTGGTGTTCAAGGTCGCGATGGTATGCATATTATTGATGATATTGTTATCCCATCGTCAAACACAGATGAATTAGCAGTAGAAATACAAAGACGCTATCCTAATAAGAAAATTATTTGTTATCCTGATCCTGCTGGTAGTGCAAAAAAGACTAGTGCTGGTGGTAGAACTGACCACTCAATATTATTAGAATATGGATTTCAGGTTAAGGTGAGAAGAAAGCACCCAGCAGTTAAAGACAGAATTAACAGTATGAATCGTATGTTCCAGAATGCTGCGGGTCTTAGGAATCTATTCGTTGATCCTTCATGCAAGACAACTGTTGATTGCTTAACAAAACAACAGTATAAAGAAGGCACTATGTTACCAGATAAAACAAGTGGGTATGACCATATACCGGATGCATTTGGTTATATGATTGAATATTTATATCCAGTTAGACCACCAGTAACAGAGTTACAGTCTGGTCCGTTTGGCATGACACCCAAGCGATTTGGACACTTTTAGAATTAAACTCAGTATTAATAGTTTGATAAATAACTATTATAACACACTATCAATGTCCATGCAAGGCATTGAGTTATAAAAAAGTAATAACCTATAGGAAAAATATTACAATGACATTAGAATCTATATTAAAAAAGCATCCCTCTTATGAAGAGAATGCAAAACAAGCAGACTATTTGTTTCGTAGTTATGTTGGTGGTGAACAGTATCGTAAAGGCGAATACTTAACACAATACATTGGCGAAAACGAAATCCCACATGCATATCAAAACAGACTTGCAGCAACACCATTGGATAACCATGTAGCAACTGTTATTGACATCTATCGTTCATTCATCTTTAAGAATGAACCACAGCGTGAACTTGGTGCTTTGGAAAAGAACCCACTTGTAATTCAATGGTTAAACGATACCGATCAAGAAGGTCAGACTATGACTTCTTTCATGAAGACAATGAACGATATTAGCATGGTGCTAGGTAATGTTTGGATATTGGTAGATAAGCCTAGTTACAAGGTTAATACTCAAGCAGAAGAAGAAGCATTGGGTATTCGTGGTTACGCTTGCACATACACACCACAGAACGTATTGAACTGGGAATATACTCGCAGCATTAATGGTAAGATGACATTGTCACACATTGCTGTAGTTGAATCAGAGTCAAAAGAGCGTATGTCCGTTACCCATTGGTATAAAGACACAGTAATCAAGCGTATTATCACTAAAACAGACACAGGTGAAGCAGATAGTATTGTAGGCGAAGAGGTTTATGACAATCCTTTAGGTTACATTCCATTTGTTAACCATTCACCATTGAAGTCAAGAGTAAAAGGCATTGGTATCAGTGTTGTTGCAGACATTGCAGACTCACAGCGTTATATCTATAACTTGTTGTCTGAATTAGAGCAATCAATACGTATCTCAAGTCATCCTACACTAGTGAAGACTACTCATACACAAGCGAATAGTGGTGCTGGTGCAATTATAAACTTAGATGAACAGTCTGAGCCAGGATTGAACCCATACTTGCTACAACCAACTGCTGCTGGTATTGATGGTATTATATCTACAATAGAACTTACTGTAGATGCGATTAGTCGCATGAGTCACACTGCATCAGTTACATCTTCAAAGACATCGCCTACAAGTGGTATATCTTTGCAAGTAGAACGCGAGTTATTGTTTGCTAAGTTGAAAGACATTGCAGACACAGTGCAAGAGACAGAGATTAAATTGTGGAATATATGGTTTGATTGGCAGAACATTGATAAGCCAGCAGACTTTGTTATCTCATATAACAACAAATTTGATATGCGTGACATGAGCAATGATCTTATGCACTTCAAAGCAGCATTAGAATTGAATGATGACCCAGTCTTTAGAGCGATGATCGTAGAAAAGATTGGAAAATTATTTGAAGACTAAATAGATGTAATGCAGCATAAGGCTGCTTTTATCACCCCTAACAAAAGGATTAAAACTGATATGACAGAAATCATAGGAACACCTACAGATGAATCAACTACTGGAGTTGAATCACAGGAAATTATTATCCAGGAAGAAGCGAAAACTTTCACTCAAGAACAAATGAATGAAATAATTGCTAAACGAGTTGCAAAAGTTAAGTCCTCATATGACGGGATCAACCCAGATGAATATAGAGAATTAAAGAGTCTTCAATCACAAGTTGAAGATGATGCTCTTATCAAAAGGCAAGATTTTGATCAATTGATGAAGAAGCACAAAACTAAGTCTGATACAGAAATTAATTCACTGCGCGGTGAATTAGAGCGTATTAAGATTGATGGTGCTTTAATAGATGCAGCGTCACAATTGAAGTCAATTGCACCTGAACAAACTGCGAAGTTACTTCGCGAACAGGTTAGATTGGGTTCAGACGGTAAGGTAGTTATTATGGATGGTGACAATGTTCGCTACAATGATGACTCTGAACCAATGACAGTTAATCAGTTAGTCTCCGACTTCCTGGACACAAACACTTACTTCAAAGCAGCAGGACCCAGTGGAACAGACTCAACGAGCAACACCACTGTAAAAGATAACAATAATGTTACACTTGCTGATTTGGATATGAACCGACCTGAACATCGTGACATTTATCGCAAATGGAAACAAGAAGGTAAGGTTTAAAATAATTAATAGGAAATATTATAATGACATTTAATACATCATGGGATTTATCAGCATTAATGGTCCCAACAAAATCTGCCGCTGTATATGCAGCCCAGGAAAACTCTTTATTCATGAATGGTTTTATCATTCCAAACATCGTAGTTCCAGCAGGATCTTTTTCTGCACAGGTTCCAGTATTCGCAAAGACTTCTGCACAAGTATTGACTCAAGCAGCACACGCTGTAGATGACATCACTTCTACTAAAGTATTAGCAACCAACAACACAATCACTTTGGATTTGTTCGCAGCACGTGACACTCTTCGTGATCTTGGTGGTGTAAACCCAACTGAACTAGGTCGTGTATTGGGCAACGCTGTTGCACAAAAGTTTGACGAAGCAGTTGTAACTGAATTGTTAACTGCTACAGTTACACAAGCAACAGACGCAACTATCAACCCATTGTGGGATGCTGCTGCAACTATCCGTCAGGCTGGCGAAATGGGTCAGTTAATGGCTATCGTTTCACCTGCTTACGCTGCTGTTCTTATGAAAGCAATCGGTGGTGCTGCATTCGCTGGTGGTGATTACCAGACAGAAGCACTACGTAACGGTTTTGTTACTAAGGTTGCTGGAATCTCTGTATTCCAATCTGCGCACATGACTGCGCTAGGTGTTGTATTTGGTGCTGACGCAATGCGCACTGCATCACAAGGTGGACTTGACATGGAAATGCAACGTCGTGCAGAAGCAGTTGGAACAGACATCGTGGCTTCATACGCCGGCGCTGCTGGTCTTATTGACGACTCACGTATTGTTGAATTAGTATAAGTTTAACACAATTATTGGGGGTCGCAAGATCCCCTATTAACGGAGATTATAATGTTTGCTACAAACGATGATTTAACAGTATATATTCAGGACATTTTTGATCATGGTGTATCAGATTGGAGCGATGAACTTGCTTTAGCGGAAACCGATGTTACTAATCAAATTAGGATTAGGTATTGGGATAAGTTTGAAGATAAGGCTCAGTTTGATAAGACCAAATTGGTTGAGACTCAATGGAAACCTGCTACTGTATATCGTGCCTTGAGTGCATATATCTTACCTAAGTTATCAACATTTAGACTTGATGATACCTTTATGGAACAGACTGCATTCTATAAGACACAATACGCAGAAGAGATCAATACACAGTTTCAACTAGGTATTGAATACGATAGTGATGGTGATGGTTCTATAACAGAATCAGAAATTACCACTATGACACAAACAAGGTTATATAGATAATATGAGTAAAAGGGAAAACATAGTAAAAAGGTTTTACGAAGTTGCCAAAGCGCAACGAAGCGTTAGATTTAATACAGTGGTAAGAGATCCGATTATTGCGGAAGAATTACCAAGGACTGGGTTCCCTGCTGCTTACCTTGAATCTTCAAATGAGGAACGATTAAACATTACTAAAACTCTACGTGAATGCAATATGGACATTGCAATTGTCATTACCGTAAATGGTAGAGATAGAGACACACAGAGAAATGTTGCAATTGAAGCAATTGAAGAATCAATCTATAATGATACAGAAATTAATTCGTTAGTAAATAGCATTGAATTAACAAACATAGATATAGTTGACTTAGGTGAAGCATCGCCATTCGCTACCGTTAAGGTAACGTTTGGTGTGACCTATTGTTATACTATATAAATAGACTAAATTAGGAGATAAAATTTATGTCATGCACAGCAGGAAAGAACGGAGTAATTAAAGCAGGTGGTTCAGCCATCGCTCAGTTAACTTCATATTCAATTTCAGAAACAGCGGACACAACCGAATGCACGCACTTTGACTCTTTGAGTTATCGCGAACATGCAGTTACGTTCAAATCATGGGACGGCTCAGCCGACCTAGTATGGAATCGTCAAGATGGTGATATCGTAGTTGGTAACACCTATACACTAGAAGTATTCCCAGAAGGCGATGACACAGCAACAGATTGGAAGATCAGTGGCACAGTTATCATTACTTCATTCGCACTTACAGGCGCTACAGAAGACAACGTTTCGGGATCTATTGCATTCCAAGGCACAGGTGTTCTAACACGTGGTATAGAGGCGTAAAGTAACCTATGTCCAATCAAAGCAAAAACACAATGAAAGATTTGCGTGCCGAGATTGGGCATGATTTCACACAATATATTAATGACTTCTATAAGTCATTAGTATCATTAACCCCAGTTGATACTGGTCGCGCAAAACGCGGTTGGGTCAAACGATATAACAACCAATTAGGTGAGAAGTCTTCTTACATCTTATTCACTAACCAAGTCCCTTATTCGGCAGTGTTAGACAACGGACATAGTAGACAAGCACCTAAAGGTATGTTTAACCCCACATTAAAGAAAACAAGGAAAGCAAGATGAGCGTATTACAAAAAGCAACAACACACTTCAAAGCAGCATTATCAAACGAAATGAAGACAGTAGTAGTTCCTGAATGGGAATCTACATTATACTTCAAGTCAGTATCTACCTTTGCAGAAGAGCAAAAAGTTATTCAATTGAATAATGAAGGTAAGATAGTAGAAGCGTTGGTTGAATCATTAATCAGTAAAGCACGCGATGCCGATGGTAAGCGAGTATTTAAGGGTGCAGATAAGACAACAATCATGAATGAAGTTGATCCAGCAGTGATTATGAGAATAGTTACCGAAATGAATTCGTCAGAAATAGATGAAGAAGAATTGGGAAACTAATCAAAGACAAAGAGATATTCTTTATCTATCAAATTGCTGCCGAAATGCACACAAGTGTTGAATGGGTTATAAACAACGTTAGTTCGCTAGAACTACGAGGATGGGGCTTTTATTATAAAGAAAAAGCCCGTTTACAAAAAGGAACACATTAAATGGCAGATTATGATATCGTTATTAATGCAAAAGATAACACAAAAGGACCTTTGTCAAAAGTTGGTGGACAACTAGACGGACTATCCAAAAAAGCAGGTGGATTTAAAGCAGCATTAGGAGTCGCAGGCGCGGCTCTTGCTGCCTTTGGAGTTGTGTCTAAAATAGGTGACACTATTAACCAGTTTGACGAACTTGCAAAACGTGCAAGAACAGTTGGTGCTGCAACCCAAGAATCATTTAAAGGCTTTCAAGTAGCAAGTCAACTACTAGCAGAAGGTGGACTATCTGCTGGTGAAGCAGACAGAGCATTTGGAAACCTTCAAGCCCGACTCACAAAAGGTGTGAATGGTGGCAAAGCCTATGAGAAAGTCATGAAAAAACTAGGTGGAAGTATCCTAGACATGAATGGTAAACTAAAGTCTACACCAGAATTATTTGAAACAGTAGGACAGGCAGTTCAAGATGGAACAATTGATCTTGAAGATGCACAGAAAATATTGGGCGAACGTGTAGGACCCAAGATAGTTGGTGTGTTCAATGCAATGAAAGATAGTGGTATGTCTGCTGCGGAAGCAATGGCAGATGTAGCAGCAAGCAGCAATATAGTAGATTTAGAGGCTGCTCAAAACGCAGAGAAGTTCAACGACACTGTATCTAGAATGAGTGATCAACTTGGTCAGTTAATGACTGATGCAATAACCCCATTACTACCAATGCTAACAGAACTAGCAGATGATATACTCGCTGCAATGCCCGCAATTATAGATGGTGTTAAACTAGCATTCAGTAATCTGAAACCTATGTTAGACGTATTGGGAATTATATTAACAGACGTATTAGTTCCAATATTAGGATTCTTATGGGATAGATTTGTGGATCTATCGGATATAATCAGACCGATTTACGAAATTATATTCCCAGCATTGGGTGCAGCAATTAAAGCAGTAATTGGTTTTATAAAAGATATGATAGATGGTCTTAACAGTGCATGGACTGCAATATCAACCTTTGGTGGCATATTTGGCGAAACTACTGATCTAGTAATAGTAGAAGCAGACAACATGGAATCAGAAGTAGTCAAATCATTCAAAAACACCACTGATAAAGCAGTAGCAGAAGCAGAAAATATGAAGAAGCAGGTGCTTGAAACATATAAAGATATGAGCACTGGCATGACATATCATGCAGACGGCGGAATTTCTGGATTTACTGATGACCAAATAAAAGCGATGAACAACAAGCCCTTTGATGGGCGTGTGAACATTGGAGTTGGTTCAGAAGGTTCGCTTGAAGACGGTATTAAAAGAGCACAGAAGATCCAGAACGAAGTTGACAAACTTGCAAGTGCCCAGACAAGTGTCAGTGTTGATGATGGATTTGTAGGACCGAGAGATGGTGGTCTTGGCAACATAAGAATGATGCGAATAGCAGAAGAAGCAGCAGCACAAAAGGCACTTTACAATGCCAAAGTAAACGAAACACATAAATGGCACGCAAAAAGTAGTGCTGTTCAAAAGGCTGTTAAAGCAGAGTCAATTGAAGCAGCAGCAGTTCAACTAGAAACTGAAAAAGCACTATCTCTTGGCAAGATCAACGAAACACATAAATGGCAAGCATATAGTAGTGCTGTTCAGAAGCAGGTGCAATCTGAGGCTGCTGTTACCGCAGCAGCATTAGTAGAAACTGAAAAAGCACAATACAAAGCCCGTGTTGACGAAACACACCAGTGGTTAGCATATAGTAATGCTGTTCAACAGCAAGTGAGAGACGAAGCAGCAAAAACCACATACACTGTTGGAGATTACTGGAAAGATATGTCAAAAGGTATGATTGATAGTGTGACAAAGGGTATAATGGCTGGTAAAGGATTGTTCCGTTCATTCGGTGATTACTTAGATAGTTGGGTAGATCAATTGATATCTAACCTGATTAATGAGATGCTTGTTGCACCATTGATCAATGGTCTAGGTAGCATGTTAGGTTCAGCATTTGGAGGAAGTCCTCTAGGTGACTTTGTTATGAGTGTATTACCTACGTTCGCAAACGGTGGATACCTTGGAAATGGTCAAGTCGGTATTGCTGGTGAAGCAGGCGCAGAGTTGATTACAGGACCAGCAAACGTTACACCATTGAATGGTGAGATGAATTCTGGTGGTGGTCAAAATGTAACGATAAATATCAATGCAATAGACACACAAACGGGAACTCAGTTCCTAATAGATCATAAGCGCGAAGTTGAAGGTATTATTCATAATGCTTACTCAAGACGCGGAAAGCAAGGAATATATAATTAAATGAAAGCAATCTTTACATACCCAAACAACGCAGCCACCTCATACATAGACCCATTGTATGTAGGTGATGCTAATGATGGATTCCAAAAAAGAATACAAGACCTGAAAGATGGCAACTATCTGCCGTGGGCTGGAACTGCGCCAGTTGATACAGTAAGTGACTTGATGAGTAACATCTCAAAGTTCAACGACTATTATATGGATAGAGGAGAATTTAATCATGTATCAATACATGATATGTATCTCTATCCATTATTGACGGGCTCTGTGACAACTGTTCCGATTCAGATATATGAAAACATCACTTCTATTTCTGCACCATTGAACTCTCCTGCTGTTATGTCTACTAGTGTTCCTCAAGAGTTAACCAATGGACTGCTGGTGGTGCTCGGATTGTTTAACGGAACCGTTAGTGATCCTACGCTGAATGGCACGTATATGTATGTTCAAAATGCGTCTACTTACTCATTTAATCTTAGTTATGATGCTGCCGGAACTAATTTTCTTCAAGCATCTAATGCGTTTACGTCTAGTATTAATCAATTTACAACTGCAAGCAATAATTTATCTCTTAAATTGACAGACACTCAACCAATTATTGAAGCATCAGAAATGTTGATACCAACTATTGGTGATAGACAAATATTCTTATCGCAAACTTCTACTTCAATGTCAAATGAGAAGGCATTCTTTAAGGATGACGGTGGTAGCATCCGTATTGGGTATAATCACGTAGGTGCTGACACAGAAATAGTATTAGTTGATATGTATTATGACCCGATTGGGGAAGACCATCTGGATCTTTATATTGCTACTATTACACTTCCAAATGAAACTACTGTTTGGACTGGTGTTGATATAAGTGATGATGGAAATACAATTAGATTGACGCTTGGAAATACAAGCCTAATTATACAGAACTCTACTCCAGGTTCTGATGGTTGGGCTATTATTAGAAGAAAGACTATAGTCTATCCAAATACTGGACAAGCGTTGGGTATGTCAAAAATGACTGGAGACGGCACTAAGGTGATGTTTATTTCTTCCACATTGGGAATTGTTTCAGAATATGTTATAAGCACAGACACGTTAACTATCCGTTCTGTGTCTTCTAATTATCAAGCAGATGGTGATTACTTTTGGGTCAACGATGATGGTAGCATAATTCTTTATACTGGAACTGACGGATTGACTCCGACTACTAATAAGTTAGTCTTATATAGTTTCACTACTAACTTAGAAGTAACTACTAGCCCTAAAATTAACAATGTGTTCACTATTAATGATAAATGGGGTTATATTATTGGGTCTGACCAAAACTCTGGAATTGTTAATTATTATGAAATGACAAATAGTGCAATTAATTTATTAGCAACAGTTGATACTGGTGTAACAACAAACTTGCAATTTGCACCACTGTGTGCTGCTACAAGTATTACAAACCAATTTGCAGTATTTGCTGGTTACGACAAAATAATATATGAATATGATACAACTGCATTAACTGTCACTGAAATATACAGACTGAATAAAACTTATCACAGCGGTCCAAGATTAATAAACGATGTTGATCGTGGAACTTTCTATGAAGTTGAAGGTCTGATACCACCTATTGTTGGTAGAGCAAGACGTGGTGCTGACGCAATGTTGAATTATATTAAAAGAAATAACATTAGCGTATATATGAAAGCACATGCAACACTAAGTAATTATTATGATCTATATACTG
>TARA_B110000977_G_scaffold201824_1_pt1 | contig 11503 bp, 7 predicted proteins | sample TARA_B110000977 | Tara Oceans TARA_B110000977 (sample SAMEA4397798) | marine metagenome | biome: Polar Biome; feature: [SRF] surface water layer (ENVO:00010504); material: water (ENVO:00002006), including particulate matter (ENVO:01000060) such as... | depth 5 m | reverse complement strand
GAAGAAAAAAAACGCGCGAACGACGCGGTGGAGGCGCTTACAAGCGCGACGACCGCAAACGCGGCGTCGAGCTCGACGCAGAAACAGTTACAAGCTGAGCTGGTAGAGGCCATGGCTTTATCCAAAAAGGCGGCGGAGGATGCGGAGCGGTATGCTGCGGAGGCTGCATCTGCACAGGCTGATGCGGCTGAAGCGAGGAGAGTGTCAATATTAGCAGAATCCAAAGCGAAACAATTGGAGGAGCAATCGAGGGCGAGCAGAAACGAAGGCGCGTATTCCCGGGAAGAAGTGCTGGCGATGGAAAAAGCGGTTGCGGACGCTCGGAAGTCCGCGGACGAAGCCGCCGCCTCAACAGCGCAAGCTAAGGCTGATCTCGCGACCGCGAAGCAAAGCGCAGAGGTGTACTCCGCGAAAGTCGACGAGCTTCGTGTCGAGGCGGTTGAGACTTCGAAGGTGATTGAGGGTTTGAAACAAATCAGCGAAACGGGAATGGAAAACCTGCGACTGGAAAACAAAAAAGAACTCGAGCGCGTTTTGAACGTCGCGGATTTGGAAAACAAGAAGCGCGTTCAAGAGGCGGTTTCTGGGAAAGTTCGGGATTTGGAGGCTTTTAAAAAGGAGAGCGCGGATGTTTTGAAACGAGCGGTTGCAGCGGCGAAGGCGGACGCTGAGACCCAATTGGCCAAAGCCGTGGCGGACGCCGATACCAAAATCGTTGCGGCCGAGTCCAAAAAGCGAACCGAGTTGGAAACCAAGCTCGCCGCGGCGGCGGCGGAGATGGAACGGCGCTTGAGTCGCGCGCAGGCTGACGTGGAGACGGAACGCGAGGTCGCTACGAGCGCTCGACAAGACGCCGATCGATTTTCACAAAAGGTTTCAAGTTTGGAGCAGTCGCTGAAAGACGCTGAATTGAAACTGGAACTCGCTGATCGCACGGCAATCAAAGCTAAAAACGACGTGCAAGACGTTTCGCAACGAATCGAAACCGCCACGAAGGAGTTGTCGACAAAGTTGACCTTTACGGAGCAGCGACTTGTAAACGCGCAGGACGCGGCTAGCCGAGCCAGCGAATCCGCTGAGATTTTCAAAACGCAGCTGGAAAAAGCGGAGAAGGAAATCGCAAACGCGGCGATGAACAAAACAACCTCCGCCAACGACGCCAGCTTGATTTCCGACTTGTCGCGGAAAGTCGCGACGTTAGAGATGGCGCTTTTAGCGGCGGGCGCGGCGACGGCCCGGGCGGAGGCGGAGGTTAACGACGCGAAAAGCGCCGTCGCGGAGACCCAGAAAGATACGGTATCAGAGGAAATCAACGCGTTGAAGCTGGAACTCGCGTTGGCGCAACAAAGAGCCACAGACGCGGAAAGGGCGGCGGATTTATTGGCTGAGAAGTTAGCGGCTGGCGGCGGCAGCGACGCCGCCTCCGACACTCCTCCCGGTTCCTCCGGCGGAAAGGCTCTGTTTGATTTCTCCGGCGTCAACGTCGGCGGCATAAACTTGAGCTACGACGACAAAGAGTCCAACACCTACGCGCTGAACATCGACACGAGTAAGCTCTCCGCGCTGACCAAGATGAAGAAGCCTGCCTTGGTGGAAGAGTTAAACGCGCGACGCTTGCCCGTGACCGGCATCGTCGCGGAGTTACGACAGAGGTTACGCGTCGCGCGGCAGGAAGATAAAACTTCAAGAAGTTCAACCTCGAAAACATCAAAGAACGTCGGTGCCAACGAAAGCGCGTTGAAACGCCCGCTCTCGTCGTACATGTTGTTCGCGAAAGAGATGAGGGGTGATGTTCTTCACGCTTCGCCTGGTTTGTCGGTCGGCGAGGTTGGGAAGGAGTTAGGTGCGAGGTGGAAGTCGTTGTCGGTGGGGGCGAAAGCGGAGTGGGAGCTGAAGTCGAAGGAGTTGAAGACGCGGTACGAAGTCGAGCTTTCCGAAGCGCGAACGAAGGACGCGTTGATTGAAAGTACTACTACAAGTACTACTACAAGTACCTCTACCTCCGCAACCTCCACCAAAGGTACTTCGTACTACCAGGTTATCAATGGCAACCGTTACGACCGAAAAGTGCTTGACGACTGCCGCGCCGCGATGAACAACGACGACGAGATTGATTTAGACGAAGCCAAAACGATATTAAAGGATGTGTACGATGGACCGGTGAAGATGCAGAAGCGGGGGGTCATGAGCTCGGTGACGGATGTTGAGCTGGCTACTTTAAGGTACGCGCATTACGCGTTCAACTGGACCACCGAGGCGGACACGTTTATGTTTGAGGAGCTTTATGACAAGATGCTCGGGCTGGACGGCGTGGCTGATGTAGAAGAGACTCCTGCTTCTGGGTCTAATTACTCAAAGAAATCACAAACAGATAGGTACTACCAGACCGTAGAGGACGGCACTCGTGTGGATACGACGGTTTTGAAACAGGTTGAGGGGAAAGAAGTTGGGTTGGCGGAGGCGAAGAAGATTTTTGAAAACATTCAAGACTCGAAAAAGAGAACTGAGCAAAGAGGCGTGGGCGTAAAAAGTAAAGTCACGAAGGTCGAGTTGCAAACCATCAAGTACGCCTCGGTCAAGTTCAACTGGAGCGCGGAGGCGAAGGCCTTTGTGGAGGGTGAAATCGGGGGGGCGGTGGAGGGCGACATGACGATTGAGGAGGTTTAGTTATTTTTATGAAAGCTATTTATGACAAGAAAAGACGTCAAGAAAATCATCGCTCTCGAAAAACGGCCACGACCGACGTGTGCGATTGTAACGACGACCTTTGGCCTTTCCCTGCTGGTCCGATTTCGCCCGCGACGTACCCCCCAGCTAACGGGCAACCAGTCACAGCAGTCCGAAAATCCCCAGCGTGCATCCTGTTACCTGAAACGCACGTGTACATAACAGCGCCTACGGGTTGCTTTGTTGGTAATATTTTTTTCTCATTTTTCGGATCAGACAAACTCCGCAGCAGTTCCTTCACTCGTAGCTTCCCCCAACCAGAATCCCGGACGTGCAGCTGACATGTCGACCCTTCGCGAAGAAGGGAGTGTTGGCCCACGAAAACGCCGCCCGTTTCGTGGTCCGCGCCGACGATATCCCTGAACACGTACCCCGAGCCGCCCGTGGAGTAGGATCGAGCGGCGTGCGCCTCGGCGGATACTTCGTCTTGAGTTTTTTCATCTTCCCTCTTCTCGGTGCGCAACTTGGAGCCAACCAAAACGGTTTTTTGTACGAGTATTTCTTCCTTTTTTGCCGACACATCCTCCCCTTGCTCGTTTGCATTACCCACTACCCTGCCGCGTATCCATGTTGACCTGTTCCTTGAGTTAATCCTTGAGTCCTTTACTACACCTACATCGTCCCCCACCCCGAGCATCACCGGCATGCCCGCTACGCCGTCGGGAAGTTCCTGCAGCACTTTCTGTAACACCGACCCGGCGCTCCGTCCGTCTAATTCCAAAACGTTGCCGTCGTCAGAACACGCGGTTAACGTCATGGGAGGCCCTACTGGTCTACAGCTGTGTAACGAGTGCGTTTCGATTGCGAACGAGCCGATTAGTAAAACGCCGACGGCGCCGTGGCTGGTGCACTTGTTTTTCGTGTTGAAGTCCAGGAAGAAAGGATCCAATGAGGTGATATCTTCGGTGTCATCAGAGGCATCATCAGAGGTGCCAGAAGAGGTACACGTAGAGTTGTTATGCTTCTCGTCATCTTGCTCCTGCTGTTCCTCATGACCCCCTCCCACTGCGCTCGCGCCCGAGAACAGCGTTCCCCCCGGTTTCGCGACCGCACCGACCACCACATTTGTAGGCGCCGCGGCGTGTAACCGCGAAGTGAGTTGCTCGACGTCGTGGAAATCAGCGCAAGCTAATAGCAGAGTAGCGATGCCTGTAGAAGTTTTACTGGTGCTTCCTGAGTTAACATCATCGGTCCTCAACCCTGCTCTCATAATTCTCATCCACTGTTCTTTCGTTAACGTGGAAGGTAAGCTCGCGTCTTTACTGTGAAACGGAATCGCCTCGGTGTTTGGCAGGTGAGCCGCTAAAATAGACACAGAGTACCCGTCCATAACTTGGCCGTTACCCCCGATCACACCGGAAACAGTGCCCCCAAATAAAGCAGGTACCTTTTGATTTTGTGTTTCAGACTCTTTAGACTGTTTGCCTATAGAATTTGTCGTTGTCGTGAAGCACTCCATGACGTACTTCGGGGCTAGCGATGGATTTTTGTAATCCGCACTGACCATGAGTTGAATGAAAGTCGGTACCACGTAGTTGCCCAACCTCTGCTTGACCTCCGCCACGGCTTCCACCACGGCGTGGGATAAATCGTCGCGCTTCGATAAGCCGGTGGCGAACGTAATGGTCTGGGAGGGTAGGGACTCTTGAGACGTTTCGGTATCCGTACTGAACGTGGTACTCGTACTACTGCTCAACCATCTTGTGTGCCATCGATCGACCGAGCGGCGGTGCGATCGCAAAAGTTGGAAACACGCGTTGCCGCGAAAAGAGGGCGTGGACGGCGCTCCGTTTGTCCTCGCTGTGGCGAAGCTAACGAGGCGGCTCGCGGAGCGCCGCATCGCACGTACCGTCCGAGCGACGTACCTGCCGCGCACAGCCGTCTGAGAGTCGCGGACGACGTCAAGTGATTTAAGGTGCTCTTTATCTTCCAATACAACGATATTCGCTAGGGCGCGTCTAGAAATATCTGCCAAGATCTATCTCGATGCAACCTGCAACCCCCTCTCGATAGGGTGAACGTTCACCCCATCATCATCCCCCCCGTCTTCCTCACACGTCTCACACCCCTCCTCAGAACTTGAAAGTCTTGGATCCGTCCTCCGCGGTGGTGCAGTCCACGTCCAGGAGTGAATCAACGTTCGCGTCCAACATACACGCTTCGATCTCATCCGCATCACCCATCATCACCGCGCTCATGCAGTTGTCAAGCACTCGCGCGGCGGCGATTTCGCTGAGTTTATCTTGCCAGAACTTGTCATCCGTTTTAGCAGAAGCCTTCGCCGCGACCGCTTTGGTTTCCTCGGGGGTTTCCAGCTCCAAAAGACACGCCTCTAAACGGTCCTCGTCGCCGTCCGCCATCGCTTGCATGCACTCGTCCAACACTCTTTCCGCGGTGAGCTCCTTGGTTTTCGCCTGCCAGTCCACGTCGTCTTTCTTTCCCTTGGCACGAAGGACGGTGGAGTTGGAGCGTCGAGTCGTGGATCGGAGGGAGTGTCTTGTGACGCCCGCGAACACGGGCGTTTGCAGGGCAGAGGCGGCGTTCATCGTGCCCGTCGCGTTGAAAATTGACGACGTTCCGATGGCGCGGAAAGCATATCTGTTGACTCAGCATTGTTATCGCGTGAAAATGCAACTTTGAAAGGCATTTCTCCCAATTGAAACCAAAATACCAAGGCTCGATTTGCTTTCTTGACCGTGTGTCATCTGTGTTCAAAGATACTTTTGATCGCAGATCGAGACGCGTCCGGCTCTGACGCGTTCGTGTTTCGTGGAAGGTGCTTCATCAGGTGCTTCCATCATGCGCTGCGCGCCCGCGACGTCGCCGCGTTCCCCAACACCTTCAAATTTGCCGAATGGCGTTTTGACAAGACCAAGTCCGAGCTCAACTAAACCCATGGCCAGTAAGCCCGCTCCTCCCCCGATGGCCCTGCCAAGCAACGCGGAGGGCATGGTCGCGCTGAAAAAGGTTCTCGAGGATCAAACCCGACGAACTACGAACATCGAGGGCTTACGTTCCCTACGATCCGGCCCTAACAAGAAGTCAGTGTTCCTGTTAGACCAGTACGGCGTGCTTCACGACGGGAAGGTGGCGTACCCGTGTGCGGTGGAGACGGTTAAGGACTTACACGAATCAGGAGCGAGACTCTTCATCATAAGCAACTCATCGCGACGCGCTTCCGGAACTCTGAAAAAACTGCAACCAATGGGGTTCGACCCCGACTGGTTCGAAGGTGTCATCACGAGTGGCGAGATCACTCATAATAAATTGAATTCGAGAAACGACTTGACAGCTGTAGAAGAGAGTGACGACAATGACGAGTTAACAGACCCTGATCCCTTGGATGAGGCGTTTAGTGAGTTGGGCGACCGGTGTTTGCACTTCACGTGGAGCAAACGAGGCGCGGTGAAATTAGACGGCATCGAGGGATTGGTCACGGTGGACGCAGAGGAGTTTCTGGACAATAGCGAGACTACTGCTGCTATAGCTAATAAAGAAACGGCTAACGAAACGGCCGATACCGGTAAGGTTGACTTCCTGTTGGCGCACGGCACCGAGTGCGTCAACGGGTCTGGGGTGACTGACAAGGAACGCTCCGAAGGCAGTACCGACACGCCGATCGAAGACATGAAGATAATCCTGGAAGCCGCGGCGAAGGAAAGCTTACCGTTAGTAGTGGCGAACCCCGATTTGGTCACCGTAGGGGGGGCGGAGGGGTTGCTGCCCATGCCGGGTACGCTGGCGAGCTGGTATTCAGAGATGCCGGGGGCGGGGCCCATTTATTTGATGGGTAAGCCGAGCTTGGTTGTGTATGAGACTCTCGCTGAGTTAACCAAAGCTGACAAGTCAGAAACCGTCGCAGTCGGCGATTCTTTGGAGCACGACGTGAACGGCGCGGCTGCGTATGGGATAGACGTCGTGTTCGTGTGTGGAGGGATACACGGAGAGGAACTGGGGTACGATGCTGGAGATTTAGTGGCGGGTAACGTGGGGGATGGTAAGAATGTGAAAACGATTGACGCTGAAAAGGTTGAGCAGTTAGCGGACGAAAGCCAATGCGCGCGGCCTACTTTTTCAGTACCCGTGTTTCGATGGTAGCGTTAGGGTTTATGAGGGTTAGGGCTTAGGGCTTTAAATATATAAATACAGTACACTATATAACCATAAAAACCCTAATCATTTTTGCGCGCCAAAGTCGTCAAACTCGGTGTAGTCGTCGTACGGGTTGGGCGAGGCATTTAGGACGGTCGTCACGCCGCTCGCTTTGAAGTTTTTTAACTTCAGCGGTAATGGTTGACTCGCCGCGACTGTGAGTTGAAGCCTGAACTCGTTGCTGCCTGGTTTCAACTCGGGAATTGACCCCACCCTTCCGCTATTCAGCACGTCGTCGTTTGCCTGGTCCTTGATTGAGCCGTACACGTCAGCGTTGTACACCGTGTCCTTGGAGTTGTTTAACGCGGTACCTACGATCTCCATGCACTTGGCTTTGTAGGTTGCACTGCCTGGCACTCCCCCGGCCCTGGGGTCCGCGCATAACTGCGTGGTTAAGGTGTCGTTGTCGATGACTATGTTGACTAGCTTGGCTTGTGCTGCAGTGGGGGTGCTGGTCACCGCGACGGCCATGGCGACTGCTGCTGAGACATTTAAGAGCTTGCGTCCGATTGGACCGCGGGGGGCAGTGTTATTATCGGCACCGGAAGTGGCCCGCACCACGTGATGGAACGCGCGGCCGCGGGGTTGCCCGCTTCGCGATCGAGTGTTCGGCACTCGCAAAGCACATCTAGGGGAGGAAGAGATCGCGGGCATCGCGGCGAGGGACGCCATCCTGTGCGTGGTGGTGTGACCAGGGATTCTCTGATGAACTGGCGCATTGCAATAAAAATAACACGTCAGCCTCGAACGTCGAACCCAAATATTAACGCTTTTATGGGGTAGCAACGACACTCAACGACGCGCACACAAACCCTCCGCGATGTCTTCCGACGCGCCACACAACGCCGATACTCTCGTGTGTGGTAATGTCACGACCGATATGCGCGGACCCTCCCCGCAAGCGGCCATCCCGGGCCTTCTCGACGACATCGTCGTCACGTACATCCTCAGGTCTAAGTACTTTGGTCACGATCCAGCAGATCTCGCACGGCTCCGTCCGGTGAGCCGTGGGATGCGCGACGCGGTGGTGGCGACGGGGCTTCGGTTTGAGGAGCTTGATGAAGAACATGCCGTCGAGCTCGGATGTTTAAGCGCGATACTGCGCCTGCAACGGGGAGGTCGCCTTTCGAATCAAGAATACATTTGTCAGGCAGCGGCGAGGGGTGGACATCTCGAAAAGTTGAAGGTGTTGCGCGAAGTCGGCTTCCCGTGGAACGAGAAGACGTCCGTGCACGCGGCGGAGAGCGGGCATCTCAAGTTGATGCAGTGGTTGCAGGCGAGCAGCTGCCCGTAGGACAAGCATGCGTGCAATGGCGCGGCGCAGAATGGGGATATCGAGGTGCTGCAGTGGTTGCGCGAGAACAGCTGCCCATGGAACGAGTGGACATGCGCGAGGGCGGCGATGGGCGGGCACCTTGTGGTGCTGCAGTGGTTGCGCGCAAAAGGCTACCCGTGGAACGCAAACACGTGCTCAATGGCGGCGTTGGGCTGGCATTTCGATATACTGCAATGGTTTCGGGAGAACAACAGCCCATGGGACGAGGAGACGATTGGGTTGGCACATGAGAATGGGGAAGAAGATGTGGTTATTTGGGCAAAAGCGAATGGAGCGCCGGGTCCTTACGGGTAGAAGTTGCGAAGTAGAACTAGATCTTTAGGTAATAATTACACCAACCCTTCGGCATGCGTGATAGGGTAGTTAAATGAACATGTAGAATTAGCTACCCTATGCGCGACGCCCATTCAGGAAAGTGACGAACGGATAGCGAACGGCGCACCTAATAACTGAAAACAAATATCCGTCAGCTTTTTGTTCTCCAGAGCGCCAAAAACTGTGATTTTGTATGGGCAAACAGTGTGAACAACCGCGCGCAAGTACGTTGCTTTTTTCAAAATACACGCACTTCGCATCTTGCCGCCATCATCTTCTCTCGCGCGTCGCCATGCTCGCCGCGTTCGCCCCCCAGGTCGCGGCGTGCGGCTCGGCGTCGACCTCTGGGTCGTGCGCGGCGTCTCCGAGAAGCGCGTCACTTGTCTCGCCCGCGCATCGCCGGAGCGTCCGGGTACACGCCTCCATTATCGTCACATCCCAGGCTCGTCTGTCGCGTCCTCGCCAAGGACCCACGCGCGCGGTGCCGCACGCGGTCGCCTCACCCACGGTGTTCCCAACGTACACAGCACGACGCGGTGTGGCGTGTAGGTCATCATCGCTATCGGGGTGGACGCACGGCTTCGGGGACGTACGAGAAGCTGGGGGAGATGAAACCAATGAACTGGAGGCGAATACGTCCGTGACTTTGCCCGCGATGACGCTGTTGACTTCGTTCCACCGCGTCGCCGCGAGGATCGCGGCTGTGATGAGCGCCGCTCTCACGGCAGCATTCGCGATAGATGCGACTGCATCCGCACAACCCCCCCCATCAGTCTGGATACAAAATACATCACGTGTTATTACTCTTGTGCTCTCCACCGCTGTCGTCGCATTAGTCGCACATTTGCTGAGCGCCTGGCCCACCGTCGCGACGGTCGGCCCGGCTGCGGTGTTCGTATCCAACGGAGGTTTGTTCGGTAAGCTTTTCGCATCGATAGGGGCGATTGCGAGTGAATCCGTAACACTGGGGGTGGCAACTGCGATGTCCACCCTCACCGGGTCGGTGGGGTACTCCGTGGCACAACAAAAAGCTTCAATGGAGTTGCAGAAGCTGCGCGCCGAGGTTGCGGAGTTGCGGGAAATTGTTGTAGACGCGACGAAAAGCGCGGGGTCGCAGATGGAACGTAGTGCAAACGAATCATCACAAGCGTCGGTGTTACCGGTACAGGATGTGGTCAAGGCTCTGGGTGTTACGGATAGAAAAGAGGACACAACCGTCCCTGAGTCCTTCCAATCCTCCTCGGCTCGAGCCAAGGCGAACGCGGTGTGGTCTCCCGATGATTTGAATGATGCGCAGTCTACACGTGATTCGGAAGTCGATGACCTGTTACTTCGTATTTCCACCGCTGAGGTCAACTACACTGCTACTTCCCGCACTGCTGTTGGCACCGAAAGCACTTTCGACGGTACCGATGAAGCGCGATCCGCGAAAGCCGCTGAGTTACACGAATTACGATTCCAGCTCGCGCGGCTCAGGGCGATGTGGAGTCCCGAACTTACGCGCGCCCCGGGGACAGTTGAGAAATCTCAACCAGAAACAGTTACCGATTGGGCCGCCAGGGCCAAGGCGAACGCGGTGTGGGGACCTGAGTTGGACGTTGTTAGTGTAGGGGCAAACAGTCTGAACACTGAAGCCTCGCCTGACATGAAAGTCACTGATGCTTCCTCAAAACAAAACAAACAAAAAGAGTTGGCGGCGTTGCGCGCGTCATTGACCGGTTTGAGAAGTTCAAAACGCGAGTTCAAGAGCGTTTCTGTTACTGGGGATGATGGGTCATCCCCGTCCCCGGGAACGTCCCCAGACTCGGCGGGGCCGTCCGTTGAGCGAAATGATTCGAGAAATGAACAAGTGGATTACACGGCTATCGCTAGGGCGAACGCGGTGTGGTCCCCGCCCGCCCCACGTGACTACGAACAGGACACATCCGGAAGCGACACGCACATCGACGACGGCGCAACCGCTTTCTTGGAATCGGGCGGATTTGCTGGGGACGAGTCAGCTGAACTGAAGCGGCTGGAGGCGGAGGATGCGGCGTGGCGGAGGAAGTTGAGGATGCAAAGGGACGTGTACGACACGGAGTAGGGGAGGGGAGGATGGTTAGTCCGCGCGTGACGGGCGCGCCGCGTGGTTGCCGAGACAGGGACGCGACGGTTGCCGGGAGTTCAACAAAGGTCGCCCCTTGGTTTGTGATCCGGAAGTTTCGTTTTTGCGTAATACCGAGACTAAGATGCAGTGTACGAAATGTAATCCGAAGATGACTCATGCTCTCCCGATGTCGTTACTGTCACCAAGAGACCACTGGATCTCTAGGAAAAGGGCGCGAAAACAACAGAATGGATTTATACGACGAAAATAACTCACCGATGACAGTCTACCAGTCGATCTCTTGAAATTGTCTTCAAAAAGCGTCCTTGACGGTTGCGAAGCGACATTGGACGATCCAAGGGTCGTTATTTTCAGTTATTTCCCAGCAAGATTGCGATCACTCGGCACTTCTCAACGCGCGCGGCCACTCCCGCACGCTTCGACCTTCTCCTTTCCCCCCCCTCACTCACCATGGGGTGTGATGACGCCGTCAAGGCTGCACTCGTCGCGATGAACATGTCCGAGGTCGCAGGTACGTCACCCGCCAACGTTTCCGTCTCTCACGCGTTCGCGCTTTTTCCGCAATGCTCGGCACCAATGCGGAGACGAGTGGCGCGCGGGAGGCGCCCTACGCCACATCCTTCGACGTTTTTTGAGAACAGCATCGAAGGTGCGAATGTTAAGTCATTCGTTTCCTCGACGCCGTTTGAAACGCGTCGTCGCACGACTCGCCACGCCCGTCGCGCCGGACGCGTTTCCCGGCAAATTTACCACCGCGTCGTTTGGCAAAAACCAAAAGCCATCGCCTCGGAACTCGTGACTGATTCCCGCTTTTACTATTTTTTTTGGCAATGAATGAATTCCCTTCAACCCCGAATAACCCCCCC
>TARA_B110000977_G_scaffold175736_1_pt1 | contig 11504 bp, 5 predicted proteins | sample TARA_B110000977 | Tara Oceans TARA_B110000977 (sample SAMEA4397798) | marine metagenome | biome: Polar Biome; feature: [SRF] surface water layer (ENVO:00010504); material: water (ENVO:00002006), including particulate matter (ENVO:01000060) such as... | depth 5 m | reverse complement strand
TATAGCATCTTGATAAGACTCTTCTGAATCTCGCCAAAAATTATACGCGTTATATTGACGGCCAGATTTTGCCTGTGGAGATAAATGAGTCGCATTTTCTGCACCATAATTTGCAGGCTTCTTATACGTTTTATCTTTATAAATAGCATCAAAATAAACATCGGGTGTGAAAGGTAAATGAGGTGCTTTAAAACTTATGGACATACAAAATGGTTTGTCCGAATTTTTAGCCTCCTTTATAAAATCTCCTGCCCAGGCTCCATAAGCTCTTGTACTATGAGGGTACTTATCTGCATAAGATGCTATTGTTGGATTTTTTGCCGTTTTATATTTAGTTTGCCCAGGACCTCCTCCCCACATATCAAAATAGCCTACTGGTAGATGTTTTTCTATTTTATCTGAATTTTTGATATCCAATTCGAAGCCAATTTTTCCAGCAAACCCTGTATAATAACCAGCTTCTTTTAAAAGAATAGGGTAGCTTTTTTCAAATTTATCTACAGGTAATTCTCCGTGTTCAAAATTACAACCCGTTTTATATTCATACATCCCAGTTAAAATATTCACACGACTCGCCATACAAATTGGCGTTGTATTGTAATGATTCTTGAACATCACGCCTTGTTCTGCTAACTTATCCATATTGGGAGTTACTACTTGCGGGTTTCCATAACACCCTGTGGCAATACTCGTTTGGTCATCTGATAATAAAAAAATAATATTTGGACGTTCTGCTTTTTGAACAACTTTATTTAGTGGTTTACATGAATAAAAAGCAAGTATGCTGACATAGACTAACACAATAATACTTTTAAATTGCTTCATTAATTTTCTTTTTTTTAAATGTAGGTTATGATTTTACCTCTTATTAGAATATTTACCTACTTTTTGTTTTTAGTCCTTTATAAATTTATAAAAACCTTTTTTGTTATTGGTGTCAAGTGTTTGTATAAGATAAACTCCTACACTTAATTCAGAAATGTCAATCGTTTTAGTTTTTCTTTTTAAATCTTTAATAACAGTCCATGTTCTACCATATAAATCTATAATTCTTATATTTTGTAATTCGGAAAGAGATTTAACAGTTACATAACTAGTAGCAGGGTTAGGGTATATTTTAGCGATTTCTAAAGCGTTGTCTTCAACAGACAATGTGTCAATACTTATATTTTTAGAAATAACAGTAACGCCTCCTAAATTATCTTTAAGTGTTAATGTAACCGAGTAATTTCCATCAGCTTGATACCTATGATTTACAGTTTTTCCATAAGAGGTTGTTCCATCTCCAAAACCCCAATCGTAACGCATAATCCATCCTTCAATATCATTGTCATTGATAACTTGGAAAACATAATTTTCTGTTAAACTTCCTTCTGTGACTACATCAATACCTCCAGTTGGGGGTTGATTCCATTTGGGACTCCAATTAATACCTGGCACCCAATTCCCATTGATATTACTCCCACCAAATTCAAAAGCACCACTGTCGGGCTTGTTAACTGCTCCATCAGTTATACCAGAAATGTCAATTCCATTATCAATAGCCGAAGACGTTTCAATCAATCGAAAGTCTCCATAAGGTACACCTACAAAACCTAAATTATTGATATTTGATTTTTTTAAATTGTTTTTTAAATCGGTTCCTAAAACTTCATTGGTAGATAGATTATTCCATGTAAAAACACTTCTATAATCCCAGTCTTCTCCTGCTCTTATAAAGTGCGACCAAACTTTTTGATTAGAATCATCTGCAACTAAAGTATTATTAAATACCTTATTATTATTTACATCTCCGTTGATTGAAAGATGTACGTTGTACATTACGTTGTGGTGTACCAAGGCATTGTCATTAGAAGCATCTAAATAGATTCCTGCTTTCGCTCCATGTCCACCAACTGCATCCCCATTATGCGTATAGTTGTACCTCCATTCTGAATGTTCATAATCTTGTAATCCTCCTTTAATTCCACCCAAATCTGTATTGATCAATCCATAATTGTAAACATGATTTTTCTCTACCAGTGAATTGTAAATTCTATATTGTCTGATTCCAGAACGACCACAGTTGTATACCGTATTTCCAGTAGCTGTCAGGCGGTACCCGTCTATCGATATTCCGGGTGCAATACTCCCTGTCCAATTGACATCGTGCACCAAACAATTTTCAATATGACTGTCTTCATTCAGATTGTTTGCATTTAATTTTAACATAGAAATTCCAGATCCCCATGAATTGGAAACTTCACATTTTCGAATCGTATTAAATTTTCCTTTTATAGAAACTCCTGCTTGTTCTTTCCATCTTTCGGTGTTATAAAAAGGCCTTGGATATTCTACATTACATTCTTCAACTAAATTGTTATTTCCAAAAATGTCAATTGTTGCAGCAAAGAAATCTATTCCCTTCATAGCGATGTCATTTCCATTTATTTCAATTCCATTGATACGTGTTCTAGCCAAAACGTTTAATGTAGAAGGGTCTACACCATTAGGAGCATAAAAATACAAGCGATCCGTAGTTGAATCATAAAACCATTCTTTTTCAGCATCTAACAAACCTAATTTACCTGTAAGATGGTAATCAACATCATCTTCATTCTCTACAAAATTTTCAGTAGCTATAAAACTAATTGAATTCGCTGTTTGTACTGTTACTGTTTCTGTCAAACTATTCCATTTGGTTAAAAATGGATAGGGCAACCATACTTTAGCTCCTATAATATCTATGGTAGAAATGTCTGTTAAATTAGTATCTGTTACCATAGAAGAAACTCCTGAACCTAGATAATCTACATTGGATGCACTTGCATATTCTTGACTTAATAAATTGTTACTGGTAAGGTTGGGCCACCTGGCGACCTGCATTTGTTCAGTACCTACAAATACTTGAGTCACTTCCTTCGCTACCGAGGCATAATAAATATTCCCTGAATCTAGTGTCCAAACAGACAAAGTATCTACACCTGATATTAGAGGTTGCTCATTCATATAAGCTTCAATAGTCAGCGGGCTATTTGAAGCATTTGTGTTTAAAATCGTCTCTTGATCATATACACCCGCTCTAAGACGAACAATACCATTTGCAGAGGTATTTGATAAAGCAGTAGCAATTGTTTTAAACGGAGCTTGCAATGTACCATTATTGTTGTCGTCACCATCAGGAGCAACATATACAATGGTTCCACTTCCATCTCCTCCCCCTGTAGTTTCATTGTCTTCACCACCTGCCACATTGATTATCTCATTGGTAATAGCATAGGCATCTAAATAAAAAATCAATCCTAGTTCATCATCAATACCTTGTTCTAAAAAACTCACAAAAACATTTATTGGAGTTCCACCTGAAGCTAAAGGACATTCCATAGGAACGGTAATTTGTGCAGTGATTTCTGTCCAACCAGTTGCAGAAATAGCCACATCTGACTGCAAAAGCTCAGTACCTCCATACCCTAAAGCTCCTGTATATTGAGATTTAATGTTTACGGTACGATTTTGATTCGATTTTAAATAAAATTTATATGAAATAATATCTCCTGGCGCTACATCTGTTCTTTTGATTGCCTGTAGGTTTCCAGTTCCTGTGCTAGTCACTTCTATTTTTAAAGACTTACTTCCTTCATAAGCGGTGTCAGAAGATGAGGTTTCTATAGTTGTTAAGGTTCCGGATGCATTTATTGTAAATCCATCTGTACCAGTTTCAAAACCATAAGTGGTTGTTTGAGATACTAGCGAACCTGAAAAAGCAAGCAAAATATAAAAGAGTATGGATTGTATTTTAATCATGGTGTTTTTTTGGTTTAGTTTGAGGTTTATATTTTTGGGATTGGAAGCAATCCTATATTATCAATATATACTTGTCCTTCTCCTGTTTTAGTTAGATGAAGACTAATTTCAGCATTTTTTCTACCCAATTCAAAATCGAGTTTTACAAACTTCCAATTGCTTTTTTTTGTAAATTCTATTTCTTGGGTGTTTATTTTTTTGATGAGTTTTCCTTTTTGCTTTATCTCTATCAACACTTCCCCTTTTTCTTTTGCTTTGATATACGCACCAAGTGTGTAGGTTCTATTCGGTTCTAAAGAATATATGTATTGAACAACACTTGCTTTTTTATTGCCTGCAAGCACAAGGCTATGTCCATGGATACTATAACGATCTTCTGGGTTTGTAGGAAAATTAAATCCCGGAAAATGTTCAATTGAGACTTTTCCTTTCCCTTCAACTGTCCAATGTGAAAATTTATCATTGTTATTCCCTTCTGCTTTTGCATAGGTCGTTCCATAATCAAAACTTCCATTTTTAACATGGTTTCTAACAAAAGGCAAATACTCTTTTTTTGTATCTTGTGGTGGGTTGTTAAAGTCATGACCTGTTTTAAACGGTTCAGAATCCTCATCTAAAGCACCACTGTAATTTGGGAAATCGGAAAGTGGCGTTCGTTTTGAATTTGTTTTTTCAGTTTTGGAATCGAAGCGAATATTATTTTGTTGAAATACTTCGGGCTTCGCCATAATAGCCAATGAAGTTTTATTATTTACGACTACAGAACCGAATTGGTCAAAAGGTCCTTCCCATGGTCCATATTTGTTATTGATATCTGGACTTACAGTATTGTTATAAATAATATGATACTGCCCAGGTCTATTACTTCGAATTCCATCTTTCATCCCACTCACAATATTATGATGGGCAATGATATTATTCGAATAATTGTCAAAATAGATCCCTATAAATTTATCATTGTTGTTATGAATTTTATTGTGATGTATATGAATATTATCTGCATCTGTTCCTCCACATTTTATCACCCCTAAATCTTCTGAGTTCCTTCCTGGGTTGTAGATATCATTATATTGAATCGTATGTGAGCCTCCTCCCATTGAAATACAAACACGTCCTGTGTCATGAATGCTATTATGACTTATTAGGTGACTTTTTCCTTTTAAAGAAATTGGTGCTCCAGCATGACTTCCTAAAAAATTTACATCGTGAATATCACAGTTTATAATTTTATTATTTGTTCCAGATACGATCACTCCAGAGCCAGCAGAACCAAATATTTCACAGTTTTGAATACTATTGTTTTTCCCTGACAATAAAATACCACTCGTTTTTGTTATACCCATTTTAGAATTCTTTCCAAAAGAGTAATAAAAATGTTTTAATTGTCCATTATTGACTGAGCAGTTGGATGCGTTTTCAAAACTAACGATAGCTCCAACTGTAGATATATTATTGATTTTTATATAAGAACGATTGCGTAAATCAATGGTATATTTTCTTCTATTAACACTGATGGTTGCATCATTAGCTGTTTTTCCTTTTGGAAATAGCAGGTATAGTTTTTTTTCCTTTTTTTGAAAATACCATTCACCAGGAGTGTCTAAAAGCACCTTTGCTCCGGCAACATAAAACTTCCCATCACCATAATGTTTATGAGGTGTTGCGGGATTGTGTCTTTCATCTATCCACCAATCCTTTCCAAAGCCTTTCAGCAGTATTTTTTTTGATGCGGCGTCATAACCTGTTACATGGCTAGTCCAACAACTCCATTGACTTTGTGCACTTGCCCATACCGTTGCTCCTTTTAGGTTTTCTGAAGTCAAATTAGAAGGAAAGTTGGGATTTACAATTCCAGTAGGAGAACTTCCTTTATTAAAAATGGGAGCTGCTTCTGAATCTAATAATTTGTCATTTGTTTTATTCGGCCACCTTGCCAAGATCATTAAGTTTTCATCACAAAGAATAAAATTATCCGTGTTGAATTCAAAATCTACATTAAAAACAGCTAAGTTCTTATTGTTTGTAGTGTACGTCAATTCATCTAAAGCTGAAATACTCACTTTTTCCCCAGCAACAGCTTGAAATACAATTGGGTTTTTAGCCGTTCCATTGTTCTTTGTTTTCAAGATTTCTCTATAAATTCCTCCATAGACAAAACAGCTATCTCCTGCTTTCACAATCCCAGCTGCTTTTACTAAGGTTTTAAAAGGTAATTCTTTTGTGCCTGGGTTTTTGTCATTTCCTTTCTTAGAAACATAATAAGTATTCCCCCCATTTTTTTTAATAAGTGAGCAATCGTTTATAGCCAAGCAAGACATACTTGCAAGCAATAACAGAAGACTAACAATGGAAAAGAAAGAGGTTTTTTTCATCTTATTTTTTTAGCTCAATTTGTTTTTCTATAATTGAAACACCTCTTAAGTTGTCCTGAATTTTTAAGGCAACTTGGTATTTTCCGTTTTTAGCATATGTGTGCGTTACTTCTTTTCCACAGGCAGTTTCTCCATCTCCAAAATCCCAGTCATATCGCAATATCCAACCTTCGGAGTCGGAAGCATTCGTAATTTTGAAAGATATTTCTTTTGAGTCTTCAATTTGTTTTTTCCATTCGAATTCTGCAACTGGGACTTTGTTCCACTTTGGGCTCCACGTAATCCCAGGGATCCAATTGCCATTTTCTAATTGTTTGTTATATGCGTATGCACCTGCATCAACCTTTATTTTTTCATTGTTTTCATTTTCAAACAAACTTCCATAATTAATAGCTGGTGAGTTGCTTTTCAATCTAAAATCGCCATATTCATACCCAACAAATCCCATGTCTTCAATAAACCGAATTTTAAGGTTGTGCTTTATTTCTGTTCCTTTCACACTATTTGTAGAAAAATTATTCCAAGTATAGACTGATTTATAATCCCAATTATTTCCCTTACGAATAAAATGTGACCATGTTTTTTGTTTCGCATTGTCTGCTACAAGGGTATTATTGTATACACTATCATTCGTTACATTTCCATTAATGGCTAAATGTACATTGTACATCACGTTATGATGTACTGTAGCATTGTCATTAGAAGCATCTAAATAAATCCCTGCTTTTGCAATATTAACATCTGTATCGTGACAATAATTGTAACTCCAAACAGAATTTTTATAATCTTGTAACCCTCCTTTGATCGCTCCCAAATCATGGTTGATCAGCCCATACCTGTAGATGTGGTTTTTAGTAAAAATTGAGCTGTACACACGGTAATGTCTAATTCCTGAACGTCCACATGCATACACCGTATTATTTTTTACTGTAATCCTAGTTCCGTCTACTGAAATTCCAGGAGCTACGCTACCAGACCAATTGACATCGTGCACAAGGCAATCTTCAATACGTCCGTCTTTACTCTTTAGCATAGAAATTCCTGTACCCCATGAGTAAGCAACTTCACATTTTTTAATTGTATTGAAATTTCCTTGAATTGAAACTCCAGATTGTTCTTTGAATTTTGCCGTTAAATAATAAGGCCTAGGATATAAAAAGTTGCAATTTTCGATCGTATTGTTGTTTCCTTTGATTGTTGCAGTTGCTGCAAAAAAATCGATTCCGTTTAAAACTACATTTGAACCTTTTATAACGACCCCTTCTAATCTTGTTCTTGCCAACACATTGTATTTAGATGGGTGCTGGCCTTCTGGAGCCATAAAATAAAGTCTTTTAGATGTTACATCATAATACCATTCTCTTTCAGCATCTAATAATGCCAAAGCTCCTGTCAAATAATAATTTACATTAGGGGCGATTTCCTCATACTGTCCATTGGACTCTGATTTTATTTTTCGAGATTGCTGGTTGATGACACTGTCATTTCCTCCCTTATTAAAATACCCTACAGAAGTAAAAGCCAAACTATTATCATGTAAATTAACTACGGTTTCAGTAAAACTATTCCATGTTGATTTTAAAGGATATGGCAGCCATATTTTTGCTCCTTTCAGTTTTGTGTTCTCTAATTCTTTTAAATTTTCATCTATTAACAGAGAGGTTCTTTCATGTGATTTATAGGCTATATTCCCATTAGCATATTTGTACTCAAAAGGATTTTTAGAAACTTGATTTGGCCATTTTGCAAGTGACATTTGTTCTTTGTCAATAAACAGTTGCGTAACTACTTGTGCTATTTCTGCATAGTAAATATTCCCTTTGAATTGTTTCCAATTACCGACGATCTCATTTCCTGTAATTACAGGTGTCTCGTTGTTATATGCTTGTATTCTAATGTTTTTTTTGCTGGTAGGAATAAGTACCGTTTCAGAATACAATCCCTTTCTTAAATAAACCGTCGCATTTGGTTCAATAATTTTAATTGCTGCACTTACTGTTTTCAGGGGAGCATTTATCTTCCCCGACTGCATATCATCTCCCTGTGGAGAAACAAAAATATCAGTGTCCTTGATGTGTGCAGCGCTATTAGAATTCTGAATTACTTGATATTGTCCACAAGAGGACATAACCACCACAAATAGCAGTATATATTTATAAAAAACAGTCATTTTTATTTATTTCTAGAGGGTGAAAAATTATCTTTCGAGGAAGCACTCAAACAGTTGAACTAATTTTCTTGAGAAAAAGTTCGTCAATTGTTCAAAAAATAGTGCATTTGCATAACCGAGTCAACTCTTTTAAAAATAAAATTGCCTAAAACGATTTGTACACATTGGTGCTAATTTCAAATTATTTTAGGCAATTTATTTCAAAAGTATACTTCTAATCTAGGTAACCTATTCTTTGATTATTTTTTTACTAGCAGTTCCAAATTCTGTTTTAATTTTTGCTATATAAACTCCTGATGCCAAATAAGAAATATTAATCTCATTATTTCCTTTAGATAAATTGGTAGTATTTACAATTTGCCCATTGATATTAATTAAAGTAAGTACTGAAATTTTGTCAATAGAAATTCTTAACACCTCATTTACTGGGTTTTCACCTAGTTGTACATTAATTGATTCTGTAGAAGAAACGCTTGCCGTAGCATCACAGTCAATGCTATAAGGTACGCTAGCTGCTTTCTTTGTCCAGTTCGCAGTACTATAGGCAACATCGTCTACTTCTATACAATCAAGGTTTGGATTATTATTAACGTTAAAAGATGCATTAGCAGCGAAATTGGTATTATTACCGTTTTTAACATTAATACGTAAGATGTTGTTATTGTATGCAGTAAATTTAATCAAGCCTGATGCTGCGCTTAAATCTATTTCTCCAGTAATTAAATTCTCCTGTATAATTACATCTGTTAGAGCACTATTGTTTGTCAAATCTAAACTTGTTATTTGGTTAACTCGACAAGAAAGAAAAGTTAATGCGGTTAAATTAGATACATCTAAGCTTGTTAAGTTATTTGCATGACAATACAGAAAGTTTAATCCAACAAAATCCTCAATACCACTTAAATCACTAATATTAAGACTTGCTACATTTAGAGATGTTCTTGAATTTATGTCACTAGTTAGGACTTGTCCGTTAACTGTTCCATCAGAATCCCATCCCAAATCAATTAATTTTTGTTCGAAAGCAGCATCAGGAATAGCAGTAGTTTGTGCATATGAAAGTATGCTTAGTAATAATACGGGTACTAAAAGTAATTTTTTAATCATCATATAAAAATTTAAAGTTAATATTCTTTTTAATTATTGTATTGCTTGTATCTGAAAATCGTCTATAAAATAGCTAAGTCCTTTTGCGTTTGAAATTTTTGTTTCAATAAACCCAACGTTCATTAGTTTTGGTGCTACTCCATTAAAATCTGCTGGTACGTCTACAGTAAACTCAACAGTTTTCCATTCTTTACCAATTTGAATCGCAGGATTTACCATGACAACTTTGACTTTTTTATTTTCCAAAGCAAATTGAGATTTTCCTTTGATTTTTCTTTCTTGGTTTGATTTGATTTGAAATTTAACTGAATAGCTTTCGCCTGCAGTCACAACAAATTTCTTACACAAAAATTGTAAGTTTCCAGAACCATTGTTTAATACAAATAACTCCATAGATTTATTCCCTACAGCGAATTCATCTATAGAATTTTCATGATCTACTTCTAAATCTCCTGAAGCGAAGGTATAAAACCCTTCATTGTTTCTTTCAAATGAAGCTGAGATATCTTGTCCTAAAAAAGACATCGCTGTAAAAATTGTAAAAATTGTAAAAATTGTTTTTCTCATAATTAATTTGTTTTAAATGTTATACTATTTTATTATTACTGATTACTTTATTTTAATATCGAGACTATATCCTATTTTAGAAGGAAGTTCTTTTGGTAGAGAAACATGAAGCCCATTTTTCTTTTGCGTCCATTTTAATTTGACATTTGAACCAATTAGTTTTACTGATTTTACTTTTTCAACTCCCATAGCAAGCGAAACAATAGTTATATTTCTTTCATTGTTTTCTAAAGAAATAGCAAATAAATGGTTGTCTCTTTTTGTAAACCAAAAATCTTGGGCTGTAAATTCAATTTTTGCCCCTTCTTGTTCTTGTCTAGCATTGGTACCTTCCATTTTTAATTCTGTAGGTCCTTCATGAGTAACCACCCATTTTTCTGTATTGTAAATGGCTTCACCATTTACTTTTAACCATTCACCCACAGCACGTAAATTATCTACACTTTCTTGAGGTACATTTCCTGATGCGGTTGGGCCAATATTTAACATATAATTCCCGCCTTTAGAAACGATCTCGGTTAACCAAAACAACAACTCTTTTACTGATTTCCAGTCTTTGTCGTAAGACTTATAACCCCAAGAATTATTTGTTGTTCCTACGGTTTGCCAAGGTTTTGTGATTGCCAAATGGTCTTCAGGAATTTTATTATCTCCAGGAATATCAAAATCTCCCATGTCATTCCCTACACGTTCATTGATCAACAATTGTGGTTGAATATCGTAGGCAATTTTATAGAATTTTGCTGATTGTTCTGGTGTCATATAACGAGCCATATCATACCAAAGGGTAGTCAAATTAGGAAATTTTGTTAAAATCTCTTTTACTTGAGGGTACGCTTTGTTTTCTAAATACTCATCAAAAGTATTTGGACTTGGATCCCATAAATTTGGACCAAATTTTTTAGTTTTCTTACCTTCTGCTCTATTTTGAGCTTTGATAACTGAATATTGACAATCTCCGCCATCCATCCAGTCGATATTGTGTGAATAGTACAATCCAAAGTCGATTCCATATTTTTCACAAGCATCATATAATTCCTGAACAACATCTCTTTTAAAAGGTGATGCGTCCATAATATCGAAATCACTTACTTTAGAATCATACATAGCAAAACCGTCATGATGCTTAGAGGTAACCACTAAATATTTCATACCTGCATCTTTTGCCAATTTAGCAATAGCATTTGCATCAAACTGAGTAGGATTGAACTGGGGTGCTAATTTCGCATATTCAGCACGTGGAATTTTAGCAACATATTGCACCCATTCAGCCACATTAGGCCTTCCCATTTCTCCCATTTTTTTTCCTTCCCAAACACCACCTGGTATAGAATACAATCCCCAATGAATAAACATTCCATATTTAGAATTGTTGAATAGGGTTTTTGTTGCCTCTTTGGAAGCATTCATTTGTTTCCATGTTTTCTCTATAGACTTATCGACAGTTGTCTTCTGTAAAGTAGCACAACTAAAACTTGCGATAATGAGTAAAAAATCACTAAATT
>TARA_B110000977_G_scaffold54069_1_pt1 | contig 11508 bp, 15 predicted proteins | sample TARA_B110000977 | Tara Oceans TARA_B110000977 (sample SAMEA4397798) | marine metagenome | biome: Polar Biome; feature: [SRF] surface water layer (ENVO:00010504); material: water (ENVO:00002006), including particulate matter (ENVO:01000060) such as... | depth 5 m | reverse complement strand
AACGCTCTTAAAGCTTCTAAGAGACGTACATTTCTTTATAAAGTAGGCTCCGTAATTGGAGGTGTAGCAACATTAATATTACTTGTACAAAAATGAAAAATATAAAAAAAAACTTTTTCCCATTCGTAATAGCATTTTCCGCTCTATCTGTTTCAGCATCAGCAGCATTTTACTCCGTAAGTGGACTAAGTAAACTCTTTGCTGGAGCATCATTCGAAGTACTAATTATGGCAGGTTCATTAGAAGTTGCTAAGTTAGTAATTGCTTCTCTACTGTACCAGTATTGGGATACATTAAATAAACATCTTAGAACGTATCTCACTGTAGCTACGGTAGTACTAGTATTGATTACTAGTATCGGTATATACGGATTTTTAAGTGCGGCTTATCAAGATACATATAGGAAACTTACTATTAAAGAAAATGAAACAGCATTCCTAGATCAAAAGAAACAATTTTATGAAAACGATGTTATACGGTATGATGAAGAACTTAAAAGAATTTCTAGTAACATTAGTACTCTTTCCAATGCTAGGTCTCAATCGATCCAAGTACGAGACACCTCGGTGGCTGGGGGCATTAGAACAACCATCTCTACTTCCGAACTTAGAATGGCACAAAAACGTATTGAAGTTGAAGAACAGAATAGAAAAAACGTTCAAAAGAAAAGGGAAACAGTAGCTGATAGTTTACAAAAATACCAGCTTGCTATACTGGAATTAGATAATAATACAGATGTTGCAGGTGAGTTAGGTCCTTTACAATACCTTTCCGGACTTACAGACACTCCTATGGATAAGATTATTAACATACTACTTCTGGTGATTATATTCGTATTTGACCCGTTAGCAATATCGTTAGTAGTAGCAGCCAACTTTGCATTTGATAGAGCATACCCTAGACGTAAAGAAACTTTATATGAAGTAAATCCACCTGAAGAGTTAGAAGAAGAAGAAAATGTTATTTCTTGGGAAGACTTTGTTAAAGAAGAGACTTATGATGCAGAAGCAAAGACTCCAGAAGAGCTACTCGACGAAGCAGAAGCTAGGATGGAGGTAATCGGACAAAACGGAAACGACGGATTACATTATGGAGTAGGTACAAAAGATAATATTAATAAAATAGCAGCTAGTGAGCTTGAAGTCAAAGATGCTACAGTTGTAAGTAGTCAGCAAGCCTTGAGAGATAGGGTTAAACATCAAGAAAAACCTTTTATTATTAAAACATTGCAAGAAAACTATAGGCAAAAACAAGTTCTATACTCAGACGGAACAAGAGCTTGGATAAGAAAAGAAGATAGTGATAGTAATAAAAAACGTTATATGTAGTTTGTAGTTTGTAATATTTTTCGTATATTAATTATATAGTTAACAATTAAGTATAATACGAAAAACAGTTAATAAATGAATAAATTAGTAGAAATGTTACGTACATCTGCACAAGCAGATAAAGCTAAGGCAATGTTATCCCTTGAGTTATTAGGCAACCAAGCAGTTGGAATCGGAGACCATTCAACAGAAGATTTTTATAAGAACGCCGAACAAGCACTACTAATGCTAGTAGAAGCAGATGATAGACTCTCTGCATTAGCTTTATATTTTGACGATAAAGGACAAATTAACGGATAGATGAGACTACCGATAATAAAAGCAATAGCATCGAATGATTCTATTTCTCAATCTGACCTTACTACAACTGCGGAAACATTAGAATCAATATCAGCAGCAAGAGGACTTAACGATGAAGAATTGGATGTTATAGGAGAACTTATTTCAAACATAGAAGGAGCGAAAATTGTTATAGAGGATTACCGTCATTACGGAACTCCGTTAAGAGAAGCATTAAATAAGTTTATGAAAAGAGTTATTAATTCAATTAGTTAAATAGAAAAAGTTTTATGAGCAGTAGAGAAATTAGTAATGCGCTAAGTCCACCAACGGCAGTTGATATATTAAAAAAAGAATACCCAATTATTTACGAAGGCTATCAACAAATTGTAGAAGAGCAATTTGAGCTATTCGCTAAAAAGCATCTTGATTATGGAATGCACAACGTTAGTGCAGGTACTAATCTAGAAACTGATGACGAAGTAGAATTTGCAATGACAGGTCTTTGGTACAGACTATCAGATAAGATTAATAGGTGGAAGAATATGATCATATCAGGGCGTAAGGCTCAAAACGAAACATTAATAGATACCTTTCAAGACGTAACAAACTATGGGATAATCGCACAGTTAGTTTCTAGAGGTATGTGGAGAAACGACTAACATGTCTAAAAAATTACCTAAAATAGTTAAGGAGGTTTGGGAGAGTAAAATCAAACAATCTCCTAAAGCTAATAAGCACATATCATATAGCCAGCTCTCTAGTTTTGCTACCTGTGAAAAGCAATGGTACTTGACTTATGTAAAGAAGTTAGCAGCTTATCAACCATCTATCCATGCTGTCTTTGGTACAGCAATGCACGAAACGGTACAAACTTGGCTAGAGGTACTATACCACGATAAGGTTAAAACAGCTAATGAATTAGACTTAGATGCTTTACTTTACCAAAATCTTATTAAAGCATACAAAAGCCAAAAGGCTCAAAATACCCACGAGCACTTTACTACACAAGAAGAGTTAAATTTATTTTACATAGACGGAAAAAATATTCTTAATTTTCTTAAGAAAAAAAGAGGTGGGTACTTTAGTACTAAGGGAGTGTATTTGGCTGGAATAGAGACGCTTCTCTATCAAGAGCTACGCCCTGGAGTTAAGTTCAAAGGACTAATTGATTTAGTCTTTTACGATGAACGAGTGGACGAATGGACTATTATGGATATCAAAACATCTACATCAGGATGGAATAGTTACGCTAAGACAGACGATAAGAAAAAAGCTCAAATACTCCTATATAAAGAGTTCTTTAGTAGACAATTTGATATACCTTTAGATAAAATTAAAGTGGAGTACTTTATATTGAAGAGGAAAGTTCCTAAAGATGCTGAGTTTGCATCTATGCAGAAAAGAGTGCAGGAATTTAGACCAGCAGATGGGCCACGTAAAATGAAACAAGCTGTTAATTTAATGGAGAATTTCGTTCTTAATGCAGTAGATCAACAAGGTCAGTACGTTGAGAAAGAATATACAACCAACCCTTCAAAAAGCGCTTGTATGTTTTGCGGCATTAAAAAAATGAGACTATGCCCAGATGCTGTTTTCTAAAAAGGTATATATTTATATATAGATATATTAATTAAAGTTATGAGAAATAAAGATAAAAAACTTACATCTGTAAGATTAGATCCAACGGAGTATCAAGAGTTTCAAATGGAATGTTTAAAAGATAATTTTTCTTTTCAAAAGCTTGCCTCCCGAGCAATTTTTCTTTATCTTACAGATAAGGAGTTTAAACTAAAAGTACATAAACAAAAATAGAAGTTATATGAAAGATAAATTTCGTTATGTAGAGCAAAAAGATCGTAAAAAGATACTACTGCTTTGCGACGATATTAGGATGCACTCAGGTATCGCTAATATGGGTAAAGAAATAGTATTAGGTAGCGCACACCATTTTAATTGGGTAAATTTAGGCGCAGCACTTAAGCATCCAGATGAAGGAAAAGCATTCGACTTATCAGAACAAGTTAATAAGGAGGTAGGGTTAGAAGATGCATTTGTTAGACTCATTCCATCTACAGGGTACGGCGATTCAAAGAAAATAAGAGAGTTAATTGCTGTAGAAAAACCCGATGCTATTTTAATATTTACAGACCCTAGGTACTGGACCTGGCTATTCGAAATGGAGAGAGAAGTCAGAGGTAAGATGCCAATATTTTGGCTTAATATTTGGGACGACTATCCTGCTCCTATGTACAATAAGTCGTACTACGAGTCAGTTGATGTGTTAATGGCAATATCTAAACAAACTAAGAATATTAACGAGATTGTATTAGGAACTAAAGCGAAAGATAAGCTAATAAAGTATGTACCACATGGGATTAACACTAAGCATTTCTTTCCATTAAAAAAAGACCATAAAGATTTCCCGAAATTAGAAGAGTTTAAAAAGACAGTACTAAAGGATAAGGATATTGACTTCGTGCTATTCTACAACTCCAGAAATATTAGAAGAAAAAGCACAGCAGATACGATACTAGCTTATAGGATATTTTGCGATAGTATAGGTAAGGATAAAGCAAAAAAATGTGCGTTTATATTACATACAGATCCTAAAGACCAGCATGGTACTGACCTAAGAGCGGTAAGAGAGGCTTTTTGTGATCCAAGTTACGTTAACGTATTTTTCTCATCAGATAAAATACCAACTGCACAACTTAACCTCTTATACAACATAGCCGATGCTACAATACTACTTTCTTCTAACGAAGGTTGGGGGTTAGGTCTTACTGAATCTTTAATGACTGCTACTCCTATAATTGCTAATGTAACAGGAGGAATGCAAGATCAAATGAGATTTACTAAAGACGGTAAGTGGGTAGACTTTACTCCTGACTTTCCTTCTAACCATAGAGGAACTATAAAAGAACACGGAGAATGGGCATTCCCAGTATATCCAACATCTAGGTCAATAGCTGGATCTCTACCTACTCCTTATATATTCGACGATAAGTGTACTCCAGAAGATGCTGCAATAGCAATAGAGAAGGTATATAACTTGACAGAAGAAGAGAGACTAAGAGTAGGGGAAAAAGGTTACGAATGGGTAACAGGAGATGAGGCAAATATGACAGCTACAAAAATGTCTAATAGAGTTATAGAAGTACTTGATGAAGGTTTCGATAAATATATTCCTAGAGAATTATTTAACTTCCATAAAATAGAAGATAGACCAGCAAATTATATAGAACATAAACTAACAGGTTATTAAAATGAATAAACCAACTATAGTTGTAAGTTGTCCGGTAGATACATATAGCGGATACGGAGCAAGATCAAGAGATTTTGTAAATGCATTAATAGCAACAGATGATTACGATGTAAAAATACTAGCTCAACGATGGGGAAATACTCGTTGGGGCTACTTAAGCGACCATAAAGACAGTAGCATTACCTCTAGAGTTATCCATCAAATGACGGAAAAACCCGATATATGGATACAAATATCCGTACCTAATGAATTTCAGAAAATAGGAAAATATAACATAGGAGTAACAGCTGGAATGGAAACTACACTTTGTGACCCTAGTTGGGTTAAAGGAGCCAACAACATGGACCTCCTATTAGTATCCTCAGCTCATTCTGCCGAAAGTTTTAGAAGAAGTAGGTTTGACATTAAGGATGATAAATCAGAACAAATTAAAGAGTCAATTGTATTAAATACTAAGATGGAAATTTTATTTGAAGGAGCTGACTTGTCTAAGTACTTTCCAACTAAAACTTCAACAAGCCTTAGTGACATAGAGAAGACATTAGATTCAATCCCAGAAAACTTTTGCTACTTAACAACAGGACATTGGATGCAAGGTGCTTTTGGTGAAGATAGGAAGAATATGGGATACACTATAAAATCCTTTCTAGAGACATTTAAAAATAAAAAGAATGCACCTGCTTTAGTTATGAAAAGTCATAGCGCTACTACTTCGATTATGGATAGAGAAAGAATGCTCGATAAAATTGATGATGTAAGGAGCACAGTAAAAGGAAAGCTACCTAATATATACTTGATACATGGAGAAGTATCGGATGCGAGTATGAACTTACTATATAACCACAGTAAGATTAAAGCATTTGTATCTTTACCCAAAGGAGAAGGATTTGGTAGACCTTTCTTAGAATTTAGCTTAGTAAATAAACCAATCATTGCATCCGGATGGTCAGGTCAAGTGGACTTCTTAGATAGAGAGTTTGTGAGGTACGTAACTGGAGAAGTAAAACCAGTACATAAATCTGCTTTAGTTAAAAATACAATAATTGAACAGGCAGAGTGGTTCGCACCAGACGCAGGTGATACCGGCAAAGCATATAAGGAAGTATTTAAAGACTATAGCAAGTGGCTAGTAAAGGCAAAAAGACAAGGACATAGTAGTAGAACTAATTTTTCATTCGAGGCTATGACTACTTTACTTAAGCAAATTCTAAAAGAGAATATCCCGGAGTTTCCTAAACAAGTCTCACTTACATTGCCGAAACTAAACAAAGTAGAAGAAGGTGACACTTCGCCTAAGATAAATTTACCAAAATTAAAATTACTGTAATATGAATAAAGATCAATTAGTAGAAGGGCCTTTTGGAAGTAATGCCTGTTATGAGCAATCATTCGTACATGAAAATAAAGAAGTTAAAACCTGGCTTTGTTTTGGAAGTGGGTTCACTACTTCAACACTAATGGTAAAAAATAGTGCAGCTGTCAAGGCAGCAGTGGAAACATCCCCAGAATTATATAAAGACTTAATGTTTGAAGATAAAGAAGGTAGAGTATGGCTTCCAGCAACTTTAACATTACCAGAAAAAGGAATGGTATTTATAGACGGCACTGATAAAAAGAACTGGAAATGGGCTGGAGTAAAAGCAATACCTGTAGCTGAAGCAGATAAAAAGATAGCTAAAGATCAAACCCATAAAATGGATATGAAAAACGTAAAGCATTTTGAACAGAAAGACTTTATGGAAGCTGCTGATTATATTGGGATGTTTAATTTTACTTAGAATATATGAAAATAAGTTATGCAATAACTGTTTGCAACGAATACGAAGAGATTCAGAAGCTTATATCTACTCTTTTTGCTTACAGTAGGGAAGAAGACGAGATAGTAGTCCTCTTTGATAAAAAAGCCGGTACATCACAAGTTTGGAACTATTTAGTAGATCTACAGAAGGAGGATTGGATTAGGGCTTACCCTAAGTCATTTAAAAATCATTTTGCTGATTGGAAAAACCAGCTTACAGCCCTATGTAGTGGAGATTATATCTTCCAAATTGATGCAGATGAGCTCCCAAGCGTATCGCTTATTGAGAATTTACCGTTCATTCTAGAAGCTAATGCAGATAATGAGGTATATTTAGTTCCTAGAGTGAATACTGTAGAAGGACTAACAGAGAGTCACATAAGCTTATGGGGATGGAATGTAAATGATAAAGGATGGGTAAATTGGCCTGATTACCAATGGCGAATTTGGAAAAATAAACCAGAAATTAAGTGGAAAAACAAAGTACATGAAGTTTTAGAAGGATTCAAGACATACGCTCAACTACCTTCTATTGAAGAAGCAGCACTGTACCATCCAAAGAATATTAAAAGACAAGAAAAACAGAACGCTTATTACGATACATTATGAAAAAATATAAAGTTGGAATTATAGGAAACGGGTTTGTAGGAAATGCCCAAGCATTCGCATTCTCTCCTGTAGCAGATATAAGAATTTACGACATTGACCCAAATAAAAGTACCCATACAGAAGAAGAAGTAAACGAATGTGACTTTATATTCGTATGTGTACCAACTCCAATGGCTAAAGATAGCAGCCAGGACACAAGTTACATTGAAGAGGTTTTTAAGAGAGCAACAAGAGGTCCTATCTACATCATTAAATCAACCGTATTACCCGGTACAACACAGTTACTACAAGAGAAATACAATGACTTGAATATAGTATTTAATCCTGAGTTCTTAACGGAGAGAACCTCTAAACTGGATACTATGACTCAAGCTAGGATTATACTAGGAGGAGACCCAAGGCATATAGAGCAGCTTATAAAGCTATACAAACAAAGGTTTGTGAGTACTAATATTATTGAAACAGATACAACAACAGCTGAATTAATTAAGTACATGAATAATACGTTCTTTGCTACTAAGGTTAGTATAATGAATGAATTTAAACAAATAGCAGGAGCTATAGGTGCTGACTGGACAAAAGCATTAAATGGATTCGCAGCAGACGGAAGAGTTGCCGACAGCCATTTACATGTTCCTGGACCCGATGGTAAATTAGGATACGGAGGTACTTGTTTCCCTAAAGATGTGAACGCATTAGTATCTTTTGCTAAGAAGCTTAACATTAACCTCAATACAATTTCTGGAGGTTGGAAAACAAATTTAGAAGTTAGACCAGAACAGGATTGGCAAGCAGATAAAGGAAGAGCAGTAAGCAAATAACCTATGGGTAAAAATGTAATATTTTGGATAGGGGTCAAGAGTACTGATCCAATACTGTTAAAGAAGCACAGTAATTTTGAATACCTAGATGTATCAAAAAAAAGCTGGGAATACTGGTGTAGTAAAAATGATGTAGTATTTTACGAATACAAAGAGCCAAGGGATTTAGACACAGGTAAAAATTTAGTTACTTGGCAGCGTTGGTTTGACGTATTTGAGCAACTGGAAGATAGTAAAATAGAGTTTAATAAAGTAGCATTAGTAGATGCTAGTTCCATAGTTAAATGGGATGCTCCTAATTTCTTCAACGAAGTAAACACTAACCCAGTAGCGTTTAGATCATTAGAGAATATAAAGTGGATCTATGAAGGAGTAAAAGGATACAGTAAACTGTTTAACGACTACGACTTTAAACTTACCGAGTACGTATCCTGTGGATTCCAGATATTCGATAAGTCCCATAAACCTTTTTTAGATAAGGTTAAGAAGTTCTACTATGCAAATCAGGTAGAAATTTTAAAGCTACAAAAGACTGTTAGTAGAGGAACAGATCAGCCTGTGTATAACTACTTAAAGCAGATACATAAAGTTAAGTTTGATTATATCTCTCCTGCGTATATGGTTACACATTTAAATAGATTCGACTGGCTAGGAGGTAATTGGCAACTAAAAGAAGATAGTACCCCTTTCTTTGTCAAGTACGGATATATCTGGTTCTTCAGCGGTTTCGATAAAACGCAAAGAGGTAGGTTAATGAATCAAACTTGGGATATTATAAAAGGAAACTATGAAGAGTAAGAATATTGTATTTATGCCTGCAGTAGTAATACCGGGGCTGGAAAGCAGAAGCATACCTTATAAGTACGGTATTGAAAGCTGGAAGCGGTGGTGTGCTAAAAACGATGCTGAACTAGTTGTTATGGATCAATTGCTTTGTCCTGCAGAAGAAATGAAGATAACTTGGCAAAGATACTATGCAATGGATGTATTAGAAAATAGCGGTATAGACTATGAACAAGTACTCATAACAGACGCTGACTGTATCATTCATCCAGATACTCCCAATTTCTTTAATATGACTGAAGGGAAGTATACTGTAGCTAGAGCAATAGGAAGTATGGATTGGATATGTAGGAGTATGGAGAACTACTCAAAGCATATGTTTAATAATAGTACCTTTGATATATTTAAATACTTCTGCGGAGGGTTTCAAATAACAAATAAATCACAAAAGCATATATGGAAAGGATATATTGAGTATTATTTGAATAATAAAGAAATGATTCAACAAATGCAAAAAACATTTGGAGTAGGTACAGACCAGCCAATCATCAATCATTTGACTCATTCTTCGAAAGAGGAGTTAACATACCTTCCATATGAATACTGTGCAGTCGATCTCCATAGGTTTGAAATACTTGATAAAGAGTTAACATTTACAGATTGTTTCCCCGGAATATACCAATTTAATGCTATTCCTGACAATCATGATGCTAGATGGACAAACTACTTTATGGAACAGACGTTTAAGAAACTGTATGGAAATATATGAAAACTAAATTTGCAATAGGATGTCTCGTACAATGGTACGAAAGTGAGATTATTAAGGAGTACATTGAAACTCTAAATAAAGCTTGTAGTAGTTACGACGGTAAAGTACTAGTTGATATAACAGTATGCGTAAACCAGCAATTAGAGAAGGCAAGTAGTATTAAAAAGTTAAAAGAATGTATCCGTAAAATTAATAAAGATACTAAACCGTATACTGTTACTATTAAATACGGGATACATACTATAGCAGATTATAGAAGAAATTTTAATAACGAGTACTGCGATAAAGCAGATGTTTTAATTTGGGGAGAAAGCGATATGTTAGTTCCATCTCAAATGTTTACAATATTAGATGGGCTCCATAAACAGTCCCCTGTATCGAAGTATATCGCTACATTTGGAATATGTAAGATGTGGGACGATAGCTGGAAAGCATTAGAGCACCCAGACTTTACCGATAAGCCATTTATAGAAAATGACTACGATAACTACTGGTCAGTTAAATATACGATGACTGCTGATGAAATGGAAAGTATTAACAGTAAGACGATTCAACCTGAAGTAGTAGTATTACCTGAACATAAGTTTAATGGATGCGGGTTAGTAATAAGCTCGGAGGTAATTAAAGCAGGAGTTAATATACCTAAGTCTGTATTCTTTGTTCATGAAGATACAGCATTTATGTTAATGACCAAAAAAGTACTAGGTAACATACCTCAGTACGTTATAAAAAATATATTAGCTGTACATAATAGAAACCACCCTAAAAAGAGATCTAATATCTTAGGAGAAGTAGGAGATACTTTAAATAAGAAGAGAAGAAGTAACGACTGGTACGTAAAGGCTAATAAAATGTCAGAAGAAAATTGTTATAACATATTCAATACTCAATATAAATCACATAAATGGGAAGACGTATGGCAATAGCTTTTTTTACTGAAATGGGCTTTACAGGTAAGGTACCGAGAACTCATGATAATATGAGAACTGAATTTGCCTGGATGTGCGCTTTAGATGCAACTCATTACCCTATACATTCAGCACATCAAATAAAGTATGAGACAAAGATAGATTTAGGAATAGTAATTATACCTAAAAAAAATCCTGATTTTAATCTAGATAGTATAAAATCTGTCTGTGATAAGGTAGCAGTAATGCAAGAAGGACCACACTGGTATTTTCAAGATTATAGCTTAGAGAAACAAATTAATTACTTCAACACTCTAACATCTGCTGATATAATATATGTTCATAATAGAGCAGATAAGATTTACTACAGAGGATTAACAGGACATAGTGACATAAGAGTTATGAACTCGTTAATGATAGAACAGGCAGTAGGAGATATAGAAGAGGTAGAAAGAAAAGGAGTTATAATTGGAGGTAACTTTGTAAGCTGGTACGGAGGATTTGATTCATATATAGTAGCTAACAGTCAATTTGAAGAAGTAACAGCTCCTACTATGGGAAGAAAACAAGAAGGTGAAGAACAGTTGCTTACTCTACTCCCTTACATGAATTGGAAGGAATGGGTACATAAACTAAATGAATTTAAAATAGGAGTACATTTAATGAGAACACATGCCGCTGGTACATTTGCTTTGAACTGTGCTTACTTAGGAATACCTTGCATAGGGTACAAAGGACTAGACACTCAGGAAAAATGTCATCCACAATTAACAGTAGAGGTTGGAAGTATAGGACATGCTAAAGAGTTAATTAAACAGCTTAACACCGATGATAACTTCTATAAAGAATGCAGTAAGCAAGCTAAAGAAATGTATATTCAATACTATGATGAAAGTAAATTTACATCAAACTTATTTGGAATATAGAAGTATTTTTCGTAAATTA
>TARA_B110000977_G_scaffold66582_1_pt1 | contig 11516 bp, 6 predicted proteins | sample TARA_B110000977 | Tara Oceans TARA_B110000977 (sample SAMEA4397798) | marine metagenome | biome: Polar Biome; feature: [SRF] surface water layer (ENVO:00010504); material: water (ENVO:00002006), including particulate matter (ENVO:01000060) such as... | depth 5 m | reverse complement strand
TACAACTAAGAAGAGCTTGGTGAGGTTCGCTTCATCGAGCTCTTTTTATATAAAATAAAATATTTACTTCTATCCATATATATAATATGCGAATAATTAACTAATTTTTATAAATGAAAAAACTATACACTTTTTGCTTTTTAGGTTTAATACTATCATTTGGTAGTTTAAACGCACAAGATGTCAATATCACTTTTAATGTGAACATGGCTAATGAAACCGTAGCCGCTACTGGCGTTTATCTCGCAGGTGGAGGTCCAGATTGCTTTGGTAATCCAGGAGAAAACGCTATGAATGACGATGATATGAATGGTATCTGGACAATAACAGTTACTAGACCAGTCGGATTTACATGTCCCTACACTTTTACAAATGGAAATTGTCCAGATTATTCGTGTAAAGAGAACATAGTAGGTCAGGACTGCGCTACTGGAGAGTTTAGTGATAGATTTCTTGATCCAATAACAGAAGATTTAGAGATTAATACATGTTTCTCACAATGCACATCTGATGGTACTTGTGCAGAAGTAGGAGGACCAATAGATGTGACTTTTCAAGTAAATGTTAATAATGAAACTTTAGGAGCTGATGATGTAGTTTACATTTTCGGAAATGCAATTAATGGATGGAATGGAACTGCTAACCCGATGTCTGATGATAATGATGATGGAATTCATGAATTAACTTTAAACTTAGCTCCTGGTGTTATTGAATATAAATTTTTAATTGGAGCTACTGAAGAGACTTTAGATCCTGTTGGTGATGCTCTATGTACAATTACTTCAGGTACTTTTACCAATCGTCTGCTAAGTATAGAAGGAGCTGAGCCTATGATTTTAGACCCTGTTTGTTTTGAGGCATGTGACAACTGCGATGGTGTAGTAGAACCTACTTTGTACGGTGTGACGTTCATGCTAGATATGTCTAACGTAACGGAAACCTTCACTACACCAGAAGTAAATGGAACTTTTAATGGCTTCTGTGGAGATTGTTCTCCTTTAACTGATGAAGGGAATGGAATATGGAGTACTACTATACAGTTAGCTTCAGGTTCATATGACTTTAAGTATTCTGCTGATGCTTGGACTATCCAAGAAGATTTAACTGATGTTACTGGTTGTGCTGAAGTGACTGATGGTTTTTGGAATAGATCTGTTTTAGTTGCTGAATCTGCAGTAGAACTGGAGTCAGTATGCTGGGGAGAATGTTCAGCTTGTGAGGTTTCTGTATATGAAATAGATGGTCTAAATGTATCCATTTACCCTAATCCTATTTCAGGGGGAGCTTTATTCATTGAAGGAATTCAAGTTAATAATGGAGTAGTTGTATATAATGCTTTAGGAGCAATTGTTAAAACAGTATCTAATGTAAGCTCTACTAAGATCTCGATAGACATTAACGAACTTGAGCAGGGAGTATATTTCCTTAAAGGTGAAAATGGAGTTGTATTAGGAAGCTTTATTAAGAAATAAAAAGAATCATTTTTTGGTTAATAATTACCAATAATTAATATGTTAAATCATTCCCATCTAGCTTGACTAGGTGGGAATTTTTATGCGAAATTTATTTAAATGAAAAAAACTAATTTTCTTTTAGTTCTTGGTTACGTGATGTTTTTAGTAGGATGTACTTCTTCTGAAGATAAAACACCAAACGAGATTAATGATGCTGCTATAGACCAAAGAGTAGAACAGATTTTGTCTAAATTAACCCTTGAGGATAAATGTGGTGAAATGACTCAGCTTAACCTGGATATGGTCTGTGTTGGTGAACCTTATAATTTGGAAAAACCAAATAGATTAGATTCTGCTAAACTGAGAAAAGTTTTAGTTGATTTAAAAGTAGGTTCGATTCTTAATCAAGGGGGTCAAGCGTATTCTAGAGAAAAATGGTTTGAATTAATAAATGAAATTCAACGCGTTGCAACGCAAGAGAAAAAATCTAAAATTCCAGTGCTTTATGGTATAGATGCAATTCATGGAGTTAATTACACGACTGGAAATAGTCTTTTTCCGCAGCAAATAGGACTAGCAGCTACATGGAACACTGAGCTAGCTTATGAAATGGGGTGTATATCAGCCTATGAAACTAGAGCTAGTAATATTCCATGGACCTTTTCTCCAGTGCTAGACCTGGCTAGAGATGCTAGATGGCCCAGACATTGGGAGACTTTTGGAGAAGACCCGTTGTTGGCTTCAGATATGGGAGAGAACGTAATAAAGGGATATGAGGGGGATGATGTTTCTAGCCCGTACAATGTAGCCTCTTGTTTAAAACATTTCTTAGGCTATAGTGTAACACTAACTGGAAAAGACAGGACTCAAGCATGGGTTCCTGAAAGACAAATGAGAGAATATTTTTTACCAACCTTTAAACGTGCGATTGATGCAGGTGCTAAAACCTTAATGGTAAATAGCGGTGAAATGAATGGTATTCCTGTTCATGCTAATCATGAAATATTAACTACACTTTTAAGAGATGAACTAGGGTTTGAAGGGTTGGTAGTTACAGATTGGGAGGATATTAAATATCTTCGAGATAGACATAGAGTAGCTAAGGATTATAAAGAGGCTATAAAGCTGGCTATAGATGCGGGTATAGATATGAGTATGGTTCCTGTCGATTATGATTTCCCAGTGCTTCTTAAAGAATTAGTCGAAGACGGGGAAATAAAGGAGTCTAGGTTAGATGAGTCAGTAAGAAGAATTTTAAAATTAAAAATCCAACTAGGGTTATTCGAAAATCCGGTAATGAACTTCGATGATTACCCTGACTTTGGAAGTGTGAAACATGCTGATGCGGCATTAAACACCGCTAGAGAATCTATAACACTGCTTAAGAATAATAATCAGACTTTACCTTTAAGAAAAGAGCGTATACTTTTAGTAGGTCCATTGACGGATAATTTAAATGCCTTAATAGGAGGTTGGGGAAGAACATGGCAAGGAGTCGACTCTACCTACAATAATCCGACTAAAAAGACCATTTTCGATGCCTTTGTAGAAAGTGATAAGCTGGAGGTGGTTCATCATGAGACATCACTAAACCCAGATTTCAAAGAAATTTATAAAGCAGTGTTAAAGACGAAGGGAATTAAAACTGCGGTAATATGTATGGGAGAAATGCCTTACACAGAAACGGTAGGGGATATAGAGGATATGAATCTTCCAGAGGGCCAATATGAATTAGTGAAGCAAATTTCTGAGGCAGTAGATAATTTAATTATCGTATTAGTTGAAGGCAGACCTAGAATTATTTCTCAAATCGAACCATTAGCAGATGCAATAGTACAAGCATATTTACCGGGTAATGAGGGAGCACAGGCAATTTTGGATGTTATTACAGGGGAAATAAACCCTTCTGGGAAATTACCATACACTTACCCGAGATATGCGAGCTCGCATAGCACTTACGATCATAAAACTACAGATTTAATAGACCCTAAATTTGGATTGAATGCATTCCAGCCTCAATATGAATTTGGTTATGGGCTAAGCTATACCGATTTTGCATACAGTAATTTATCTATTTCTTCAGACTCTATTAGCTGTGGGGATAGCTTGACAGTTTCCATCGATGTGAAAAACACAGGAGGTTTGGCAGGAAAGGAAGTAGTACAGTTGTATATAAGAGATGAAGTGGCTTCTATTACTCCCGCTGTCAAAATGCTAAAGGGATATACTAAGATAGATTTATCAGCTGGTGAAACTAGACTTGTTCAGTTTAATTTGACATGTCAAGACTTAGAGTTCGTGGGTATAGCAATGGAACGAATAACAGAGGAAGGTGATTATACTCTGATGGTAGATACCTTGAGAATGCCGTTTTATTTGAAATAGAAGTATTGGAGATGTAAGATAATTTCAATGGTCTCTCTTTAATTAGAGAGGCCATTTTTTTTATGGTCATACTTCCAGTTCAGGGTTAGACTCTTCTCATTTGAAAATAGCGATTACGTGCTTAAAATTGATTTCGCTCTTTTTTTTGATGGCGGTGTGTGTTTTAACATTCTTCTAAGTAATCTTCTCTGGGTTGTCTTAGGATGATTACTAGAGTACCGTAATAGTAGAATACTCAAATTAAATTTGAAGTTAGTAGGAGAGGTGGCAGGAATTATTTTAGTGAGCGGCTCTTTCTAATAATAATTAAACGACCTCTAATTCTTAGAGACAAAAAAAGCCTCAAAATGAGGCTTTTAATATTTGTTTTATGAAAGCTTTAAATCTATTGGAATACTCTAACGTAATCAACAGCCATAAACTCAGGGAAAGTGGTTTCTGTGGTTGGGTTTCCAGGCCATTGACCTCCTACTGCTACATTTATAATGAAGAAGAATGGTTGGTTAAACGGATAGTTTTGTCCATTCATATTGGAAGGACTTATACTATAGTATACTTCATCATCTAATAACCATTGAATGCTATCTTCTTCCCAAAGAATACTAAATACATGAAATTCATCAGCAAAAGTTTCAGGAAAAGGTATGGAAATTCCTTGGCCAGTGTATTGATGACCTCCGTTGTTTGGACCCCAATGTACTGTTCCGTGCACCCTTCTAGGATTGCTCCCTACTAACTCCATAATATCGATTTCTCCACAAGCAGGCCAGCCAACCTCAGGAAAATTAGCACCCAACATCCATATAGCTGGCCACAAACCGGCATCTACTGGAAGTTTTGCTCTAACATCGATTCTTCCATATTGATATTCTTGTAGACCTATAGATTTAAGTCTAGCAGAGGTATATTGACTAGGCGCATTCTCTAAGGCAGTAACCACTAATTTTTCGTTAGAGATATAGGAGTTGTCAGTGTTAGCCGTGTAATTCTGTAATTCTTGATTTCCCCATCCGTTATTACCAATATCATAGGTCCAATTGTTTGGGTCTATAGATTCACTATTAAATTCATCCGACCATACTAAATTCATTCCTGGGTATGAGTCAGCTGAGATAAAACCAGCGTCATTTATCTCCAAGGCTGTGTCATCATTTCTTATGGTACCAGTAGCTTCTTGTTCGTTATCTTTTAAAAATGAATTGGTAGGATTGGAAAGTACTATTTTGAAAGTCTCGTCTCCTTCTATAAATTCATCTACAATTATTTGTACATATATAGATTTTACTGTTTGGCCAGGAGCGAAAGTCAATGTCCCATCATTAGCTAGGAAATCTAGATCCTCTTCAGCAGATATAGCAACTGTTTCGTAGTCTACAGTAAGGCTAGTTGTTCCAGCTTTATCTAACTTCACTTTGAATTCCATGGTAGAGGTGTTCTCGCTTTCAAAGGCCGCTTTATCACTTTCGAATTTAATCTCTGGAGCTATTTCTGGTTCATCTTCATCGGGGTCACATGAACTGAAAGCAAATAAGAATAAGATTGGAACTAGGAGATGATTAAATCTATTCATTGGTTATTTATTGGGCAGTAAATATTAGGGTGAAGAAACCTTGTTCTGGAGCATGTGAGCAGTCACCACCAATTTCGTCAGCGTGAAGCACCATTCTGTCTTCTGTGATCTCAACAATATCATAAACTGGTCCAGAGTTTAAAACTCCCATAAAAATACAAGTAGAAAGTATGATTTGATCTTCTCCAGAAGTCCCTGTTCCCGGACTTAATAAATAGGTCATATCTGAAGGTACCGTGTAAGGCAGGGCTTCAAACCCATTATAAGGGTCTACAGTTAGTTCATTGTTCTCATAAGTAAAGTCTCCTTCTGCAGAAAAAGAATAAACATCATCATATTGTTCTGGAATTAAACCTGATGCAGGGGAGCTATACCACTCAACTGAGTATGGGTTAGGACCTACTGCTATAGCCCCGGCTTCTTGGGATATCACCCAAGTTTTACCTTCTGCGCATCCAGTCAATAGTGCTAAAGTGCCTTCACATGGAAGTTCGACAGTGATAGCTATGTTTAACTCATCTGAAGCTGTTCCCATTCCACCCGCATTAGATACAGAGTAAGTCACTTCATATAGGCCTGCTTGAGGGTAAAAAATTGTATCTGTAGTCTGTGTAGATGTTTGGCCATTGCCGAAATTCCAAAAATGTATAAAACTATCTTCAGAGTTACTTTGAAAAACCACTCTATTTTCATCACCTTCCAAATATTCCCAGCTAAAAGAAGCAGATGGAGCATCTGGAAGATCTATTCCCTCTTTCTCGTATGGCGCACAAGAGAATGTTAAGCTTGTTATTAGTATCCCTAAAAATAGGGGCGTTGTAATTAAATTCTTCATATTCTTTTTTATTAATATCCAGGATTTTGAGTTACATCTCCACCTGAAAGAGTGATTTCAGCAGCAGGAATAGGGAAGATCTCATGAACACCGTCGACGAAATTAGCCCCTTGTGCCCTTAATATATCTCCAGCTCTTCCTTGTCTTACTAAATCGAAGAATCTATGGCCTTCCATAGCTAGCTCTACTCTTCTCTCATGATATACTCTATCTAGTAAAGCATCTCCCATAACCTGTCCGTTTACATCGGGTAAAACTGAGTTATTTCCACCTCTAGCTCTCTCTCTTACTAAGTTAACCATGTTTCTAACAGTTAGGTTGTCACCCGTATGCCAAGCCGCTTCAGCGTATAATAACATTACATCTGCTAAACGAATCACCCTATCATTAGAGGGTCCGTTTGGAGCTGCATCTCCGAAAGTAGCGTCATCTGCATTGTTTGAGAAATACTTTCTGTTATAATAATTGTAAGAGAACCCAGTAGCTTCTAAAGTGAAAACTCCTCTGTCTCCCATAACATCTCCTTCTCTAAATATGGATAAGCTTAATCTAGGGTCATTGTTTTCAAACTCTGAGACTAGCCCTTCCTTAGGAATATTGAATCCGAAACCGTTAAAGTTACCTCTAGCTCTTTGAAAGATATTGGTGAAAGTACCTTCTAATTGATTCCCCCAATTCCCTCCAGAAGCATTCATATATTGAATTTCGAAAATAGATCCTGATCCATTTTCTCCAGCTAGAGTGAAAATATTACTAAAATTAGGGTCTAAGAAATATTCATTGGAGAGAACAACTTCACCAGCCATATCGTAGGTCAGACCCCAATTATTTTGATAGGCATAAGCTTTAGCTAATAAAGAAGTAGCGGCTCCCCATGTAGCTCTTCCTAATTGTGAAACAGAAATACTGCTTCTTCTAGGGAGGTCGTTTCTAGCTTCTATTAAGTCTGTTTGAATTAAATTCCAAATTTCATTAGCAGATGCTCTTGGTTGTTGATATTCACTTGGAGAAAGGGCTTCAGTAATTAGAGGGACACCACCAAACATCGTAACTAATGTGTAATAGTTATATGCTCTGATAAACTTAGCCTCCGCTAGAAACCTATTCTTGTCGTCTTCATCCATATCTATTTCTGGAATCTTATCTAACGCGATGTTACAATAAGCTATTGCTTTGTATGCTACTTGCCACTCCGCTAGAATGATCTTAGAATTAGCAGTTCCGTTGAAGTTCTCAAATTGAAATAACTCAGGTTCGTCTCCATCTCCTGAGCCACCTTTCTCAGAGTCATCTGAACAAACATCACCGAAATACCATCTAAAATGAGGAGCTAACTGTCCACTTCCTTGAATATTAGTGACTTCTTGTTGAAGAGGATTATAGCATGCTATAATAGCTGCTTCTGCATCATTCCCGTTTTGATAATAATTTACTTCTGTTGAACCAACCAATGGTTCTACTTCTAGAAAATCTTTTGAGCATGTAGAAAAAATCAAAAGACTTAAAAGTGCAAATACTGTTGTTAATTTATTCATTTTCTTTTAATTAAAATGTTACGTTTAATCCTCCCATAAACATTCTGGCAGCTGGGTAAAACCCTCTATCTATTCCTATCTCTAATGTTCCCCTAGAACCAATTTCTGGATCTAATCCACTGTATTTGGTAAAAGTAAATAAGTTTGACGCTGCTATGTATACTCTAATCTTCCGGAGTTTAATCTTTTCCATCACAGATTTTGGTAGCGTATATCCAAGCTGTAAATTTTTAACTCTCATGTACGACCCATCTTCTATAAATCTGTCAGATACTCTATTGTTTTGATTTGGGTCGGATACAGAAATCCTAGGATTTTCATTTGTACTTCCTTCACCCGTCCATCTCTCTAGAGCAGAAATTGGAAGATTGGTTGTGTTGAGGTCATATCTGAATATTCCGTTGTATAAGTCATTCCCTTTAGATCCTTGTAAGAATAAACTTATATCTAAATTTTTATACTTAGCCTCGAAATTAAACCCATAAGTGAAATCGGGATGAGGATTACCTATCATCACTTTATCGTCACTATCTAATTCCCCATCTCCATTTTGGTCTACAAAGATTACATCACCTGCTTGCGCATTCGGCTGAGAAGTGTTTGAAATAGCCGATTCATTTGTTTGGAAAATCCCATTGGTCTCATAACCGTAGAAATAAGCTATTGGCATTCCTATTTCAGTAAATGAAACGAAATCCCCTGAGCCAAATACATTTCCTGTTGATATAGGCTGTCCACCAGCGCCTAAATCAGTTACTTCATTTTTAATGAATGAAATGTTTCCTCCCACAGAATAGGAGAAGTCTTCTCGGTCATTATTTCTGTAGTTTAGGTAAAGTTCTACTCCTGAGTTTCTAGCTGAGGCTACATTAGTCGCAGACGGCTCTAAACCGACAACTCCTGGGATAGGCACTGAGGCGAGCATATCTTTAGTATCCTTAATAAAGTAATCTAGAACTAGATTAATTTTTCCATTAAAGAAATCAGCATCTACACCTAGGTTGGTTTGTTGAACAGTTTCCCATCTTAAATCAGGGTTAGATGTGAATATTGGACCTGCTCCGTTTGTTTGTTGTTGATCTCCTCCAAGTGTGTAGTTAAGACCATTGACAACTAAAGCGGTGTAATCATAGTTGCCTATTCCGTCTGCGTTACCATTTTGGCCCCAACTAGCCCTTACCTTTAGGAAGTCTATTTTATCGTTTGACTTAACAAATTCTTTACCTGTTAAGTTCCAGGCTCCAGATATTGAAGGGAAAATACCATATCTATTATTTGTCCCAAATCGAGAAGAGCCATCTCTTCTTATCGTTCCTGCAAAAGAGAATTCTTCACCTAAATCATATGTAGCTCTCATAAACGTAGAAAGGAATGTAGATTCTCCTATTCCTCCTCCTGAACGTGGAGATTGTTCTGCGAAATTTAGAGAGTTATCTAAGTATGCCTGATCTATACTGTTAGTAGCTAAACTATCTCTAGAACCAGATAGGTTTTCAAACTTATTTGCTAATGCTGAATAACCAGCTATAACTGTAAGTTTATCTCCTGTTTTGAAGTCCTTGTTATAAGTGGCTATATTCTCCCATTGCCAGTTGCTAAACTTGTTCTCTATTCTTACTAGTGAATTAGTTTCTCGCCATTCATAAGCAGGTCTATTAGGATCATTCGGAACGACACCTAAGTCAAACTCCGGAAAGAAAATGTTCTGAGAACCCAATGATAAATCAAATGTGAATGTAGATCTGAAAGTAAGATTTTTTAAAATATCATACTCTCCATAGGCACTAGCTACTATTCTATTAGTTGTGTAGTTGTCAAATGTGTTGTCTATTGCATTTACAGGATTGGCTATGTCTGAGTCTATAAAACTAGAGTAGGAGTAATCCCCGTTAGGTCTGTAAACAGGAGTTACTGGATCCATGTTTAAGGCTCTGAGCACTGGAGAGGTAAACTCGTTATTCTCTGTAAGAGCACTTCGAGACAAATAGGTATAGTTTATATTTTGACCCAGTCTGAATTTTTTTCCACCTGATTGAGTCGTGTTTACTCTAAAAGTATATCTCTCGAATCTACCTTTTTCACCACCTATAATACCATCTTGGAGAAAGTAACTCGCTCCTAAGGCTGTAGAAGAGTTTTCTGTGCCTCTAGAAAAGCTAAAGGAATGGCTAATCATTGGAGCTCTTTGAAAAATAGCATCCTGCCAATCAGTACCTTCACCTAAAGCAGAAGGATTACTTAAGGCAGGATCAGGATTAAGACCAGCAGAAGCTCTACTTTCATTCATGATAATGGCATACTGTTCAGCATTTAACAATGCCACTTTCTTCCAAGGCTCTTGCATACCATAATACGTATCATATGTAATCTGAGCAGGCTGGTTGACAGCTCCTTTCTTAGTAGTTACTAAAACTACTCCATTACCTCCTCTAGCTCCATAAATGGCAGCAGATGCAGCATCTTTAAGAATAGTCATAGATTCTATATCCGCAGGATTTAAATAATCTATACCGAAACTTGGTATTCCATCTACTACGAATAATGGTTCTGAATTATTAATAGAACCTGTACCTCTAATTCTTATGGATTGAGCACTTCCAGGTTGACCAGAGGTTTGAGTTACTTGAACCCCAGCTGACCTTCCTTGTAAAGCTTGTTCTGTTCTTAAAATCGGAATAGAAGTAATTTCTTTTGAATCAAGGGTTGATACTGAACCAGAAATCTTACTTCTTTTTTGATTCCCGTACCCCATTACTATGGCCTGGTCTAGGTCTCTTACATTAGGGTTTAGAGAGACATCAATAGCGTTTTTTTCTCCAACAGTGAACTCCTGCTCCAAATAACCTACGAACGAAAAAACCAAAACGGCTTGTGAATTCTCTACACTTATATTGTATGCTCCATTTACATCAGTAATAGTGGTGTTAGCTGTGCCTTTTTCATAAATAGTAGCACTAGGTAAAGGAGAGTTATCATCTGAAGAGAGCACGGTTCCAGTGACGTCCATTTTTTGAGAAAAGACGTGGGCTGAAGCAAAAGTCATCAGGACTAGTAAAAGATAAATCTGTTTCATTTAAATATTTTGGTCATTAGGATGTGAAATTCAGTTATTTAAACGTGTAATCGCCTAGATAGTGTACTTATTACACTTTGTAAATATAGTTATATATTTTAAATTTCAAAGTGTTAGTGTTTTTTAAATCGTCACTTTGTATTCACAGTTAGTTATTCTATACCTTCGCAAAAAAAAGACATCTGATGAAATTAGAATTACTTATTATATCGCTCCTAGTATGTATTGTTAGTTTAGGGCAGAATGAGTCTACTAATTTAGAGTCTTTTGAATTGTCTTTGTTGCCAGAGTGTTGGTCAATAATCGATGAGGATCAGGATGGGTATAATTGGGATGTCTCTTATCAAGTTCTTGATGAAAACGGAATTACTGTTCCAGGGAATGCAGGTGTTGGTTATATAACTAGTGCTTCTTTCGATAATGCCGAAGGGGTATTAAATCCTGATAATTATTTAGTGCTGCCACAGTTAGACATTCAGCCAAATGAAGACTTATCATTTTATGTTGGAGCTATAGACCCTTCTTATTTTCTAGAAAACTATTCTGTCCTGCTGTCTACTACAGGAAATAACCCTGAGGACTTTACAGACACTCTTTTAACTGAGGTGCTGGCTGCGCATGTTTTTCAATTCAGAGAGATTGATTTATTTGATTACGAGGGAAT
>TARA_B110000977_G_scaffold34602_1_pt1 | contig 11558 bp, 10 predicted proteins | sample TARA_B110000977 | Tara Oceans TARA_B110000977 (sample SAMEA4397798) | marine metagenome | biome: Polar Biome; feature: [SRF] surface water layer (ENVO:00010504); material: water (ENVO:00002006), including particulate matter (ENVO:01000060) such as... | depth 5 m | reverse complement strand
TCCTTCTTTTTTTGCTCTTTCTCTTTCTTCTTTTCTAATTCCTTTTTCTTACCCTTGTCTTCTTCCTCGTCAATTTTCTTCTGTAAGTCATCAATTTTTTTCTGAATTTCTTCCAATGAACTTTCCTGTGCTTGTAACTTTAGCATGGCATAAGATAAGTTATAACGCGCTTCTTCGTCTTGTGGGTTATTCCTCAATGCATCTTTATACGATTCTATACTTTCTTTCAGCTTGTTCTGTTCCAAACGAGCATTACCAGAATTATAAAATGAATTGGCTTTTTCCTGTTTTGTTTTGGCATCAGAAATTGAAGAAGAAAAAAACGAGACTACTTTGTCAAAATAATTGGCTTTTAAGCTATCATTAGATATCTGAGCTATTCTGTAGTTTGCATTTCCTGAATTGTAATAAGCTAGGTAATAATTGGATTCAATATTCATAGCAGAATCGTAATGAGATAAGGCATTGTTGTATTGTTCTTGTTCGTAAAACGAATTCCCTTTGTTTAATTCTATTTTATGAGATTGTGAAACTCCAGAAAAAGAAATCATAACCGCTAATATGATTAGCAAATATTTCATCCTATTATTTAATAATAAATCCTTCATTCGTTAAATATATTTATAAATAAATCCGTTCAACAACAAGAATATCATTCCAATTCCCAAAAACCATTGGAAACGATCTTCATACTCCAAAAACGTTTTTTCTTTAAATTTCGTCTTCTCCATTCCTGAAATATCTTTGATTATTCTTTCTGTATCTACTTTTGTGCTTTCTGCTCTCACGTATTCTCCATTTCCTTTACTGGCAATATCTTTCAGCATTTTTTCATTCAGTTTGGTCAAAACAGTATTTCCATTTTTATCCTTGTGAAACTGATTTTCGTTACCTTTAGGAATTGGGACCGATTTATTTGTTCCCATTCCAATTGTGTAAACTTTCACTCCTTTTTCTACTGCAGATTTGGTCGCTTTTATCGAATTCTTTTCGTGAGTTTCACCATCAGTAAACACTAAGATTGCTTTGTTCGTTTTAGTATCTTTAAACGAAGTCATTGCTGTTTCTATGGCTGCCCCAATTGCTGTTCCTTGCGTAGACATCATTCCAGGGTTTATGGATAACAATTCTAGTTTTATGTACTCGTAATCGTTTGTAATAGGAATGTAATTGTAAGCCGAACCTGCAAATACAACCACTCCAACTCTATCTCCTTTCAGTTGTCGCAATAAGTTTTTAATTGCCAATTTGGCCACTTCTAGTCTATTCATATTTCCTGACAAATCCTTTGCCAACATACTGTTGGATACATCCAAACAAACCATCATATCTATTCCCGAGGTTTTCATTTTCTTCTCGTTCTTTCCAAATTGTGGATTTGCCCAAGCAATAATAAAAAAGGAAATTGCCATCAATAGAAATGAAAAACGAAGTCCTTCTTTTAACAAAGACCTCTTTTTTATTATTTTTCCCAAAATAATCTCTGAAGCATATTTTTCTAATCTTCTTTTCCTCAAAAATATAGACAATAAAAACAGAAGTATCACCCCTCTTACTGCCAATAAATACAAGATAAATTCTTTGTGTTCAAATCTAAATTCTTCTACTTCAGTGTTGAAATATTGAAACATAACATAGCCTAATCCCCAAAATAAAATTTCGAAAATCAGTAAAACTAATGCGCTATGAATCAAATTTTTTTTCATAAAATTAAGAGCTTACTCTGAGTATAAAGTTTTTAAATAAATAGTCTAACACCAAAAGAACCAAAGCTATCACAACAAACCAATGAAAAGCTTCTGGTAAATCTCTCTTGTATTTAATCGTATTAATTTTTGATTTCTCCAATTTATCAATCTCTCCGTAAATGGATTCTAATTGTCTTATATTCTTTGCTCTGTAGTATTTTCCATCTGTATTCTCTGCAATTTCTTTCAGCATTTTTTCGTCAATCTTGCTATCAATATAATTTGCCCCAAAAGGCGAACCTCCAGGCATTCTTACTTTTCCAGTTGTTCCAATTCCAACAGTATAAACTCTTATTCCCAGTTCTTTGGCATACTGAGAAGCAGTAATTGGGTGAATTTTACCCGTATTATTTTCTCCATCAGTCAATAAAATAATCACTTTACTTTTTGCTTCACTTTCTCTCAGTCGGTTTATGGCAGTTGCAATCCCCATTCCAATTGCTGTCCCTTCTCCTATTTTTCCGCTTTCAATGTTATCAAATCGTTTCAATAGACTTTCGTGATCGGTTGTAAGTGCACAAGCTGTGTAACTTTCTCCTTCGTATACAACCAAACCTATTCTATCATTTGGTCGTTTTTTTATAAAGTTTTTGGCTACCTTTTTTGCTGCTCCCAATCTATTTGGCTTAAAATCCAAAGCCTCCATACTTGTAGAAATATCCATAGACAGTACTAGATCTATTCCTTCAATGGATTGCTCTGTAATGGTATCGTCATCTAGTTTTTGTTGAGGGCGAGCCATTGCAATTATTAAAAAAGAAAAAGCTAACAATCTTAATACAAATGGAATATTTAACACTAAGGCTGATAAGAAATTATTCTTAGAACTAAATAAACTAAACCCAGAATGACCAATAACGGTTTCTTTGTTCGCTTTTTTAAATACTCTTAAAATAATTAATAGAGGAAGGATTGCAAACAAGCAAAACCAAAAAGGTGAATGATATGTGAATTCCCAAAACTTCATTAATGAGTTGTTTTTTGAGTGGTTTTTACAAAAGTGAAAGCATTTCGTAATACTTTCTCATTCTCATCAAGAGTTGGCTGTTCTTTCGCAAATTTCACCAAATCCGACAACATCAATAATTCTCTTAAATTAGCTTTATTGTCCACTCCCATTTCCACAAATCGCAATGAATGAAGTATCTCTGCACTGGTTCTTTCGGTTGTTGGAACTTTATATCTGTTGGTGATGTATTCTTGAATTACCTCTGTCAATTGCACGTTATATTCCTTTTGTTTTCCTTTTTGCCAGAATTGCTGTTCTTCCAAATCCTTTAGTCTAGAATTAGCTAAAATATGAGCAGGAATAATTTCTTTCACGGGTATATTCTCTTGCTTCTCTGTTTTCTTTTTGATCAATAGAATCCAGATTAAAAACAACAATCCAAGTAAAATTGGAATCCAAATAAACCAATATTTCTTCATCCAATCCCAAGTTATAGATGCTTTATCACCTAAAGTTAATTCATCATAAATTATTGGCTTTATATCTCTAATGGGTTGTGTTGTATCCACATTCATTAGTGAAATGTGAATAGGAATAGGTTTTGAAACCACTTTATTACTGTCATAATAAATAGAGAAGGAAGGAATAAATTGGTTTCCTAATTCAAATGAGGTAATTGAATATTTCTGAAATATTTCTGACTCACCTCTGTGTATTCCTGAATCTAAAACAGCTAATATTTCAAAACCATTACCAAGACTATCACCTTCCTCAAAAATCAATTGTGAGGTTGCATTCAATAAAGAATATTGAATTGTCAATTCAATTGGTTCTCCAATCAAGATTGAATCTTTACTTGCTTTTACTTCAAAATATTGGGCAAAGGAAAGTGAGTTAGCAATTAGTAGGATTGCTAAGGTTGATACTATATATTTTAGTCCTTTTTTCATTTATTACTTGTCAAATAACATACCTCTTTATTTCTCCTATCAAGAGGAGATATTTCCGTGTTAATTACTTATTATTAACTATTAATTATTTTACCTGTGTTTAAACAAATCCATCAAAGGTTTGATGTAGGATTTATCCGTTTCTACTGTGGTAAAATCTACCCCACTTTTTTTTAGTATTTCTTTTATTTCACTTTCTTCTTTCAAGGCTTTTATTTTGTAATCCTTCCTCACTTTTCGACTTGATGTGTTCACCCATTTTGTCGTTTTACTTTCTAAGTCCTCAAACTTCACAAAACCAATATTTGGTAATTCTTCTTCGTTCTTGTCTTTTACTTTTACAGCTACTAAATCGTGTCTTTTGTTGGTTATTTTTAATGATTTTTCTAATTCTTGCTTATTATTTGTTTTAAAATCAGACAATAAGAAGCCTATACTCCTTTTCTTTATTACATTGGTGTAATGCCTCAAGGCATCTGGAACATCTGTTTTTTCACTAGTTGGCTTTAACTCAATTAGCTCTCTTATTATTCTTAAAATATGTTTTTTTCCTTTTCCTGGAGGAATAAATAACTCTGTTTTATCTGTGAAAAATAGAGCTCCAATCTTATCGTTATTCTGAATAGCAGAAAACGAAATTACTGCACAAATTTCTGCGATTAATTCTCTCTTCATTTGTGCTTCTGATCCAACATATTGTGACCCAGAAACATCTACCAACAACATAACCGTTAACTCTCTTTCTTCCTCAAAAACCTTTACGTGTGGTGTTCCAAAACGAGCCGTAACATTCCAGTCTATGGTTCTTATTTCATCTCCATGAGCATATTCGCGAACTTCAGAAAAAGTCATACCTCTCCCCTTGAATGCCGAATGGTATTCTCCAGAAAAAATTTGATTGGAAAGACCTTTCGTCTTTATCTCAATCTTTCGTACTTTTTTTAATAACTCTTTGGTTTCCATTTTCAAGATGTTAGATAATAGATTTTAGATAAAATAGACTCTAAAATCTATTATCTAAGTTCTAAAACCTTATTTACGGTACTTGTATTTTATTTAATATCGTATCTATAATTTGAGAGACCGAAATGTTTTCTGCTTCAGCTTCATAGCTTAATCCTATTCTATGTCTTAAAACATCCTTACAGATAGCCCTCACGTCTTCTGGAATAACATAACCTCTTCTTTTTATAAAGGCATAAGCTTTTGCAGCTAAAGCCAGATTTATACTAGCTCTTGGCGAACCTCCAAATTCAATTAAAGAGGCTAACTCTTCCATTCCATTTTCTGCAGGATGTCTTGTTGCTCCAACTAAATCGACAATATACTGCTCAATTTTTTCATCCATATATACTTCCCTCACAATTTTTCTTGCACTAAGAATTTGATCTGGAGTGATTACTGCATTTGGTTTTGGAAATGGAGTAGACGAAATATTTTGACGAACAATTAATTTCTCATCTTTCTTATTTGGATAATCTAATACCACTTTAAGCATAAATCTATCAACTTGTGCTTCCGGTAAAGGATAAGTTCCCTCTTGTTCTATTGGGTTTTGAGTAGCTAAAACTAAAAATGGTTCTGGTAATTTATACGTTTCATCTCCAATAGTGATTTGTCTCTCTTGCATAGCTTCAAGCAATGCACTTTGTACTTTGGCAGGTGCTCTGTTTATCTCATCTGCCAAAATGAAATTGGAAAATATTGGCCCTTTTTTAATGGTAAAATCTTCTTTCTTTTGATTGTAAATCATAGTCCCAATTAAATCAGCAGGTAATAAATCTGGAGTAAACTGGATTCTACTAAAATCTACCGAAACAGCTTTCGCTAATGTATTTATTGCTAATGTTTTTGCTAATCCAGGGACACCTTCTAGTAATACGTGTCCATTGGACAACAAGCCGATTAATAACCTCTCTACCATGTGTTCTTGACCTATAATTACCTTTCCTATTTCTTGAATTAATAAATCTACAAAAGCACTTTCTTTCTTTATTTTTTCATTTAAAAGTTGAATATCCGAAGCAGTAGATTGTATTGTTTCTTCGTTTGGCATTGTTTGATTTTCCATGTTTAATATTTTGTCTTACAAAAAAAACGATTTTACTACACATAATAAAGGATGTAGTTGTTAAATGTTGTTAATACCATTTATAATTTGAGCATACTACAATAAAACATTCTTTTAAATTAAAAAAGTGAACCACAACTAAGGCTCTACATTTTTCTTTATAGCTTCTATAAAGAAAAAATATTTTTTTTGCAGTATTTCCAATACCATTATTAATCTAATAATTAACATACAAAATTAACAATTGGAAGGAAAGAAATTTGAAATTCGTCTTATACTTGTTAAGAAGTTATTTAACAATAAAAAATCCTATTTTTATGGCCTATATTATTAAAAAAACACGATATTTTTATTAATTTTAGATGTAATAAAAAGTAAAACTATGTTTTTAACAAAAGAAGATTTAGAAAGTCTAAAAACTAGAGAAGACATTATAAAACTAGCTGAAGAAAAAAACTTTAAGTTGGAAAAATACTTATGGGATTTAGATTACGAAAAACAGCTGAAGAAATTACAAGGGGAACTTGTAAATTTACAAAAATGGATTTCTGATAATAAGCTAAGAGTTGCTATTCTATTTGAAGGAAGAGATTCTGCCGGAAAAGGAGGAGCAATAAAAAGATTTACTGAACATTTGAACCCTCGTTCTATGCGTGTTGTTGCTCTTTCAAAACCAACTGAAGTTGAAAAAGGACAGTGGTATTTTAGACGTTATATTAAGGAATTACCCAACCCAGGGGAAATAGTTTTCTTTGACAGAAGTTGGTACAACCGTGCCGTAGTAGAACCTGCTATGAGTTTTTGTTCGGAGGAACAATACAAACAATTTGTACTGCAAGTACCCGAATTTGAACACATGCTTTACGAAGATGGAGTTACGGTTATAAAATTTTGGTTTTCCATTACCAAAGAAGAACAAGCAAAAAGATTTGCTTCTAGATTAGAAAACCCACTTAAAAGATGGAAATTTAGTCCTGTTGATCAAGAAGGACAAAGACTTTGGAATGAATATACTCATTACAAAGAACAAATGTTTTCTAAAACTCACACTGATTTTAGTCCTTGGATAATTATTAAAACAAACGACAAAAGAACGGCAAGGCTAGAAGCAATGCGCTATGTTCTTTCGAAATTTGATTATGCTGAAAAAACCAATATAAAAGCAAATTTATTACCCGATCCAAATGTAGTTGCTCGGTATTACAGACATTTAAAACAATTTGATTAATATGGAATTAACAAACAAAGATGTAGAAATACTAAACACAAAGATTGGGCTTAAGAAATTGATTGCTAATAATGTAATTGATTTAGAAAAATCTCTAAATGCAACCAAGTACGAATTGGAATTGAGAGGTCTTCAAGAGCAATTAATTAATTTACAAGAAAGGGTAATTAAAAACCACGAAAAAGTGGTTGTGATTTTTGAAGGAAGAGATTCTGCTGGAAAAGGGGGAGCAATTAGAAGAATTACTTCTCGTATAAATCCTAGGCATTTTAGAATTATTGCGCTACCAAAACCCTCATTTGAAGAAGAAGGTCAATGGTATTTTCAAAGGTATGTAAACCATTTACCAAATCCTGGAGAAATCATATTCTTTGACAGAAGTTGGTATAACCGAGCAATTGTTGAGCCTGCTATGGGATTTTGCACCCAAGACGAATACAAAAAATTCATGACTCAGGTAAATTTATTTGAACAAATGTTTACCGATTCTGGAATTAAATTAATTAAATTGTACTTTTCAATTACAAAGGAAGAACAAGCAAGAAGATTTAAAGAACTGGAAAATGATTCATTAAAAAAATGGAAATTATCGCCTGTAGATATTAAAGCGCACGAACTTTGGGACGAATTTACAGAATACAAAGAAGCCATGTTTAAAAAAACGGACACAGAGCAATGTCCATGGAAAATTATAGACGCCAACAAAAAAAGGCCTGCAAGAATAGAGGCTATTAAATATTTACTAGAACAAACTAACATTACAGAATGAGTAAAGAAATTACATTTGACACCATCATAAATCACGTGAAAACTTTTCATGAATCTTTTGGAATTAAAAATGAAGAATCTCCAAAAACTGAAGTTGGTAAGAAGGTAGTAGACCTTAGATTTGAACTCATGCGTGAGGAAAACGAAGAATATTTGGAAGCTGCAAAAAACAATGATTTAGTAGAAGTGGCGGATGCTCTTGGGGATATGCTCTACATATTATGCGGTACAATTTTGAGTCACGGTATGCAACATAAAATAACCGAAGTTTTTGAAGAAATTCAAAAAAGTAACATGAGTAAATTGGGAGGAAATGGAAAACCAATTTACCGTGAAGATGGAAAAGTAATGAAAGGTCCCAATTATTTCAAACCAAATATTAAAGAGGTTTTTGATAAATAAATTATTAGAAAAAAGAATGTTTTTTATCTTCAACTTGTGGATGAAATAAAAGAAATATTGGATAACGACAATGATTTAGAAACTTCTTCTCTTAGCCATAATTTTAGCGTAATTACAATTCCTTCTCCGAAAACTCTAGTAATTTACCGTTTTCAAAATCGTAATGAGTTAGCTTTCTTAGTAAATAATAATTTGTCCAAAATTGTTGAAGTGTTTGGTTATAACTATTTACAGCACTATTTCTTTCGGTTAGCGAATTGTTGAAAGTAAGAATATCACTCTTTCCTATTAAAAATCTTTGTTTAGAAACTATATACCTCTTCTCTGCCACAATCATAGATTTTTTAGCAATTTCTACCTGCTTATTCATCATATTGAATTGAGTTGCCTGAATAAATACTTCTCGCTCAAAGTTTATTCTATTTTGTTCTACCTGTATGTTTATCAGTTCGCTATTGGCAACTTGCTGTTTTACTCTTGCCTTGTTCATTCCCCAATTATAAATAGGAATTGAAATTCCCAAATTCACAGTTTCTTGGTCTTTTTTCTCGTTTAGTGAACCCTGAACTGTGGGTGCAGTTCCTGTAACTCCATAAGAAATAAACAAATCGGCATTTAGGCTGTTGTCTTTTTTTGCTTTATCTAAATCTCTTTGACTTTGAAGTAAAGCCTTTTCAAAATTCACAATTTCTGATCTGTTTTCTTTTGCTAATTTAACTGCTTTCGTAATGTCTACTCTCACATCAGGCACATTCTCATCTACAGTTAATTCTATAGTTTTTGAGGGCGGAATCCCTAAAAAAGTTTTAAGCTTTTGTTTGCTCACAATTACATCCAATTCACTTTGTGCCAATGTTTTTTCGGCATTTAGCAATGTCAGTTCTATTTGCAGCAATTCACTTTCTGCAATTTTCCCCAAGTTGTAGCGCCCTTTCGATATTTTGAAAAGCGTATCACTATTTGCCACATTTATTTTTGCAATGTCATATCGAGAAGAATTATTTACCGTCTCAAAAAACAACCTAACTGCCTCAATAGAAACATCTTCATTTTGTTCTACACTTTTCTTTTTGGCTTCCTCAAATTCAAGTGGCTCTATTTTGGATTGCCATTTGTAGCCATTAAATTTCATAATAGGCTGGCGATAACCAATGTAAAAAGGAGAAGCTTTGTAAGATGTTCTATTGTTTCCTCCCAAAATATCTAACCTTGCCAAATCTGTCGAAATAAAAATATCTCCACCAGTCCATCTTATGGGTTGGTTTATTTGAAAAGCTGCCGAATAATTAACGTTACTTGTTCTTACAAAATCTCTCGTTCCGTCTTCTTTTACTACTTCAGAAATTCCTACGTTTAAGTTGGGAAGAGTTCCATTAAAAGTTAAAGAAGGCAAAAAAGAACGCTTGTAACTAAAATATTGCCAATATTTATTTTCGAACGTATTTTGAACCTTTTTAGAAGAAATAGATTCTCCGTGAGCAATTGCTATCACATCATTCAAAGCAAATTTGGATTGGGACGAACCAATCATGCTTAAAGATATAAACGCTATTAAAACAAGTAATTTATTCATATTTAAGAGAATTAACTGGGTTTTGCTCGGCTGCTTTATTGGCGGGTAAATAACCAAAAATAATCCCTGTAAGCACAGAAATTATAAACGAAAGAAAAATAGAGAATAACGAAATCTTGGTAGGCATTTCAAGAAAAATCTCAACCGCATAACTCAATGAAATTCCTAAAATAATTCCGAGTATTCCTCCAAATAAACTGATGAATGATGCCTCTAGAATAAATTGTAATTTTATGTCGCTTTTCTTAGCACCTATTGCTCTTCTTAGTCCTATTTCTTTTATCCTTTCTTGTACCGAAGCCAACATAATATTCATAATTCCTATTCCTCCCACAACCAAAGAAATACTTGCAATGGCACCCAATAACCAATTGAATAAATCGTCCGTTTCCTTTTGTTGTTTAAGCGTTTGTTCAGGGATATTTATCGAATAATCTTTTACTCCATTATGCCTTCTTTCCATCACTTTATTAAGTAAAGTTCCCGTAGAAAGCATGTCGCCTTTATCAGTTAATTGAATTACTATTTTATCCAATTGATTTGGGTTTTCTGGATCTCCATCATTACTCCAATCGTCCGATACTTTTGCTCTTCCTCTGTCTTTGAACCTTGATAATAGAGTTTTTATTGGAACATAAACTTCATTGTTGTAGTCGTTTATTCCCATATCCTGAAGGCTTTCTGTTACACCGATCAGTTTCTTTATCACCCCTATTACCGTCAAATTCAAATTGCCAACTCTTATCGTTTTTCCTATTGGGTTTGACTTTGGAAAAAGCAGTTTACTAATTTTACTTCCTAATAAACAAACCTTTTTTCGTGCGTCATTATGCGACTCATAAAAATAGTTTCCATTTTCTAAATCAATGTTGAAAATCTTAAAATAAGAGGATGAAACTCCTATTACTTTCGACTTTTTACGAATAGTAGAACTTACTGCAAATGTTTCATACCCAACTTCTGGTGAAATATGTTCTATTTCTGGAGTTACTTTTTCAATGTTTGTAAAATCTTTAAGAGTTAATCCTGGTGAGAATTTCTTTGCTTGTCCTGGCTCTCCTTCCTCCTCAGATTTTCCTTTCTTTGCTTCATAAACCGATTTCACAATTACATTATTCACTCCTACAATTTTCAATTGTTCCAATATTTGTTGTTGTGCCCCATTTCCAATGGCAAGCATTGAAATTACAGCTCCTACCCCAAAAACTATCCCAAGCGTAGTCAATATCGCCCTGAATTTATTGGCAAGTATTGAATCAAAAGCTATTTGAGCGTTTTTTAGCATTTTATTTAATTAAAATAACTTCTAATTTATCAGAGTTCTCTGGAGCAAGCAATGAAATCTCTTCACCCTCTGCCAATCCTTTCATAATTTCTATATATTCTTCGCTACTTTCTCCGGTTTTCACTTGCCTTTTATCAAAACTACTTCTTGTTTTTACATAGACATATTGAGTAGAATCGTTACTAAATACAGCTTCAATAGGTATATATAAAATGTTCTTCAACTCTTTAATTAATATTCTATTAGATGTTGTCATTGAAGGTCTTAATACACTATCGCTATCCTTTACTTTAATTTCTACTTCAAATACTTTGGCATCCGAACCCGATAATTGTTGACCAATATTTGCCAAAGAAATAATTTCTCCAGTAATTTTTTTATCTGCAAAAGCATCAATAGAAATACCAACAGATTGACCTTTTTTCACCTTACTAATATCAATTTCATTCACGTAAGTTTTCGATATCATTTCAGTTAAATCAGGAATGCTAGCAATAATTGGGTTCCAGGTATTAATTGTAGATCCTGGCTTTACTTTCCCATTCCAATTGCTGTAATAAACCAACATACCATTCTGTGGAGCA
>TARA_B110000977_G_scaffold198716_1_pt1 | contig 11580 bp, 5 predicted proteins | sample TARA_B110000977 | Tara Oceans TARA_B110000977 (sample SAMEA4397798) | marine metagenome | biome: Polar Biome; feature: [SRF] surface water layer (ENVO:00010504); material: water (ENVO:00002006), including particulate matter (ENVO:01000060) such as... | depth 5 m | reverse complement strand
GGCCCCAACGGATGTCAACAGCTACAGCCGCTGCGTCTGCATCCGCGCCTAACACCCTGGCCGACGAGTTCCCCGAGGACCCCCCCACATCACCAGTCACCTACCGCTCGCTCGCGCCTCACGTCGAGCTCGCGCGCGTGGATGGTCGTCCCACGAAAAACGCCACGTCCCTCTCGTCCCTTCCCGTGCTCGTCGGGTGGTTCGGGTGCAAGCCGAGTCACCTTCGCAAGTACGCCAAGATGTACCTCGCTGACTCTGGCGAAAACTACGACTCGGTGGTGTGCATCACTCCCCCCGTCGCGGCAACGCTGTTCCCCGCCCTGGGCGACGCGTTCGCGGCAACCGCGCTTAGTGCCGTGGCGAGCGCGAGGAGAACACTCGCGATTGAAGATTCGGGGCTGGCGGACAAAAAACACAAACTCGAAATCGAAAACAAAGCGCCTTCGTGTTCCGTGCATGAGCGCCCGTTGATCCTGCACCTGTTCAGCAACGGCGGATACCTGTTCGCCGGGAACGTGATGCACGCGCAGACGGGGTTCGTGGCCGATACAGAAACGCCTTTGGGAGAAGAACTGTCAACCGCTCTTCGCCGAAAACTCGGCATGGCCCCCGCCCCCGAAGACGCCGCTCGGTTCGTGGAGTCCGTCGCCGCGTTGGTGATGGACAGCGCGCCTGGTGAGCTCGAGCCCGGGATGGTCGCGGCGAGCTTCGATTCCGTGCTTTCAGGGAAAGCGGTGGAGATTGACGAGGCTGAAAGTTACTCGACGACGGCGACACGACAACTTTCGCAATCGCTACTCGCCTGGCCGCCAATCGCGAAGCGCCTGAGGTACGTCGACGCGGCGTGGGGCGGCTTCCCCGCGGTGACGGGAAACAAGTGGAGCGGCGACCGCAAGTCACGTCCCGGGAACGCCGCGGAAGTGGCGCACGCGGTGGTGGAGAAGAAACTGCAAAGGCTTAAATTGGAACAGGAGAAGATGAGCCAGTCGAGCGACCAAACAATCGAATCACCTGAATCATCTGAAACATTGTTTGGCATTTTGAAGTGTCCTTCGCTGTTTCTGTACAGCGCCGGGGATGCTTTAATTCCCCCGGAGGGGGTGGAACAGTTCGCGGCTGCCAGGGCGAGGCGGTTAGGGACGGTCTCGAGCGCGTTGAGCGACGGTGCCGGCGCTGGCGGCGGACGGGTTGTTTTGAAAAAGTGGGAATCACCGAAGCACGTGGAAATCGGGAGGGACGACCCGGATGGATATTCAAAGGCTTTGATGAACTTTTTGAATCCCCAGCCGGCGGCGGAGAGGGTGAACAACATCAAGCCCTTCATTAGGGCCAATGTGGATCGGGAGAACGTGAAGGCCACGGAGACTGACGTGACTAACGCGTGAGGAGTATTATATTCGGTGCGGTGGTGAAACGCACCAACCATCCAAGTACCAACACAATCTGAAAACAGAAAAGAAAAGGGTGAGAAAAGCTTAGCCCTTTGTATTATTACCGAAATAGGTGACTTATCTAATGATCCCCCCAACTACCTCCTACGCTGCGAAGAAGTTCCGGGGGTTCCGCCCCGCTTCGTCCACGAGTTGCTTGATGTCTGACAGCCACTCCGAGTCGTTCCGCAGATCCTCGAGACGCACGTGCAGGCGAAACCGCCAGTAGTGCCGGTTGTTCGTCGGGTCGTTTATCGTTTCCTCAGTAGCAGGGCGCTGGGCGTACTCCTCGTTCAACGCAAGCAAATCTTGCGCTGGGAAGATCGCCAACGCAGACGGGCTGGCCATGTGCTGCCGAATTATGGCGCGCATCACGCGGGGGTCGCACTTTTTGGGTGCGAGACCCGGGGCTTCCTTTATTGGGCTTCCAAAGTCAACATCATTATCGTACCTGAAGCTCTTGGAAGGAGTACTCCCTCCATCCTCACTAGGCCGCCTCGCTTCGTCGATGCTCCCACGCCTGCTGCCCTGTGCGTCGCCATGTCTGCTGTAGTGCACGCCGTCTTGTGGCGGGGCGAACGCAGTTGAACTGGAGCCGGGCTCCACGTGCTCCTCCCGGTACGCCCGCGGAGGCGGGAACACTCCGCCGGACATTTCAAGAGCTTTAGCTGCAAATCTCGCCCTCCGCGTTTCATCCGCTTCGTACCACGCTCGCGTCGTAATAGTATCGTGGCAGCTGGGCGAACACACGGTGTCATACGCATACGTTGACGGTACGCCAAACTCGCACCGCCCGTCGTGCGGCATCCTTTGAATCCTCAAACCGAGGATCCCCAAATCCTCCAACACGGGCTGCACGCACGGCGGAACCATCCCCAAATCCTCGCCGCACACGAGTTGCCCGGTGCACTCCGTCAGCGCTGGTAGTGTTCTCCGCGCGTTCTCTCGCCACAGCGTGTCCTGTCGTTTGTTGAAGTAGTCACTGGATAACCAACTCAGCGCATCCCTTGCCCACTCCTCCAACTCGCCAAAACTCGTCGTGGTTTCCATTTCGATGCGCGGGTAAAACGCGTCAGAGTCGTCACCGTCGCGAAGAAGACACACGTTGTGCTGCAGTTTCAGTAATCCGCTCCTCAACTCCTGCGTCTCCTTGATCAGCCAATCAGGCGAGCCGTCCCGAATTCGAAACGCGTCGCCGTCTAACAAACCCTGTTCCGTGCAGTACTCGGGTTTGAACTGGTAGGTGACCGTTTGACTTCCATCAGTGCCGTTGGTGACGTGTCCTGTTTCTTCGAGAAACCTACCCGCCGCCTCGCCATCCCGGTCTCCGAAGATTTTTCTCAATTCGGTACCAGTGATCCACGGGTCACAAAGCCGGTCCACGAACCACAGCCCTCTTTCGTCTAGCTCATGCCGTCGAATCGGCACGGATGGTCGGAACCGCCCCATCTTCCCCAACTTCGCGTGCCCCGGCAACTCCCAGATTCGAAAAAACCCGAGCACGTGGTCGACGCGCATTGACGAAAAGTACCGCTCCAGATGACGCATGCGCCGGCGCCACCACTCGTACCCGTCTTTCGCCATTATGTCCCAGTTGTACGTGGGGAAGCCCCAATTCTGGCCGTTCGGGTCGAACTGGTCGGGGGGGGCACCTGTGCTTGCGTGCATGCGGAACAGCTCGGGGTGCATCCACGTGTCTACTGACGCTTTGTCCACGCCTATGGGTAAATCGCCTTTTAACAGCACGCCCTTTTTACTCGCAAAGTCGCTCGCTGATTTCAACTGGGAGTCTAAATGGAACTGCACGTAGTAGGAGAGAACCACGGCGTCGTAGATAGATCCTGAGCATGACTGCTCACTGCCAGGCCCTAAACCACTAGACAATCTTTGAACCGTGTCGAACGCGTTTTCAGCACTCAACACGCCCCAGCGCCAGTGCTCCGCTGTGCCGAACAGTTCGCGAAGCGCTGAAAACACAGCGTAAGGTTTCAACCACCCTTCCATCTCGTGGAGGAACGTTTTGAATTGGTTTGATTCTAAAAACGCCTCCCTCACCGATTTTTCCTTCAAACACCGTCTCGCGATGCTCATCTTGACCTTGACCGAGGCTTCGTAGTCCACTTCCTTCAAGTCAAGCGCGTGCCGGGCTTTTTCAAGCTCCACGCGTAAAGCGTCGAACACGTGTTTGCGTTCAGGACCAGCAACCACCGCGGCTTCCTCCAACAGAGGCTGTACGCGAAGATACAAAGGATGCAGCGCAAACACGGAAACAGACGAGTAAGGATACGAGTCCCACCACATGCCGTGCACCGTGGTGTCGTTGACTGGCAGAATCTGCACCACGTTCATCCCCGATAGGTGCGCTAAATCCACCAGCTGCTCCAAGTCGCCGAAATCCCCAGCGCCGATTGACTTTTGCGAACGCAGCGAAAACACGGGGACCGCGATGCCGCATCCGCGCCAGGGCGAGGGGAACCGGAAGTGACTGTCCCTGGCTACTATTCTTGATGGGCGCGCACCCGGCCCGCGCCACTTGTTCGAGGGAGACGGCTCGGACGCAGGCGGGCTGGACGGCGGGCTGTTCGTGTGCTTGGAGGACTCCGTTGATTTCCGGTCAGGCGCGCTCGGTTGGTCGTCGAACGAAAACACGACGTCCCGTTCGTTGGTGGTGTTTCCATACCCTGACATATCATACCCAGGTACAACTGGGTTAGGCGCTACTAGCGTAGGGAACCCAGGGATCGAGTGCGGCGCGGGTTTGTCACGCGCGTCGTTCGAGTTTCTTTGTGTCTCTGTGTTTTTCTCCGCAATGCCTCCCGATTCGCCGCTCGATGCACCCTCCGTTTCGCTCCACCCCAGCGGCACGATAACCCGGTTCGCCCCCGACTCCAACATGGATTGTCCCCCGCTTTTGACCGCTCTGAGGTAGTACTTGTACCGGACGGGAAACTCGTTGGACGCGACGTCGATGTCCAAACGCCACGTTCGCGTTTCGGGCTCAAACGTCATCGCGGGCGCCTTGTCGCGTTCCCACTGGCCTAAACTGGAACACGATCCCGTGCAGTGCAGCTTCATGTGTTGAATCGGTCGCAGCGTGCGGCACTCAAGACGCACGCGAGTCATGCCAGTCACGAAGTCCCCAGCTGTGCACTCGCCCGCATTGAAGACTGAAAAGTCGGAATCGTCCCCCGTTTCGGAAATTTGTATATCGGTAAGGTCCTTGGACAAGTCATCGGCGCCTCTCACTGAGTGTTCACTGGTGCTCGCCCCATCGTCAGGCACGACCACGTCCCGGAACGTCTTACGGCGAAACACGTTCTCAGGGTGGGTGGTGAACTCCCAGGTATCCCGGACCTCCACGCGGTCGCGCGGTTTTTTGTCCTCGGATTGGATTTCAGATGACGAATCGATGGAAGCTCTCGCTCTCGGCGTGAACGACGCGGAGTGCGCGAACGCGTCCCACCGCAACACGTTCATCTCCGAATCAACCACCGCGTACCGGTACTCGAACATGTTGCAAAACGACCCGGTGACCTTGGCTGTCCACAGAAGCTCGTCATCGCCGACGTGCTGTAAACGAGAGTGGGATTGGGATTGTTGGTTAATCTTTGTGTGTGAAGGGAAGAAGGGCGAAATGTTCGAGGGCGGCGGTTATGGGGCGTCTCGGGGCGTCTCTTACCTCGCAGTGCATCCATATTCCCTTTCGCACGTCCCACTCCCCGAGTTTCGGGTGCGAACCAACGACGACCAGGTTCTGGCCCCACTCCGTCCAGTACTTCACACGGAACGAAACGGTGGTCAGGACGTCCGTCATTGCACTCGGGAAATCGCGGTGTTAGGGCGGCGGAATGAAGGGAATTGTCGCAAGGACGAGTCTCTCGAAAGCGCGTGCTTTGATCCCAGCAACGAGCGTCTCGTTTCTACTCGTCGCGCCCTACTTCGCCGTTATGCGCGTGCGTGGATATAGTCGCCGCGATCGACCTGCGACACAACAACGCGCGCCGTGCGCTCTGGAGGAAGGCTCGCGAAGCGCATTTCTCGTTGTTGAGCGGCAAAAGAGGGCCGAGTCAGACTCGCGATCCAAAAAGCGCCCTCAAAGAAAAAAAGCCACGTCCCCAGTGGAGAGGTCTCGAGCTCTCTGTCTCCGGACCAAGTCTACACCGAGACGCGCGTCTCGCCGTGTATTCGTGCCTCTCGCACGTTAAAACCAAAGCGTCCTTTCGCCGTTCGGTTCCTCGCCACCGCGTGCCTGTCAAGCAACGCTCCTCGCTGATTGACACCGGAAAAAGGGCGGCGGTTAACCGAGTGCTGCAGACCTCTCATCTCGGACCTCGCGCACCCCTCGCGTGATGGCCCCCGCAACGACCACGGGCGTCATCACAGTACGCATTCACGGGAACCCTAAATCCGCGATGGGAAGCGCTGTGTTGAGAATCGGGCGGGCTGCTGGACGCAGGGTCGCGTTCGGCCATCGGTCGGCGGCGGCGGGCGTACCGACTCGATTTCGATGCGAAAAAGTGACTACGCGAGCAGCGAGCGGGTCAGCACGCGGCGTGCACACCACGCACGCCGTGCCCTCCGGCTTCGCTTCGACGGGCATCTACCCAAGAGGTAACACACTTCATGCCGGTGTGTCAAAACAAGCGCGATTCGTCACACACGTTACCGCCGGCGACGACGACGGTGACGTTAAGTTAACTGAAACCGAAATCGCGGCGCTGGAGAAAGAAGCCGCCGCTTTAGCCTCGTCATGGGCCAACGAGCTGAGTAAAACAGCCTGGGAGGACATGCAGGTAGATGCTGATGGTGAAGATACATCTGAAAATTGTGACTCCGAAAAGAAGGCAAAGCCACACGATAAATCGTTAAGAGCAGCTGTTCTCAACGAATACAGCGACGACGACTCCGACGACTTTGAAGAGAACTATTACGACTACGATAGCGATGATGTTGACGAGGGCTACGAACCCGGGAAGAGTGATGCAGATGACACTGAGGACACGGATAACCTCACAAAAGCAAAGCGCAGACGGAAAACCAGAAGGGAGTGGGGTACCATTCCTGACGCGCTTTTACCCCGCGTCGCGATCGTCGGCCGCCCGAACGTGGGCAAAAGCGCGTTGTTCAACCGGCTCACCGGGACGAAACGCGCGATCGTGTATGACCAGCCCGGGATTACCCGGGACAGGATGTACATCCGCGCGTTCTGGGGAGACACGGAGTTCATGATGGTGGATACCGGGGGCCTAGAGTCGCTCCCGGGGTCTCCGCAAGACGCGCCGAGCGTCGATACGATTGGGGGGGTGGAAATTTTACCGGGGATGGTCGAGTCGCAAGCTGCTTTAGCCGTCCGGGAAGCCTCCGCGCTGATCTTCGTCGTGGACGGCCAGAAAGGCCTAACTGCGGCGGATGAAGAGATTTTCGGGTGGATCCGTAAATTTCACAGCAAAACGCCGTTGTTACTGGCGGTCAACAAGTGCGAGTCGACGACGAAGGGCGAGGAACAGGTTCTTGACTTTTGGAGTCTCGGGGGCGTAGAGCCGCTCGCGGTATCGGCAATTTCAGGAACCGGCACCGGGGAGTTGATGGATGGGTTGGTTCAAAACCTTCCCGAGCCGTCTGTAGAGGACTCTACCGGGAAATTCAACGAAGACGACGCGCCTCTGAAGATCGCGATCGTGGGACGTCCGAACGTGGGCAAGAGTTCTCTTTTGAACCAATTGGCAGGGGACGCGAGGGCAATTGTCAGCGACTACTCAGGCACCACGAGAGACACGATCGACAGCGACGTTGTTGGGGCGGACGGGGTGAAGTACACGCTGATCGACACTGCGGGTATTCGGAGGAGAACCGCAGTTGCGAGTGGAAAAGACATCCCCGAATCCCTGGCCGTCGGGCGAGCGCTTCAAGCCATGCGCCGCGCCGACGTCGTGGTATTAGTCATCGACGCCGAGGAAGGCGCGTCGCAGCAGGATTTCGTGTTAGCGGAGCGCGCCGCAAACCAGGAGGGGTGTGCGCTGGTGCTTTGCGTGAACAAGTGGGACAAGATCGACAAGGACTCGTACTCCATGAACGAGTACACCAAGACGCTGCGGAGTAAGTTACGAGTGTTCGAGTGGGCCTCGGTGGTGTACACCAGCGCGTTGACGGGTCAAAGGATTCAGAAGGTGCTTCAGGCTGGATCGGAAGCCTCGGTGCACCACAGGAAACGCTTGAGCACCGCTACGCTCAACGCAGTGGTCTCTGAAGCGAGCCTGTGGAAGTCCCCCCCTAGCAAAGGCGGAAGAAAGGGTAAAATATACTACGTCACGCAAGCGTCGACGCGGCCGCCGACGTTTGTGTTTTTCGTCAACGAACCAAAGCTGTTTCCGGAAACGTACAGAAGGTACATGGAGCGCTCGTTGCGCGAAAACATAGGGTTCCCGGGGTCGCCCGTACGGATCCTGTGGAGGGGTAAGGGGGTGGGGAAAAAAGCGTAATTTTGACGTCAAGAGTGTGTGTTGTGATCAGATTCTCGTATTTTCTCACGTCCCCAAATTATTCTCTCTACAGTTCATATCACATTATTGCAAAGCGGCTAGTTCTTACACATTAAATTCAACACAAATTTGGCGTTCCTTTTGCGCCTCTGATTCACACCTCATAACAACCCCCGATCCCGATCTCCTAAACCTTAAAAGATCAGCAAGCACAAGATGACGAACGACCCCAGTAGCAAAAGCAACCGCGACAGAAACACGTGGTGCTGTTGCTGCGGGGACATCGAAATCGGAAAGTGCGCGCCTCTTGAGTACGGCATCCACGCTGGCCCGCCGCCGATGAAGAACAGCGATGCGGTGTTGCTTCCCCACCCCGAAAGCCGTTCCCCCACCAAGTCCAAATCAGCCATCAAACCCACATCTTCGCGGACGCGCGACAGCCGCGGATCGTCGCTCGGTACCCTCAACCCTTTCGGGCGGTTCGGAACCTTCTCCTTCCCACCAAGGTTTTTCCTCCTGTTCGAGTCACTGCCTCTCACTCCTCTTCCATACAGGGGGATCAAAAGAGCCTCGCAAACACCCGCTTTGCACATGGGGCACTGCTGCGTCTCGCGGAACGCGTTGAGCCATCTGTGGGAAGAACCGCAAATTCCAGAAAAAGTGTGACGTGTGTCGAGATTTTTTGTTTTATCCCGAGAGCCGTGAGAAGAGGGAGGATCGGGTGGGCGGGTTGGAAGGGGAAAGGCGGTGGATCAGTTGATATTCGAGCGGTACGGGGTGTGTAGAGGTTGTATGGACCATAAACGCGTAATACGGATGGATCGCGAAGAATGTGACCACCCCGGGTGGTCGGTCGCAAAATCCTCCGCGTGACAAAACAACGAAGCAACGATCCTCAAAACCGGGCGGTCTCGGTTCGTCGTAGGTCAGCGCGTGAAAAGCCCTCGGAGCCCGGTACTAAGCTCATCACGTACGTGTAGATGCACGGCCAGCAGTACAGGTGTCCGCACTGCGTCACCACCGGCTCGGTTGCGAGGTCTAGACAAATGTTACACTCGAACGCCGCTTCCGCCCGACCGCGTTCGCGGTTGTTTTCCTCGCCCCATGCCGCACCACATGTTGCGTCCGGAGCGCCGAACCCCACCGAGGGGTTCGTGTCCGCTCCGCACGTTGCGGGTTCCGCATCCGCTCCGTCCTCCCCCTGGGAACGAAGACGCATACCTGCCGCCGCCGACATCGTGCGGCGTGCGGCGTGCTGTGCGCTACCGGGACGCGGGGAGGTCCATGTCCCCGACCGCAACTTCTCACCTCCAACTCTCCAAGAAACCAAAAGCCAAAAACGCGGCCAATCAAAAATCGGAACAAATCCCGAAACCAAAAATATCGACTGAGAATCGCCTCTTGACGGTCTATGACTCAAGAAGTATGCCCCGATTAAGCCCCCAGCGGCGTTGGCTCATGCGCGTGGCAATGCCCTTCGTCACCGCGAAACCACTCCCGGAGGTGCCGAGAAGCAGGAGCTCCATCAAATCGTCGAGATAAAAAAGGTGCTGCAAAAGACGAAAGCAGCCGTGATGAGCGAGGTGACAACCCTTTGATACTCCACTTGCTCCCGCCCCATCGGTGTCGTTCGGCGGGTGCATCTTGCTCCGCGTTTCCGTCTTTGATGTCGCCTGCCGCGATGTCGCTGCTGCCGAGTGCCGCGCGCGCGAGCGGACGCACGCGCGTGACGTCGCCGTCTTCTTCATCGAGGATAGGCACCTCGTCACAGGCTTCGTTTCACGGCAATCGACGCCCTGTGCGATTGGACAAAACACACGACAGTATGCGTGTGCGCCACTCACGTCGAATCATCGAATGTCGGGCGTACCACCGATCGACCGCCACGGAGGCTTGTCACGGAACACGTGGGGATGGCGGGTTGGTGGCTTTCGCGTCATCACAAAAATCTCGGATGTCACATTCTAGATTGCGGAGGCGACCAAACTTGTTGCGTCGAGCAATGGAAACATCTTACGATGACACTACCAATGACACCACCGATAAACCGACAACCTACCGCTATATAGTTGTCTTCCTCGTCGCCCTCGCGCTGTTACTGTGCAACGCGGACCGGGTCATTATGAGCGTCGCTGGCGTGCCGCTCGCGGCGGCGAACGGCTGGGGAGCAGAGAAACTGGGGCTGGTGCAATCCTCGTTCCTATGGGGATACACCCTGACGCCGTTCATCGGGGGTGTTTTAGCGGACAAATTCGGAGGAAAAAATGTGTTGTTGCTTGGTATTTTCGTTTGGAGTGTTGCGACGGCTCTGACTCCCTTTGCAGCGGCTGCGTCATTGCCGGCGTTGTTGTTGTGCCGCGCGGTGATGGGTCTGGGCGAAGGCGTCGCGCTTCCCTGTATGAACAACATCACGAGCCGATGGGTGCCTGCTGCGGAACGTTCACGAGCGGTCGCGGCGTGTATGGCGGGCTTTCAATCCGGCTCTGTCGTGGGTCTCCTAGCCGCGCCCGCGATGTTGCTCTTGGGGGGGGTGCAACGTCCGTTTCTGGTGTTTGGCGTCGTCGGAATCGCGTGGGCGTCGGTATGGGCGGCAACCGCGACGACGTTCCCGAAGCAATCTAAATTTGTGAACGAACTTGAATTAAAGGTTATTGAAGGAGGGGGGGCGGTCGTGGGGGTGGCAGAGGTTGGGAAAGCAAAGGAGTCGAACGAGGGAGGTGACAAGAACAAAGAAAAACCAAAAGCAACCGTCGCGCAACTGTTAAAAGCCCCCCCCGTCCTCGCGTGTATCTTCGCCAACTTCGTCAACAACTGGGGGTATTTCATTCTTTTAGCGTGGATGCCTTTGTATTTCAAGGAACAGTTAGGACTGGAGCTGGCGAAATCCGCGCAGTTCAGCGCGTTGCCCTGGTTCGCCATGGCCGTCTCAGGCGCCTTCGCCGGGTGGTTCGCGGATTGGCTAATCAACATGAAGAACGTTTCGCGAACGAAAACGAGAAAAATAACGCAAGGGATTGGATTCATCGGACCTGCTATAGGGCTGTTAGTCTTGACGTATACGAATACGCCTGGGAGTGCGTTGGCTGCTTTGACATTTGCAGTAGGGTGCACTGCATTCACCCAAGCCGGATTTCTCGTAAACTTCCAGGAAATCGGCCCGCGGTACGTAGGTGCAATGCACGGGATGGCGAACACCGCAGGATCGTTAGCGGGCATCATAGGCACCTACGGTGCCGGCGTGGTGCTCGAAGCCACCGGGTCCTGGAACGCGGTGTTACGGGTCACCGCCGCGGTGTACCTCGCAGGCGCAGCCGTGTGGGTCTGCTTTTCAACGGGGGAGAAGGTGTTTGACTGATACAACTTCTTAGGGAGAAAGAAGAGGCAGTGTGTTTTTCATTTATTTTGATGTGACCTTCCTGTTTGTTTTAGATCTGTATGGGCAAACAGTCTCAGAGCCGTTTGGGTTTGAGTCGAATCGTGGCACCCTTGGTAGGGCTTCGTGTTGCTCAGGCTTGTGTATTCTTTGTAATGTGGTGGTGTTAAGATTTAAACACCATTGAGTGGTTGGTTGGTCACGTGCTTCGTGAACAGCGTGCGCATACGCGCAACGCTTACGCGCGCTCACCGCGGATGCGGCGGGCGAGCTGGATGTCCTTGGGCATGATGGTGAC
>TARA_B110000977_G_scaffold171641_1_pt1 | contig 11590 bp, 11 predicted proteins | sample TARA_B110000977 | Tara Oceans TARA_B110000977 (sample SAMEA4397798) | marine metagenome | biome: Polar Biome; feature: [SRF] surface water layer (ENVO:00010504); material: water (ENVO:00002006), including particulate matter (ENVO:01000060) such as... | depth 5 m | reverse complement strand
CCCCCCCCCCAACCGAACAACTCGGCGCACCAGCACCAGCAAACAAGGTCTGCTGGGGCGCAGGCGCAGCAAGCACCCAGAGCATCTCAACCTCAACGCACGCAGCAAAACAACGCGCGTTACCAGCAGAGATCGGCTCCTCAACAACAACAACAACAGCGATCTCCGCAACAATCGCAGCAGTTCTCCAACGGCGGGTACAGTAACGCTTCTGTGCAACAGCGCCACGCGGCGACCCTTCCCGAGGACGTCGATGCGCTGTACCACCAGATGCAGCATATCGGGTCAAGATGGGCGGATTTGCACGCGGAGGCGGAGCTGCTGGAGGAGTCAAAAAAGTGCGTCCTCGCGAGCATCACGTTACACTTCATGAATGAAGGTGACAACAAATCCGCGGGCGAAGCCAAAGCGTTCGCCGCGCCGGAGTACGTGGAGCACGTGCGGAAGATGGTGGAAGCCAGAAGGAAAGCGAACCAAGCCAAGATCGAGTTCGAGGGGATCAAGACGCACATGAATTTGACTAGGACGTTCGAAAGTAGCAGGCGAGCGGAGCTCAATCTACTGTGAGGACGTGTCGTGTCCTGGGAAGACTGCGCACAGCGAACAGCGTCATAATCTCGCGCCATCTAGATGCGTGCTTGGAGATTTTTAGATTGTGATGAGGATGTAACAAAAGACAGATTGAAGATTGTATACGCAACCTACACTTCACTTCTTACCCTCTCTTCCCTCTTTACCTCCCCACGACTCCGATCTTCGCGCGTTCCGCGACCTTGCACAGCTTGGCGACCAGCCCGGCCATTTGCAGTAACGAGTTCACCCCGTCTCCAACCCTCATGTGCGCGAACCCGATTTCGCGAATCATTTCAAGTTTCACAAACTCAGGCATCGCCTCACTGTTGTAGTTCTTCACGACTCTGTACACGGTGCCGATGATGTCCATCGCGCTGAAACCGGCGGTGTATAGGTGTTTGATCCTGTCATACGCGTCGTCCACATTTGTCGCAAGGCAGTGCGCGACGCAATCGGAAATGATCTGCGGGTGCGGCTGGTCGCACACTTTGAACACGTTCTCTTGGTTGACGTACCCGAACCCACTGTGCGTGGCTTGGATATTGTTCAGAGCCTGGCGCATATCGCCGTCCGCGGTGAAAACAACAGCCTCGACGCCGTCCGGGACGTACGGGACATTCTCGGACTCGATGACTTTCATCAAGCGTTCCAACACTTCCTGGTCGCTGAGCCGGGTGAATCGAACAATAGCGCACCGCGATTGGATGGGCTCGATGATCTTTTCACTTGCGTTGCATGCTAGGGCGAACCGCGTGGTGTTGCTGTACAGCTCCATCGTTCGTCGCATGGCTTGCTGCGCCGCGGATGTCATGGAATCCGCCTCATCAAGCAGAACGATCTTGTGCCTTCCAGGCGGCAGGGTTACTTTCTTCTGCGCGAACATCTTGATTTTGTTTCTGACGACATCGATGCCTCGGTCATCGGAGGCGTTCAGTTCGAGAACGGCGTCCTTGTATGCGGGACCTAGAAGAGTATGCGCTAAACACAAAATGCTCGTCGTTTTGCCAATCCCAGGCGGGCCGGTGAAGATGAGGTTGGGCATGTTCCCGGTGCTGGCCATGGCGCCCAATCTTTCGACTGCTTCTTGATTACCCACGATGTCCGAGATCTTCGAAGGGCGGTACTTTTCAACCCAAGGGAGGGTGCTGTTGCTGGCGACTTTAGCCATCATGGGTTTGGGGTGTGTGATCCGGTCTTCGCAATGAAAGAATCAGACAGACACCACGCGTAGGTCTGTGCGAGGAACAGTGAGGGAGGAGGAGGCACACAAGTTGGCACACCTACTTTCAAAATCAGCAAAATGACTAGTTTTTGAATCCGACCGACCGCAACTCGGCTCCATGGTCAAAGCATCGAGGTACCTTTAGGCCCCACGTTTGCTCTCCCTCCCTCACATCTCGACGCGCTTCGTGTGATGGGTGTCGTTGGGACGATGCGCGGTATCACCGTGCTCGCCCTAGTGGCTTCAATTCTGCTGGCGCAGCCCCGCGTTGTGGCGTCCGGCGCCGTTGTGTTCGCATCCGCATCAGATCAGGGTTACTTCTCAGGCGACACGACCGCATCTCAAGCCCCCAGTGGGTTCCCACACACGACGTACGAAACCCTGGACCGTGATGTGATTGATACGATCGTTGGCGGGCTAATTAACACCGAAAACGTCGGGGCGTTACCAAACTGGGTCGACGCGGAGGCGCTTACACGACAGAAGCCCAGGGTGGTGCTCCTCGGAACGAGCTCAGCAGAAATCACTCCCTCAGATCTCGCCGAGACAAACGTAGCAGAGGACATTTCGCGAATGCGCGCGGAGATCGTGGCGCCGAACGCCGGTGTTGTGCACGGCGAGATTAATTCAAATTCTATCACGGAAACAGTCTTCCGCTCGTTCCGGGGAAGAAGGTTCGTGGCGGGCGAGTGCGGCGATGAATTAGGTACAGAGACTTTTATGCGGCTCGACGCGACCGACGCGATTGGCCACTTGAGACGCGTACTCCAGGAGACTGGATCATCGACCGAGCATACAGCTGATCTGGTGTTGCTATGCGCTGAGAGCACGTCATCTCAGAAGTCGGTGCTTTCGGTGTTCGCGGATTTCACGCAGGCGCTGAGAACCGATGGCGTTTCATTCGCGGGTGTGTTTTTTGGAACCGGAGACGGAGGAAGAGACGCGGATGAAACAGAAGTGTCTTCGTGCGTCCAAAAGGCGAGGCTCGCGTCGGGTGAATTGAAACTCGTTTTGGTCAGTGATACCCAAGGCAATTCCCCTTCCCGCTCGCTTCTTCAAGACGACGAAGCCCCTATCTGCGACGACTTGTGTCAGCTCCAAACCAACGTGATCAGCGGCTTGGTGTTCGCCTGGGTGTTGGTGATGACCATTCTGTTTGGGTACGCGCTGATGCACAACCTGGACTCACCCACGCGGTTCGAGAAAAGCAAGGAGGAAGATGGGAGGTGATGGGGGGTGTACTGGATACGTGATGGCCACGAATGGCATTCCCGACGTTGACTTAGAAGAAATACAAAGATTACAAAAATAAGTACTCCGCTCACTCTGTTGCGACCTTCTCCGCACCCCCTGCTTTCCTGGGCACAGAGGAAGTTACGGTTTCTTGTGTCGCGTCGCGTGTGTCCTTCGTGGGCGTCGTTTCTGTGGGCGCTGAGTTCGCTTCGTCCAGCGGCGCATCGTCGTCGAAGTCAAAATCTTCCGCGTCGTCGTCGCCTTCTGTGAAAGTTATTTCCGATTCTTCCTCCATCTCTTCCAAGTACGCCGCCGCCGATTTCGTCAAAACGGAGTGGTCGAAGATCTTGTACGCCTCGTAGATGCCCCCTGGAGGCATGCCGAGCATCATTCGCGAGAAATCCTCAGCGCCGCGTCGAAGTTCGAAGGGAAGGGGAACCCTGAGTTCGATCGCGGATTCGGGAGAGACGGTTGCTTGGGTTGCTTGGGTTTCTTGGTCAGCAGTTTCCCCACCCCCCAAACACTCATCAGGCACTTCCCTTTTGAGCTTGACGATGGCCATGTCTTGTTCCTTGACCCAGTGAAGGGTGAACTGCTCGTTCGGGGGGACGTCGCACTCGTCCGCCAAGGCCAAGCCTCGGCCAGTGACGCGAACCACCAGGTCATCGTCCTCTAAATGGGGCGCGAATCCGGGAGAAGTTAAAATTTGGTAGGGACCGGACCCGAACGCGTTCGGGTCCGAGCAATCCGCCTTGACGACCGCACCCGTAAGCGCAGCGGCAACGCAGGCCATGGTGAAGACAGGCCTGACGAACATGGTGAAGTACCGTCCAGAAGTTTGGGGCTCGCGGAGGGTTGTGAGGGAGGGGGTGATGATGACGTCAGAGTGTTGAATGTTGGGCGATTTTTCCGACGCTTCGTACAGAGGTTGCTATTACAAAGACATGTACACCGCACAATGTATTACGGATTGACAGTAGAGATGTGAACGGCCTTAAATACTGCGTCATCAATGTATTGCTCGGATTGTTCATAGATATCCATAAACCATACTCACTTCACCACAGCCCCGGCACGAACAGAGCGGGCACTTTTTTCTTGTAGGCGGCGTACTTTTCTTTATACTTTAAACGCATGTACGCCACGGTTTCGGTGGCGCAGATTGAACTCATGAGCAGGTAGTCGGGCAACAGGAACAACCCGGCGAGGTATTTGTTACCAGTGCAGAGCACTGCGCCGACGTCACGCAGCATGTGGCCGGTGGTGTTGATGAACCGCGCGACGCTGAACAGTCCGCCCGTGTGCAGCTTCCCCGCGTAACTCTTTTTTCGCTTGAACAGGTAGCGCTGCGTCTCGGAGACGCACTGCAGTGCACCGGTGGCAACCATGACGCCCGCGCCCAGCGCTTCGCGTCCGGAAAGCTCAGCCGGGAGAGAGGGGGCGGCGTAAAATTCCAACCACGTGAACGCGGTGTGCAGCACGTGGTGGAATGTGGCCACCTTGAAGGACTCCGCGAAGCCGCCTTTGCTGCTCAACTGCACAAAACCCTGCACCGCCCACCGTGCGCCGCCTCGTAGTGCCCGCCCGTGCTGAGGTAGTACGACGCGACGGGGATAGCGAGGTGCAACGCCTTGCACATGGCGCGGTCCAAGGACATTTTTGGCACGCCCTTACTCGTCATATCACGCGGGAAGGCGGTGGTGTCCATGCCGGTCATCAGCGCCCGGTTGACCTTCCACGCGCCGTCGACTAGTTTCTTGGTCGCGCGGGCGGGCATGGTGCGAGGATGTGTTTTGTTTTGTGTGCGGCGGCGCGCGCGAGAGTGCGCGCGCCAAGATCGTTCGATAACGCTATTTTCTTGAACGTTTTCTCAAAATGATTTCGCTCGTTTTGATTTTTCCAAGCAAACACCGCTTTGATGCTGCCATTTTCGGCCACGCGCTGCCGACCGCCCCCACCCCCCGGGTGTCCCAAACTTCCCCACCTCCGCCGACGCCATGGGCGCGGCGAATCGACATGAAATCACGTCGCGCCCGTGCGCGTTCACCACCCTGTCCACGGTCGTCAGCTCACTGCCCAACCTCAGCGCGGGGGTGAAAAACTATGTGCATCACGTGCGTTTCCCCACCCGACATCTCGGAGGACTTGACGCTTCCCCAACGCTCCGGACTCGATGCTCCGGGGTTTGCCTCGACGATGTGGACATGTGTGAGGTGTTAAATGAACGCTTGAGTTGAGAAATGCTCACGATCGACCCGTATGAAGTCTCCCTGGCGTCGACCCTGGTGTCCCCCGGTCGTCGCGTCCGACGGTTCACCTCGCCAGATCCGGGCTTTCTTTTTCGGGACGAGACGAAAATGGAAAGGGAATTTTTTGGAGGAATCAGAAGCTATCATGCATCCATTCAATCACAAGCTCACCTCCCCTCCCTCATATTCCCTACCCAAACCCCCAACAGGCTGTGATCCTCTTTTTCTCCGTGATGATCGTCGCGTCCCTGACCATGGCGTTCACGTACGTGCCGAACAAAATCAAACGCGAGCCGTACACATTACGCCGAAGCGACAAGTGTTTCGTTTCCAACGAAACCGTCTGCGACACACACGCGGTTTCGCAGTTTTACTTTTGGAACCTGACGAATGCTGAAGCGGTTATCGCGGGCAGTGAGGCTCCTAATTTAGTCGAAGTTGGCCCGTACGTCTTAAGTGATGGCAAGGAAAAGAAGAGTGATATTACGTTCCAAGCTCCTGTTGATGCGAGCTATTCTAACTCGACGTTGACTCAAGAGTTTCGCCCCGCGTCCGTGTCCTACGTCGCTACCTCGTACGCGCGGTGGGATCATTCGTCCTTTTGCGATGGCTGTGAATTAACCGACACGATCATTTCCTTCAACCCTGCGTACGCCACGTTAGTCGCGGCCTACGGAAGCGAAGTTAACTTTCTGTACTCGTTGACACCCAAGGTGTTAACCGGAGTCATCGGCGGGATCGTTTCTGTGTTCGAAGCGCTGGCGGTGTCTCACGCCGCGTCGCTGCCGCATATCGCCGCCGCCGCGAATGCGGGTGATACGGGGGACGCGCTTTATTCGCTCGCGGTCATGCAATGGGCGGACTGTTCCATTCTTGGCGGTGCGAGTCTCGTTGACATCGGCCTGCCTGCTGAGGTTTTAGCGTCGTTCCCGGTCGCGCCTGAGATTGGGAAATACGTCGCGACTGCTACGTCCGGCGCAATGACCGGTTTCGCGGCCACGGAAGCTAGTGCAATTTTGAAATTCCTAACCGAGTACGACGTCTCTGGAATCGCGGTGTTAGGATTTCTAAGTGCGGACACTACTGTTGGAGCTGGGATGGTTGAATCGTACGCCTCGGCTATCAACATCACCGCGTCAATTACGGCAACGCACGCGTTACTCACGAAAGGGTACGTCGACTCGATCACACGCTCGTACGGCAAAGGCGCCGCATCCGCCGCGATCGGTCCGTTCCTCGACCCGACATCGTCCGGTATGTTCATTGCAAGACCGGTTGGCGAGTGGGTCATGGGTTATGTCGACCCGCTAACGTCGTCCAGGTATCCTTCAACCGACCCCAGGCATTTAGTCAGAGCCGTGACGAAAACGTTCCTGCACGACGATTTGGGTCTTACAAACGCCAGCACGGCGGTGGACCGCGTTCCACGAGAAGTCACCGATAGGTCGCAATGGCCCGGGCTCGGGGCGACGCCGTGGGTGCTCGCGACTGGGGCGGACGACGCAAGCCGGACCAGCGATGTGCTTGAAGCCACCGGAGGGTCCGGGATAACTGGATCAAACGACGCCACTGAGTACTCGTACGAATTCGGCAACGAAACTGTGACTGAAGCCGTCCGAGGTAAATACGCCGCGCGCGCCGTGTACCGCTCGGTAAAAGACAAAACCGCGGAGGGTAACCCTGACGTGTTGGCGTGGTTCGACTTTGGGTCGTCTCTCGATTTCGGAAGAGCCGTCAAATTAGAATTCGAAGGCTCCACGTGGTTCGCGCACGAAGAAGTTGAGCTTCACAAGTTTCGCGTTTCGAGGGACGCGCTGTTGCCGTGTCCGGTTTCCACCACGAACTGCGTGTACAACAGCGACGCGTACGGAGGGTTCAACGTCACCTCCCACCGCTCGATTCCGACCGTGACCACGATGCCGCATGGCCTCGACACGGACCCGCGGCTGTGGGGGTTCGTTGACCCACTGGAACCGGTGAACTCAACACGCAACCCTTTCAAACCAGACGCAAACAAACACCAAATCGAGTGGGACGTGTTTGAGATGAGCGGCGACGTGCTCGGCATGCGTTTGCGGTACCAGAACAACTTCTTGGTATCACCGACTGACATTTTCTACCCCAATCTGTGGAAGCCATCCAGTGACTCCAACGCTTTCGACGCGTCCAGGGGCACGTACATCCCGATCGCGTGGTGCGACGTGTCCTGGGCGGCGCCGCAAAGCGCCATCGACGACATCGCCGCTATTATAAAAGAAGCCACCGGGCTGACGATCGTGTATATGATCGGGTTGCCCGGGGCGTCGTTCATATTCGTGGTGTATCACAGTTGTGCGCTGTACATCAAACGCAGAGTCGCGCGAGGCCAGAAGCAAGTCAGAGACGAAATCAACGCGCAAAGGCTTCTCTCGAATCAACAAACAAGCCAGCGCTCCGAGGCGTACACTCCTTTGGCGGAAACCGCAGATGGGCCGCCTCCGTTGGGTCCGTCCGTGGTTGAAAAATCGAATAAAGACGATTATGCATATCCCGCAGAACAGAAGTACCACGACGACGACGCCTCGGTCGTCGTCCTGGACGTGCACGGCAGGCGCTGAGAAGCGAGGTGGAGTTGTGAGGAAGCGAGGCGAGTGACGTCTCCTGTTGAAATATTTATCACTTTTTCGTCTTCCAGCTGCTGACTCATCTTTTGAAATTTTGCCGTTAAATTGGACATTCCAATGTAGGCACCCTTCATTGTCCCGTGTCGCCTCGCCTGCACGAGGGTGACGCGCGGCCATGCACGAGACACATATTGATGCTGGGGCTACCGACGGCGCCACGGCTGACGTCACGACGACGCAGCTGATGTATACGGCTTCTCCCGCGCCCAAAGTGTGGGGGGCTAATTTTGTTTCGCCCAAGATTTCGCCCAAGCGCGCGCCTTCCCCTGTCATGGAAGTGGAAGACGATGATGCCACGCAGGCCCCACCAGATTCTCCAGATGACGACGACGGGTTTGTGGTGAACTATTTCGCCGGTGCCACGATGCCGAACCCGTATGACGACGATGCTACCCAGGCCCCACCAGATTCTCCAGACCCGGAGAACGAGGAAACCGAGGCGACCCTCGAGGTTGCCCCCGAGCCAGCACCTGAGGTGGTTCCCGAACCAGCTCCCGAGTTGGTTCCCGAGCCCGCTCCCGAGATAGTTCCCGAGCCGCCCCCCTCTACGGATGCCGCGCCGGCTGACAAAGACGACGTCGAAGTCGTGGACGCGACGGTGGATGCGGTTTTCGAGCCAATCGAGGCTGAGATTGACGGCGACGTCGGAGCGCACACCGTGGAACGCATCGATGCGGCGATGGAAGCTGATTTCGAGGCGGAGCGCGCGTGTATCGATGAACAGACGACACGTGTCGATGAGACAACACGTGCTGCTATCGATGAACAGCTCGAAGAGGCTTTGAAACCGGCGCGTGCTGCTATCGCTGAACAAACGGCACACGTCGATGAGAAAAAGAAAACTGCTGTCGACGAGGCAATGGACGCTGCTGTCGAGGCGGAGTGCGCTTCTCATCAAGACGCTCCTGACGACGACGAAGAAGAAACGCAGTCGTTCCTGACCGCGCAGGAGGAATCCGACGTCCCCGAGCCCGTCGCGTCATCGCCAGTCGCACCCTTACCTGCCGTACCAGAAGCTGACGTTTCACAGCCGTCAGCTCCGGAACCCACGCCCGCGAAGGTTGCGTTTGACCCGGAAGCGGTGAGCCCCGTGATGGAGGGAGACGCGGGCGGCGCGTGGCGAGCGGCGGGGGCGACGATGTACGATATGCAGATCATGATTGACACGCAGGCTGAGTATGACGCTGACACGCAGCCCGTACCCTCTCCGACTCCAGAGGTTCCAGTGGAAGTCGCTGAGGATGTCGCTGAGGACGTTGCCGAGGATGTCGCCAAGGAAGACACCACGGCACCTATGGAGACGGACGCGGATGAGTACAATGCCGATCCGCCGAACCAAGCCCCCACGTACTCCGCGGAGGAGCTTCGAAGCATGAACGTCGGGTGCGACGCGCCGCCTGCTGACGCGGCCGTGGAGGCGCTGGAAGGCGCAGAGGTAGCTGGTGATGCGAACGAAGTTGCGGAAGAGGCGGCGGAGAAGGAAGATGAGCCGAAAGAAACGGCCGACGCCGAGAAGAAGGTCGAGGCAGCTGCGGACGATGAATCCGAGGATGAGTATTTACCGATGACCGCGCCGTCGCAGCCGGTTGACCCAGACGTGGCGATGCCCGTGGTGCAGGAAATCAAGCTCCCAACGCCCCTTAAACTCGACGAAACCGAAGATCAAAGTGATGATGACCTGGAGGAATGTGGCGGGGAATGGTCGAAGGCGCTGCCTCCGCCTCCGCCCACGCAGCCAGTTGAGCCGGAGGAGCTGGAGGTGCCGACTGAACCTACTGAGCCTAACGCGACGGAGGAGACGGGCACGACCGCGGCGACGGTTCCTGGGACGCGCAAGTCCAATCGCGCGTCAACCACGTCTGTGGAAACCGTCGTGACATGCCCGCGTCGCGCCGCCGCAACCGCAACTGTGGAAACCGCGGTGACACGCCCGCGTCGCGCCGCCGCCACCGCGACCGTGACGAAGGCGGCGGCTGCGGAGGTTGCTAAGTTGAAAACGGCTGCGGACAAGGCTAAGGAGAAGGCCAAGTCAAAGGCACCGGCGAAGGCCAAGTCGCCAGCTAAAGCACCGGTAAAGGCTCCGGCTAAGACTCCCGCGAAACAGCCCATACAGAAACGCGGACGAGCTGCGGCATCTCCTGACGATGCCGACACGAGAAAAACGAAAACACGCAGGGGAGGCGAAACCGGAAGATTCAAGTTGCTGTTGTCCACGGCGTTTGACGCGGAGACGACGAAAAAGTTGACGGCCAAAATCAAGAAACTCGGCGGCGTCACCACAACCTCCTCCAAAGAGTTCACGCACTTCCTGACCGCCCCCCCGCTGGGCCGATCGAAGAACGTGCTATGCGCGCTCGCGTCAGGTGCGCCCGTGGTGTTACCCTCGTGGCTGGACGCGTCGGCTTTAGCGGGGACGTTCGTGTCCCCCGAAAACCACTCGTGCAGACACCCGCAATTTGAAAAGAAACAACAGTTCGACTTGCCTTCTACGTTAGAGCAGGCCCGGGGTTCGCCGCTGTTTTATGACGTCAAGGCACACATCATCCCGGGCAAGGGTGGAAACAAGGCAGCAGGGTCGCGAGCCTCAAGCCGCAGGGGTAAAAAGGAAGACGCTGCACAAGACGAACCTGAAATCGTCGCCGTGGACGTTATGCTTCGCGAGGTGCTTCCCAGAGCGGGGTGCGTTTTGGTCGAGAAAGCGAGCGAAGTAGAGAAGGTATCGAGTGCTGAACTCGGCTCGAAACAGTGGCTCATCGTCCAGACCCCCACGAGCGACCCCGCGGTTGTAAAAAAGTTGAAAGCGCGCGGCGCGAAAGTGGTGTCGCACGAGAGCGTGATGAGCGCAATCGTGAGACACAAACGATTGTAAATGATCAGTAGTATCTGTTGTAGTATATCACGTGTGTCTACGAGTGTCTACGTGTACCCACCTACCCTACTAGTCCTCCTCCGCGTGCGTCGCGACCCCCCCCTTGCTGGTCTTCCCCTTGGGCTTACTCCTTACATTCTTGTAAAAGTCACGCATCGAATTTTTATCATCCTTCCCTCCCAACGGCGACACGATTGTTTCCCCGTTCCGTCCCGTGCCTTTCACGCTCAATTTCCCCACCTTATTTTCAAGCTGCCACTGCGCGAGCTTCTCTTCTCGCTGTTTGATCTTCGCCTCTCGTGCGGCGACCTCTTCAGGGGTAGGGCCCTCCTCCGGCCGCAACGCGAGGTACGCGTTTTTCCACGTCTTTCTTTGTTTGGGGGGCTTACCCATCTTCTCAGGCGCGCTCCCGGGTTCGTACCACGCCGCCGCGCAGTGCGGCCACCACGCCGTGTCGCTATCCACGCACTTCCGGTACTTGCACGGCTTGAAGCACATGCACAGCTCGGAGAGGCTGGCTAGCTCGGGGGGGGTCAGGTTCGCGACGCGCGCGAGCACCGCATCTTTGTCGAAAACTCCATCCAAACTCGGGTTACACTGCGACTCCAGGGGGCAGATGTCTATGTGCTCGAACTCGGAATCGTCTGAACTATTATCGTCGCAGTAATGAGCGTCGTCGCCCATCGTGGGGGTGCGAGAGCGGCGCGAACACACACAAGGGGAGGGGTGCTGCGCGACCGAGCAACGACTGTGATGATGCTGACGCACGTTCTGTGCTTTT
>TARA_B110000977_G_scaffold66140_1_pt1 | contig 11602 bp, 7 predicted proteins | sample TARA_B110000977 | Tara Oceans TARA_B110000977 (sample SAMEA4397798) | marine metagenome | biome: Polar Biome; feature: [SRF] surface water layer (ENVO:00010504); material: water (ENVO:00002006), including particulate matter (ENVO:01000060) such as... | depth 5 m | reverse complement strand
GAGGCTGGCGACAAGGTGCGCGGCGGCGGCGGCGGGATGGCACCCGATGACAACGACCTCCGTCCTTCGTTCCGCGCCGCACAGAACATCGTTCTTCTCGCGCACTCCACTACGACGTTCCGGCGAACTGCTCGCGACGTACCTAACAAAAACGAAGTGTGCGTGGACGTGGGCAGCGCACACGGCGATGCCACGCGACGCATGGCGGATGCGGTTGGGTGTTCCGAAAACGTGTTAGGCATCGACGTATCAAGCGAGTTTGTCCGACTGGCGTCTGCAAAGTACCCTAACCTAAAATTCGAACGACTCGATGTACTGGAAGACACCACGTTCTTCTCCGAGAAACTTAAAATAATGAAACCGAACGTGGTGTTCGTGGATATAGGAGGCGTACGCGCAAGCGAAGCGCTCGTGCGAGTTTTGCCGGCGATAGTAAACGCCTGTGCGCCGCGAGTCTTATCGGTAAAGTGCGAAGCCCTGGCATTGTCAGCTAAGGAAAACCTGAACGCGGGGGTTAAGCCAACCCCTACCCTGAAGTCAGACGAAAACCCTAACCCTCTACCGTCGAATTTCTGGGCAAGTGTGTGTACCCTGGAGGTTACCAACGCGCGGAAGCGGTCGGTGTTCAAGTCAATCAGCGCCGAGGTTCCCGCGAATGCAAACTTCTCGCGCTACCCCCTGAAACTCCCCCAAAAGTTTACGGACGATGAAGTAGAAATATGTCGATTCCACAATTACGCCCAAGCAGGGTGTTTGCGCATGCAACAAGGTCGGTGTGACTTGGACCACGCGCACTGCCACTGGTGTTTGGAAAAAGGTCACGTCGCGTCTAATTGCTCACGTGCGGCGAGCGCGGCGACTGAAAGTAAAAATTCAATACCCGGCTTGTCGCCCGCCGCGGCGCCGGTGCGCGACCCGAACGACGGAACCAAACACGATTTAATTGGTACTATTGACACACACGACGTAGATCACTCGTCATTCATATACGTCGTGGGCGGTCGCAATCGCGGGCAAACCGTCGGGGTGGTGGAGCGTTTAGATTTATCTTCGTTGACTTGGCAAAGGGGGCCGCGGTTGGACGAACCGCGAGGGAGCCACGGCGTCGCGGCTGCGGGGAATTACTTGTTCGCCGCAGCGGGGGGGGGCGTACGCAGCAATCTGCACAGCTGCGAAGTGCTACGCGTGGTATGTGGGGGTGATGCCGAGGAGTCGGTGGGAAAACCGTTCGAAACATCAACGACATCCTCGTGGTCGCCATGCGGTTTCGTCGCGGAGGCGCGGCACGCCGTCGCCGCGTGTGCCACCGGCGAGTGGGGGGTTTATTTAATAGGTGGATGGGGTAACGGCAATGCGTGTACCGGCGCGGTAGATGTGCTTCGTTTGGACGGTGATGACGAGTCTTCGCGTGTTGACACGCCCGGGATGGCGACCGTCCAGCTCAATGGAGGTCGAGGTTGGACCCCCGGTACCTCGGAGACAAAAAAACTGTGGCGATCGTTAAGTCCGTTGCGCACCCCGCGAAAGCTCCACGCCGCGGTCGGTTTACACGACGGCCGGGTATTCGTGTTTGGCGGACGGACTTCGGATGACCCGAACGTCGGACCGACCAGTTCCGCGGAGGGGTATGACCCGAAAAGAAACATGTGGCGGGTTATTAGGTCGCTTCCAGCGGGGGGGGCGTGCGCGTGCGCGTGCGCGGACGAAGCGACGCAACAAGTATTCGTCCTAACTTGGGGGTCTTCCGGAGGAGAAGGTACTAAAGCAGCGGATAAAGCAACCTCCAGCACCAACCGTCTAGATAAGCGCGCCAAAAAAGTAGGCGATTCGGTACGGAAGGCTGCTATTGAAAGAGGGCTATGTGAAGCAGATGCTGTACTTGAAGGGAAAGCCGCCAGGTCTAAAGCATTTGCAGAGTTTCAAAAACAAGCCAACGAAAGTTCCAGCGTTTCCGAACGAGGCGGGCTGTGGCGGTACGACCCCGATTGCGACACGTATCAATTCATCACGAACCTGCCTCTTCCCGAGTGGTATGGGTTCACCGCGGTGGCGTGTGGTGGTTGGGTGTACGCCATAGGGGGGAGCACGAGTGGAAAGTGGACGGGCGCGGCGTTTCGGTTCCAATCGGGTGCTTTTCTTTCAACGAAAAACGAGAAAAAACCCTCGTTGACATGGGAAACCCTGCCCGCGATGGAGATGGTTCGCAGAAGAACCGCAGCCGCGGTGGTCAGGGTTAGGAAGTAGCGAGTGAGTTGGAGGAATACAGCGTGTATGATTCTCCAGGATCAATAGCACTAGCAGGACTGTTGTGTACGATACGCACGAACTTATTTTGACTCGAGTTTCTCTTTTTCTCTGCGCAGTGCGTCTTTTCGTTTTGCCTTTCTCTAAAATCGAGTCATTCGGCGTGGCGCAGTCGGACGCGGGTCTGTGTGCGGCCGATGGCGTCGTACCCGCCCCCCCCAGACTTTTACAAGCTATACGGCGGCGATAGCGATGCCCCGAAACCTCCCCCCCCAGTCGTCGGGTCGTACACCGCGTTCGGCGCGGAGCACAGCACAACATTCGTCGAGCCCCCGTTCGAGCAGAGCTTGATGTATCGACGCGAGGGTGCTGGGGTCGATTTGCGTGACGAGCTCAAGTCTCTGAACAAAGAGCTTTTAGAGCGGTTCATCGCCCTTACCAACGACCTAACCGAAACCCCCAGCGTCTACGAACGACGAGTAGAGGAAATAACGTTGCTGCTGAACAACATGCACCACTTGCTAAACACGATTCGCCCATCGCAGGCGTATAGCACGCTGGAGCACGTGTTGACGGAACAACTTGCTCAGAAACGAGAGCGATTACAGGCGGTGAAAGATGCGAAAACTAAAGCGAGTGGGGTATTGCGCAAAGTACCGAAAGAGCTGAAAACATTGGTGGAGCAGGCGGTGAAGGACGCGGAAGAGGCGTTGAAGGGGACAGCACCTATGGTTGAGTAGATCGATGTCTTTGGCTTTTAGCAAGAAAAATAGGATAGATTGAAGTGCGATAAAAGTACGCACTACTCCATCTTACACTAACTACCCACACAAACCCTAGCTAACCACAACCCTAACTACCCACAACCCTAGCTACGTCCACGGGTAAAACGATGGAAACATCAGGGCGCCCAACAGAAAATACGCGGCGAAGTAAAAACTAATCGACGTTCGCCACTTTTTTCCATTTTCCGAGTCACCCATCCCTCGCTTTGCTAAGAACCAGTACACCCCCGGCGTTACGGACAAAAACCGAGTGGTGACCTGGACGTGCATCACGGTTAATGACACGATTGACATGACAAACCACTTGAGCAAATACGGAACCACGGGGTGGGCGAGCATCCAGGAATCATCAGAGCGCGCCGTTCCGTCGTCGCAATTTTGTACTCTCGTCTCGACTTTATTTCTCCGTCGTCTCAAACTCGACTCTTTTGCCCCAACCAGTGAGTGTTTCTTTGAGTCTTTCTTTGAGTTACCACCCACAACACCTCCCTTCCCTTCCCCTCCCCCTTCTCTTGAGTTATAACTCGCCAAAAACTCCCAAGCTGCGAGTCCCGAAACCAAAAGCACCGGCGCCGCTAACAAAAAATTCGGCGCCTGTTTTGCTTCGTAGTATTTCAAAAATCCCACGTTCCAGTATTTACTCTGGACGTGCGAGTAGATGTTGGGGAAAGGACGCCATATGGAACACCAGTCTGGGGATTTTGTCATGTCCCCATTATCCAAGCAGTACGTTACATACCCCCACCACTGCACTAGGAACAAGGGCGCGAGGGTCACGAAACATCGTAATGCGAACGCTCCAGTCGCCCGTACTAATTTCAGTTTATTCTTCACTTCCACGACCGCTTTTAATAGTTTTGTAACTGACATGTTTTCCGGCCAAACGACTCCAACTCCAGGACACACTTTCACGAAGAAATCACACGCCAGGAGAAGCCCGTTCAACGCGCCATTTGAGCGGGTTGCACACGCGAGGGCGAAGCACAGTGAGGCTAGATTCCTTCCACCAAACGATTCCCCTTCCAGAAATAAAAAGCCGGCGAAGGAAAACAACGAAAAGATCGACTCGGTGTACGCGGCGCTGTGGAACACGGACGCGGGGTTCAGCGTGAACAAAACCGCCGCGGACCGTGCTGCGTCCCTATCACGCAACACAATTAGTCCTAGTTTATACAGGCAAACAGTCGCCATGACGTGCGCGGCGTTTGAAACGAGCAACGCGCTGGTGGCTAACGAACATTGCGATGGAACCAGAGAATCGATTGCATCGCCATTGGTAAATGGAACCAATCTCATCACGTTCGTCCACCCCCCCGCCACCCCCCTGACCACCAACGGAAACAGGGGAAAAAACGCGTGTGTTTGTTCGTGTTCGAACCCACTTTCCGCGATTCGAAGGAAGTACACGCTGTCCCAAGTCACCACGCCGTTCAACGCGGCGCAGGTTTTCGATGGCGAGGATTTGTGCAACTGGCTTTTGCCTCCAAGATTAACAAATCCGTCGTCAGGTGATAAACCCCCTGAGGTGTCGTAGTCGTCCACCGCTTGGTCGAAAAGTAGCATCAGCCCCAGCATCACGACCCGGGAAAGCACCGCGATTTGCCACACGGGAAGCGGCGCACGTGACGGACTCGCCATCGTCACAGATGAGCGCGCACCGCGCACTGAAAAAAAGCTGCACTGCACTGAACAAAGGCACCGACTTGCTGCTTGCTTTTCGCCCGCGTCTTTTACCCTAACGTGGCGTCTTGATCGGCATTCGAGGGCGCGCGGCGGTGGTCGTGCTACCTCCGAGTCAGATGGCGTCCGCCGACGATGGGGACGTGTATTACTACGTGGATCTGAATGTACGCGATTTGTTTTGCGTTGACCTTGGTTTGCGACGGGTACCACCCACACGCGAGTCGTTCCCGCGTCGCGAAATGGGCACAGACGTGTTTCTGGGTGATCAGACGATCCGTCACCCGCACTGTGCCACCTGAAGGCATCTCCCTTCACATACCCATGGTTCGTTCGTTCCATGCGCTAACCTGAATCTTATTCAATTCATCACTCCACTCAAACCCTACAGGGCGTCGTGCAAGGTCCTTACCCTTGGAGCAACATGGAGAAGTGGGTTACCGCAAAGTACATCGGCGAAGATTTGCTGGTCAACAAAGCGGGCGAGAAGGAGTGGATCTCTTTGCGGGACATGTCCGCTAAACGGAAACACGAAGGCCCGGGTACGTCAACGAAAACTGGTGGACCGCCGCCGCCGCCCGCACCGCTGCTGGGTGACAAGGGGAAGGGGAAGGGCGACACAAGGAAAAAGAATGACAAAAAGAATGATTGGAAAATGAATGACGCGCCAAATGCGATTGACTCAAACGCCAAGTCTTACAAGATAACCAAGCTCTCTTCCCGGTACACCGAGTCCATGGATTCGCGGATCAAGCGCATGATCGGCGAGGGTAAGTTCGGTCCGGCGTTGACACGGCTGGCGACTGGCGTGAAAGGGAAAGGCGACGAGGTTGGCAGGGTGAGCGATGTGAATGACGCAAACGCGGGCAACGCGGGTAACGCGGGCGGTACGAAACGAAAAGCGGACACGACACGTGTCCCGAAAGGATCTATCGATGAAAAACCAGGTCTTGACATGAAGAAAGCCAAGAAAAACTCGGCTGATACCCAGAAAACCATCGACGGATTCAACGAGTGGCGGCACGAGGGCGGGTACGCGCAGCTTCCCGTGTTCGAACCCGCGAAGCCGGTTGAAATACCTTTGAAGGTCTCGAACAAAGCCACGCCGGACCCACGGAAGAAGTCTAACCCTAGTGATGATCAGAACCCTAAAGGAAAGAACCCTAAACCCTCAAATCCCAAGGAAATAGACCTGCCCGTTCCCGCTTGGTGCGTGGAGGACGCGATTGAGGCGCGACGAAAAAAGGAGAAGGAGTCGTCGGGTTTTGATCGCGGCGGGCCGCGTCCGGCTGCGGATCCCAAAGCCGAGGACAGCGACGGAGACAGCGACGTGAGTTGGTCGGCTCTCCCCGGGACCAAGGAACCGGTTGAACTGTTGGAGGAACGAAAGAGGGCGAAGCAGGAGGCAATCGCAAAGGAAAACGTCGAGGCGGAGGAAGCCGCGGAAGCTGCGAGGCAAGCGGCGGCTGAGAAAAAAGGAAAAGAAAACCAAGACGCTGAAAAAAGCAAAGAAAAAACAGAAGAGGAACTTTTGAGTGAACAGAACCAACAACTCGCCCTATGCCTGACCGACCCCCTCATCGGCGAGTGGAAAGTGCCGCTATCCTCGGACGGGTTTAGGTGGAAAGAAGGCGGGTCTTTGGCGGCTGACTTGACTGAACACCTGGAGGAGCACGAAGACGCGCCGCGGCGAGTCGTCGCGCGGCGAGACGTGGACGACGGGTTCCGGGTGTTTGGCGTGGGGGGTTACGGCAACGCTTTGAAAGGGGTTAAACTGGATACACGTTTGCTGAAAGGAAAGGTTGACACGGGAAAGGGTGAATCGGACACCGGAAAGGGCGGCGTACAGGCCACCGTAGCTTCGGCCAAGGCTACGAGTGCTAAAGAAATAAAAGCTTGGTTTGTGGAGACAACAGACGCGACGGAACCCAAATCGCCGGTACGAAGTGAAATTGACAAACCGATTGCTTGGACATCCGAACTTGATGAGTTAAAAACCTCTGTGCTTTCATCGGACAGCGCGAAGAGTGAATCCATTGGGGAGTGGTTCGATGAGTGTACGCGTGACGTTTTGGTGCAAACGGGTGATTGGCGAAAAGAACAGACTGACCTTCATGCGAAAAGCACACCGAAAGAGTCCGGCAAGAAACAAATGCACATCTCCACTGTCATGGAACCCAGCGTCGAACAGGAACAAAGCGCAGCTCGTGTCATGGGGGCGCTTCACGACGCGGTGATGCGCCAGAACAAAAGGATTTTTTACGAACTAGTTCGGGAACAACTCGCGGAGGAGATGAAAAAAAGGTGAGACTTATAATAAGGTAGAATGCCCTAAACAACCCTAAACCCTAAACCTAAAGCACCGGTACTCAAATCCGAGACTCATTCCTTCTCATCGCCACTTTTGTCATCACCATCCACGCCCGTTTTCACGCGTTCCAAAGGCCTTTTCAAAGTACCATCTTCGTTCCGCATGAATCCCCCGGATGTTCTTTTCTCAACACCGGGTCCCAATCCCCGTCCAGCGCTTCGCCCCGCCCCCCGTCCTAACGGCGTTTTCGGACGAGGCAGACCTGACCTCGGCGCTGGAGGCTCGTACCCCTCAGGAGGCTCCGTGGTTTGCTTCTTCGAAAACTTTGTCCCCCCGGGACCGTTCTCCGTGACCTTCACCTCCACGGTTTCGCCAATCGGCAGAAAGTCACTCGTCTCAATTCGAGTCGAGTCCCACTGGTACTCGGTGACGTGCAACATGCCCTCATCCATGCCGCTGGTGCGAAGAATCCACCCGAACGGCTTCACGTCAACCACGGTAGTGATGCAAATTTCGCCGACTGCTAACGGGGTAACAATAGCGCCGACGCGCTCCACCGCCATATCTAATGATTGCTTATTCGGCGCGAAAATGCCAACCTTGCCGATGGAGTGGTTCACAGGTTTATCTCCGACTGTTTGCCCTCTAACGGGCGGCCCAACTTTCGGCTGGTCCACTGAAATCGTCGCCCCCGTGGTTTGCTGAATTTCCTTGATTGTTTTGCCTCCGGTGCCGATTAGCTTGCCGATCAACGAGACGTCGATGTCCATGGCGTGGAACCGAGGCGAGGATTCTGAAACTTCGCCCAAGTCGGCTCGGCGCGCTCTGGGAATAGCGGCGCTCATGGAATCGATCACTTTCCCTCGCGCTTCAGCCGCCACCATAAGCCCCTCCACCAGAATGTCCACCGGAATACCGGCGGGCTTGCAATCCAATTGTATCGCAGTTACTCCAGACCGGGTACCTGCGATTTTGAAGTCCATATCCCCTAAGACGTCCTCTAACCCCATGATGTCGGATAAAAGTGCGTGTCGCGTAACGTTCCCGTCGTCATCCTCGTCCATCACCAGCCCAACGGAAATCGCACCCACGTGTTCCTCAACCGGCACGCCAGCGTCCATCAGAGCCATGGACCCCGCACACACCGCAGCCATGGAGGATGAACCGTTGCTCTCCATCGTTTCCGCGTTTAGGCGCACCGCGAATGGCCAGGCGTCGGTGCACGGCAAAGCAGCCGCGAGCGCTTTTTCCGCTAAAGCGCCGTGTCCGATTTCTCTTCGCGATAACCCCCCGCGTCTCGGGGTTTCGTCAATTGAAAACGACGGGAATGCGTAGTGGAGCATCAACCGCTTGTTTTCCGGTCCCACTGGCGCGTCCAACCGCTGTACGTCGTTCAGTGAACCCACCGTTGCCGTCGCCAGCGTCTGCGTGTTTCCGCGTTCGAAAATTGACGACCCGTGCGTTACTGGCAAAACAGAAGCGACACTCGCTAACTCTCTCAACTCATCAACAGCCCGGCCGTCGATGCGTTTCCCCACATCGAAAATGCGCTCACGCATAATTGTGGAACACGCATTGAGGTACGCACCGTCTGAGTGGTGTTTCAGGTACTTTTTTATCACAGTGTCGATATCGCCATCGCCGAGTTCAGACGCGACGATATCGGTAATCTCCTTCTTCGTCGTCTCACACAAACTCAACTCGGCAAACACGGAATCCTTGAGCTCAGCCATTTTCTTCCCCCGGCGGGACTTGCTTTGAATCTCCTCTGCGTAAAGGGCGTCTAAACGTGTACGGGCTGTTTCCAACGTCGCAGCTTGGATGATTTTTTTGACTGCCTCGTCGGTAGCGTCCATCGCACGTTTGGGTTTACCCACTGCCGCTTGTAACTTCAATTGCGGCGCGATGATTTCCTTTGCGAGTTCATGCGCCGCTCTCAAGGCTTTCGCGACGATCAGTTCAGGCACACCACCTGGTTTCGCAGCATACGCTTCGATCATCAACGTCCTGTCCTCAGTGCCCGCGTACGTGAGGACGAACTTCGAGTCTTCGCAATCAGCATCAGATGGGTTTGAAATAATCTCGCCGGCGTCACTCACCGCAACGCGCGCCGCACCGGCAGGACCGTTCCAGGGAATATCGCTAACCATCAACGCCGCTGACGCACCGTTCACAGCCAGGATTGACGGGTCTTGACATCGGTCACTCGCAAGCACCACGACTTGGAGAGAGGTTTCATTTTTGAACCCCTTTGGGAACAGCGGGCGCAGCGTCCTATCAACGACTCGCATCGCTAAAACTTCACGATCTTTCGGTGGGCCTTCTCGTCGCGTGAACGTAGCGGGGATCTTGCCGTACGCGGACGCGCGTTCGCGGTAATCCACTTGCAGGGGGAAGAACGTTGCATCCGGATCGGGTTGGCGTGCGGTGGTCGCCGCGCACATCGCGACGGTATCGCCCATAGATGCGATGACGGCTCCATTTGCCAATCGTGCCACACGGCCTGTCTCAAAGCCAACGGTGGTGTGCGTTTTCGAAGTGCCGAGCTCGACATCCACGCGCTCACAAATCGCGCCCGTGAACAAGGGTTTCGCACCGCTCGTGGAGTACCACCGCCGGCGACCGAACGAGCTGTGGGGCGCGCCATGACCTTGGCTCAAGCCCCGAGCGAAGGCACCGACGAAACGCACATTCGCCAAAAAAGTCGGCGCCGGCTCACCGCACGACGAGAAGACGCCTTGAGCAACGCGGCGTGACAAACGGGACACCCCGCGTGCCATCGCCTCTGTCGGCATCACGCCCGCCCACGAATCACCCGCCAACCACGCGCGGTGTGTTGTGAGGACGTGTAGGGGAGTGGAGGTGCAAAAGGCCAAAAGGGCGTTCGCTGCGGGCTTAATCTATTTCTTGGGATGAAAAATTTTCGGGACAGGCACGAGAAATGAATTTGTCGCGACGACGCGCGCTTAACAATAATGCTACTCTTGCTCACGGATTACCGCCCGAACAGACCGTTCTTCTTCTCGTTTCCCTTGATGAACTTGTGCACGATTAGTTTCAGCACCATCTCGATGACAATTTCTTCCTGGTCCTCGTTGAGCATTGGTAAATCAATCGCGTCGTTTACCTTCTTGGTCGATTTGTCCACCCACTTGGCGACATCCTTTTCGCTCATGTTCGTCACGCCATCGAAGAACTCGTTGATCCCCGCTTTCTCCAGCTCCTTCTCCAGGTAATCAGCAATCACATCCACCGCTTTAATAGCGATGAGCTGTTCCGTGGATTCGTTGATGATGGGGATGTCCACTATTTTGTTTATCAGCGTCGCGCAAAGGATGCGAGTTTTGGCATCGATGAGGGCGCCATCGGATGCGACAGCCACGCCTTCCAACTCTTTCTTACCGAACTCCAGCATTGAAGCCACACCTCCGCCCTTCGCGGCGTGCTCGATAGCACGCTTACCGAGATCTGTGCTCGCAAACTCCTCAAGAGCCTTCTCTTCCTTTGATTTGCCACCAAAGCCAAGGAAAGCTTGCGTGGTGACAAGTGGCAATCGATTCTTCGATGATCGAACGGAGACGCGCGCGGTGGGGCACGTGCGAATTCCTGACGCAGCGAAGGACGCGCGTTGCGTCTGGCGCGTTAGGACAGGGCACGAGGCGAGCAGGGAGGATGATGCCATCGTTAGGCGATGCGCGGTGGAAGGTGTTGCACTCCGTCGGACACCTCCACAAAACATCCGTCGTGACCATTTCGCCTTCTCGGGATTTCGGGGGACTCAAGAAAACGGCACCGGACGGGCCAAAATTGGAACATCCACCGGTGCGGGGGGCCACAGCGACACGCGCTGCGTGCACGACCGAAAACCGCGGCGGTCTCATACACGCGACAGCAAACGCCTCGTCGTTTCAGCCGCTTCGCACCTCCTGAAACCCAGCCCACCGGGTCGTGCCGCACGGCATGTCCGAGAAAGCAGCTGGGGATGGCGAGGGTGAAGAATTGACCAAAGAGGAGCTCGCAATCCGGGCCATGCCTCATCCCGGCCGGGAGGGCAGTGCGGAGATTACCGCGCGGCTGTTGTTAAACCACGAGATGAACGACGTGGCTGCGTTCGAAGCGAAAGCGAACGAAGCCGCGATACGGTTCGAGCTTCTGCATGCCAAATTGCGGGATAACCAAAATCCACCTGCTCGCGATTTCAAGGATTCGAGAGAGAAGCACACGGTGATTCACCAGATGCTGGATCTAAGGAGGAGCTTGGGGAAGAAGAAAGTTGATTCCACGTTGCTCCAAAACGGAGCCTACGCAGCGCTGAACATGAACAGCACGCTGGCACAGGAGCACGAACGCTTGAAACACCAAATCGCGAGTGTCCAGAGTCACGTGAAGAAGAAAACTAACTGGGGAAATTGGGACGACTTCGTCGATGGCTTCGGCGTTAATCAAGTCACGACGGTGTCGAAAAAGAAAGTCGCCAAACTGTTAGCAACCGGCGAAACGGAAGGAGAGGGCCAGGAGGCCGCAGCGTAGAGCTTTAAGCTTTGTAACAACGTCAATGAACGCGCATAATAACGCGCATAAT
>TARA_B110000977_G_scaffold201738_1_pt1 | contig 11604 bp, 11 predicted proteins | sample TARA_B110000977 | Tara Oceans TARA_B110000977 (sample SAMEA4397798) | marine metagenome | biome: Polar Biome; feature: [SRF] surface water layer (ENVO:00010504); material: water (ENVO:00002006), including particulate matter (ENVO:01000060) such as... | depth 5 m | reverse complement strand
TTTAACCTAAATCTTCCTGCAGATATTAGGGTCGAATCTATCACAGCAGTTGGAGAGAAATTTAACATCATTCAAAACGCAAAAGAAAAAACCTATTGCTATCTTTTTTCATTTGGATCTAAAGCACATCCTTTTTGTGCGCCCATTATGGCCAACTATCCTGAAGATTTAAATATAGTGCTCATGCAAGAGGCTGCTAAATTATTTGAGGGTACACACGACTTTAAAAACTTTACCGCGAGAAAGGATAAAAAAAATTCTCAAACCCTTAGGACACTAACATCTTGTAGGTTAAAAAAAAATAAAGCGATTAGCGCAAGTTTCTTTCCTGAAGACACCTATGTATTGGAAGTGAGGGGGAAAGGATTTTTGAGGTATCAAATTAGATTAATGATGGGTGCCCTTATATGTCTCGGAAGAAATGAAATAGACCTAGAAGGCATTAAGCATTTATTAAACAGTGACTTAGATGACTTTATTCCTTATGTTGCTGCTGGTTCAGGACTACATCTCAAAGAATTATTATTCGATAATTCTCTTGAAAATTAAAGTTAAATAGTACCTTATATTTATTTTAAATAATCATGATGACTTTCCTTTCCTTTCACAAAATATCTAGGAGATATTCGAAATTAGGCTTAGCTCCTAAAATTACATAGGAGTACTATGGGAAATAAAATTATAAGAATGATGAAAATTTCAAAAGACAGCCTAGAATTCCTAAATAAATTAAGTGTAAATAACAATAGGAAATGGTTTGAAACCAATAAAGAAACTTTTCAATTCCATCAGCTGTCAGTTAAATCAGTATTGGAGTTAATTAAGGATGGCTTGGGAGAAACAGATGATATTGAAAAACTTAAGATGTTTAGAATTTACAGAGATGTTCGTTTTTCAAAAGACAAAACCCCTTATAAAGACTATTTTTCAGGGTCTTTATCTCGAATGGGACCATCACTCAGAGGTAGTTATTATATTCATTTAAAGCCTGGAGATGCTTTTTTAGCAGTTGGATTCTGGGATCCAAATAAAGAAGATTTATTTAGAATTAGAAAAGAAATTGAAACTGACGCATCTGATTTTAAAGATTTTTTAAACGACCCATTGTTTAAAAAAACCTGGGGTAATTTTTCTGGAGACACCCTTAAAACAGCACCAAAAGGATTTTCAAAAGAACATCCTGAGATAAATTTACTCAGGAGAAAAAATTTTGTATTTATTCATTCTATCACTGATAGTGATATATGTTCGGAGCAATTTGTTTCAAATACAGTTAAAGCCTTTCAAAATTCAAGACCCTTTTTAAATTTGATGAGTGATTTACTTGCTACCGACCTGAATGGACAACCTTTATTCTAATCACTCAGAGGTTATGTCTATAAGGAAATATTTATCTGCGGAATTTCAAATAATTGTATTTGATTTTGAAAACGCTGAATAAGCATTTGCATCATCCTCTTGTTTAAAGCAGACGATTTACTTCTATAAGAATAATACTCCTCAAGGGTAAATTGACCAATGATGATTCCTTTTAAGGCATTGCGAAATTTAATGTCTTTTTGTAGGGCATTTTCAATATAGGAAAGTCGCTTTTCTAAAGACAAAATGTAAAAAGTATTCTTGTGCTTTAAAAAGTAATTTTTGAGCACTTGAACTAACAAATCATTTTGAAATTTAAGTATGGGCCTCAGTACTTCATTTTGGAAATATGCTTCACTAGCTTCATCATCAGTTTTTTTAATATGATCTAAGGAAGGTCTAATAGACAACAGTGATTTTGTTCTATTTTCCATAAATTTAGAGGTGTTGAAATTTTTAAGATTTTAATTTCAGACTAACTGCTTGAACCTCGTCTAATACCCTAAGTAAATTCTCTCCCCAAAGTTTATTGATTTGTTCTTGGGAATAACCTCTATTAACAAGCGCTGCGGTTACATTTTTAGTCTCTGAAGCATCTGACCATCCCGCTATACCACCACCACCGTCAAAATCTGAGCTAATCCCAACATGGTCAATACCTATAAGATTAACCAGATAATCAATATGATTTACGAAATCTAAAACAGATACCGCCTCAGGAGCATTTGGGTCATTGGCGAGTGTTTCTTTTCCCAATGATACTATTTTAGGGTAAACTTCCATGAAAGAAGCTCTTTCACTGTCAGAAAGTGAAGAAAACTGACTTCTCTCATGCCATTCAACACCCATTTCTTTGGCTATGGAATGATAGATTTCTTTCGCGTATTCATTTCTAGCAAGATATTTTTCTGTATTTAAATAAGACGAAAAAGCCACTGTTTGGACTACACCACCATTTTCTTTTAACAACAGCAACTGTTCGTCGTCTAAATTTCTCGAGTGATCACATAAAGCTCGAGCAGAAGAGTGGGAAGCTATTATAGGTGCTTTAGATAAGGATATCATTTGAATCATAGCCTCTTTGGATGGATGAGAAATATCAATCATCATTCCAAGTCTATTCATTTCAGCAACTGCTTCTTTTCCAAAGTCACTCAGACCATTGTGCAACCATACATTATCTTTTTCACCTGTATTAGAATCAGAAAATTGGCTGTGACCATTGTGAGACAATGAGATGTATCTTGCGCCTAAGTTGTAATAGGTTTCAAAATTTTCCATATCCATGCCTATTGGGTAAGCATTTTCTACCCCAATCATGGCTACTTTTTTTCCAGAATTAATAAGAGACCTCACTTCTTCTGATGTTGTAGCTAACCCAATTTTTTCGGGTGCTATTTCTTCAGTAAGTTTATGAATAGCAGAAAATTTATCTAAAGCATTTGTTTTTGCATTTTTATAACCCGCTTCAGTCAATTCTCCCTGACCTGTATAAACAATCAACCAACTTACGTCTAAACCACCTTCATTCATCTTAGGAAGATTAACTTGGGTGTCTAGCCTTTGGGTGTAATTAATACTATCTGTAAAATTAGCGGTATTAATATCGTTGTGGGTATCTATAGTAATTGCTTCAGAATGTATTCTGTCAATTTTAGCCTCAAGACTTTCTGTCTCTTTTGGAGATTGCTTGCAAGAACTGAAAGCAAGTAATCCTAAAATAAAAAGGGTGGGTTTCATATATGACGGTATTTTAATTATCCAAGATAGGTTTTTAGTAATTTATTTTTTGAACTATGCCTTAATTTCCTGATTGCTTTTTCTCTAATTTGTCTGACTCTTTCTCTCGTTAAGTCAAAAGTGAGTCCTATTTCTGCTAGTGTCATAGGGGGCTGTTCACCTATGCCATAAAAAAGTTTGATCACATCTGCTTCTCGTGGAGATAATGTGTCTAAGGCTCTAGTTATTTCTGTATGCAAAGAACTTTGAATAAGTGCCTGGTCTGGTCTGGGAGAATCTCCGTAGTCCAATACATCGTATAGACTAGAATTTTCTCCATCAATAAGGGGTGCATCCATAGAGACATGTCTCCCTGAATTTTTAAGTGATTGTTTTACATCACTCACGGTCATTTCAAGTTCTTTGGCAATTTCTTCTGGAGAAGGTGGGCGCTGGTGGGCTTGTTCTAAATAGGAAAAAGCTTTATTAATTTTATTGATAGATCCAATCTTATTAAGTGGTAATCGTACAATTCTTGCTTGTTCCGCCAATGCTTGTAGAATGGCCTGTCTAATCCACCAAACAGCATAAGAGATGAACTTAAAACCCCTTGTTTCATCGAAACGTTTTGCTGCTTTAACCAAGCCAACATTCCCCTCGTTAATTAAATCTGGAAGGGTAAGACCTTGGTTTTGATATTGTTTCGCAACAGAAACAACGAACCTGAGGTTTGCCGTGGTAAGTTTTTCGAGTGCTAGGTCATCTCCAGCTTTAATTCGCTGTGCCAATTCAACTTCTTCCTGAGCATTAATCAGGTCTATTTTACTTATATCTTGTAGGTACTTGTCTAAGGATTTTGATTCTCTATTAGTAACCTGTTTTACTATTTTAAGCTGCCTCATCTATGAGTTTTTCTTTTGGAAATTTTATTAACCTTCATATTACGCATTTTAATAGATTTCACCAAAATTCAAGGGTCATATCGGGTGCGTTTTAAGAAAACTTTAAGCTTTTCTAGCGCATATTTCATAAAAGATTACACGATCTAAGCAATCATTTGTATTTTTAATTTTTGAATATACCTCATGAGTAAAAAATTACTACAAAAACACTTAATTGAATTACAAAAGGAGCAATTAGAAATAATGGTCATAGATCTTTATGACAAATTCCCAGAAGTTAAAACCTATTTTAATTTTGTCTTTAACCCTAATGAGAACAAATTACTAGAGCAGGCTAGGATCAAGGTGGCTAATGAATTTTTTTCCTTAAAAAGGAAAAGACCAAAAGCGAGGAGGTCTGTTGCTCAGAAGTATATAAAACATTTCAAGACGCTTGGCATGTCTCCTGAGTTAATTGCTGAATTTATGTGGTATAACATAGGAATAATGCACACATTCTGTGAGGAAAAGCCCCAGCGTTTGCCATTTTTTAAAAGCTTTTGTAATTTTTATAAAGAGGCACTTCAGTTTGCTAGTTATCATCAAATAATACCCATGTATAAAACACAAATTTTATCTGTTTATACGTCTAGTAAGCATTGGGAAAACGCCTATGATTTTGAAATGAGTTTGCAAACTATTGAAGATTAAAATATCAAAAACATCTTTTTAATAAATATTTATAAACTATCCTATGGCGCTACTACTCATAAGACAAGATGGAAAAACACCTCAATGGTTAAATGCTTTTAAATTTCAAGCAACCCATATTGAATGCTACGATTTTAATGAACCACATCCCAAAGAAAAAATTACGATGGCATTGGTATGGAAACAGCCACAAGGATTATTTGGGCAATACAAAAATTTAAAATGTGTCGCTTCGATGGGCGCTGGAGTAGATTTTATTTTTGAAGACCCTTCTTTTCATGATGACTTGTTAATGACTAGGGTAGTGGACCCCTTATTGATTACTGATATGGAAGAGTTCGTTATGGCGCACGTTTACGCTCATATGAAGGGCTTATATAAATATCAGACCCAACAATCTATATCACTTTGGCAACAAAACCCATACCTAAGAAAAAAAGATATCACTGTAGGAATAATGGGCATGGGGGTATTGGGCTCAGCGACAGCTAAAGCATTACTTACTCAGGGTTTTAATGTTTTTGGTTGGTCTAATTCAAAAAAGCGAATAGATGGAATGACAACCTATGTCCAGGAAGATTTAAATTTATTTTTACAGCAGACCAATGTTTTGGTATGTTTACTCCCATTGACTCCAGAAACAAGTGGTATTTTAGATCACACACTTTTTTCTAAATTACCCAAAGGAGCCTACATTATTCATGCAGCTAGAGGACCACACTTGGTGAGCGAGGATTTGATTCAAAGCATTGATCAAGGCCATTTAAGTGGTGCCGCAATAGATGTTTTTCCCAAAGAGCCATTAGAAGAAAACGACCCATTGTGGCAACATCTAAATATCCATATCACGCCGCATTGCGCAAGCATTTCCAGTCCAGAATCTGTAGTTGCTCAAATAATAGTTAATTATAACAGACTAATGAGCAACCAACCGCTTTTAAATCAGGTAGATACTGCAAAGGGATATTAATTAAATCTTTTTGCTTGATTTCTTATGCTTAGCGGTAAAAATCTGTTAATTTTGTGCGTTTCATTTTTTTGAGAAAAGCTGAAAATTATTTTACAAAACCATAAAAATTACTGCTGATTTGGCTGTTTTAACGAAATTTTCTGAGAAAACACTTTACGATTACCAACAAAATGATTTAGATGCCATTTTTGACTATCTAGACAGTGCTCCTACGGACACAAACTTGTTGTACCAATTGCCTACAGGGGGTGGTAAAACAGTTGTTTTTTCTGAAATTGCAAAAAGATATATCGCTACGAAAAGTAAAAAAGTAGTCGTGCTTACCCACAGAATTGAGTTGAGTACCCAAACGTCTAAAATGTTAGAGGGTTTTGGGGTTCACAATAAAATTATTAATTCTGATGTGAAATCTCTTGAAGATCAAGAAGATTACAGTTGTTTTGTGGCTATGGTGGAAACACTAAACAACAGATTGCAGGAGGAAAAAGTAAGCTTAGATAACATTGGACTGGTTATTATAGATGAAGCCCATTATAACTCATTTAGAAAACTGATGAAGTTTTTTAAACACGCTGTTATTTTAGGAGTTACTGCCACTCCGCTCAGTTCAAATATTAAGTTACCCATGAAAGACCACTACAAAAAACTCATTGTAGGAGAGTCTATCACCTCTTTAATTGATAAACAGTTTTTAGCACAGGCGCATTTGTACAACAAAAATGTAAGTTTAAAAACATTGAAATTAGGTATTAATGGAGACTACACCGTAAAATCTTCAGATGCCTTTTACGGAAATCACTCCATGTTGTCTCAACTGCTAGAGGCCTATGAGGAAATTGCCTTAGGTTCAAAAACCCTTATTTTCAATAATGGTATAAACACTTCTAAATACGTATACGAAACTTTTAAAAAAGCTGGGCACGACATTAGACACTTAGACAATAAAAATAGTGCTGCAGAGCGAAAGGAAATATTAGAATGGTTTTCCCAAACACCCAATGCCATTTTAACATCAGTGAGTATACTAACCACTGGCTTTGATGAACCTAGTGTAGAAACAATTATTTTAAACAGGGCCACCAGATCATTGACTTTATATTTTCAAATGATTGGTCGAGGATCAAGAATATTAGACCATAAATCCCACTTCAATGTCATAGACATGGGAAACAATATCGCTAGATTTGGACCATGGAATGCCCCAATTGATTGGCAGGAGATCTTTCACTTTCCAGATTTTTATCTAGAAAACATTAAAAATGATGAGGATATTGAAAGAGAATTTATCTATGAAATGCCTTTTGGTTTAAAGCAAAAATTCAAAAACTCTAGTGTACTTCAATTTCACGTAAAAGAAGTATACAAAGAGGTGTTTGCCCAAGGCTTAAAGTCTAAAGAAGTATTAGATAGAAGTATTTCACAACATGCTCAAATTTGTTTTGAAAACAGTGAAGATGTATTTGACGCTCGTATGTTAGCTAAATTACTCAAGGAAGAAATTGCCTACAGGATTAGATTGTATTCTTACTGTATCATGAACAATACCAAAAACTACAAAGAGTGGTTGGAAGAAGACTATGAGAGAAAATTAAGACTCAAAATATCTCAGATGTTTGCCAAAAAAATGTAACTTTTTAAAATTTTGGTAGTGGAATTTCATTTCTTTAAAATGGCATAATTTCATTTTATTTAATATGAATAAAAAACTTTTTTGTATTAGTACAAATTGGCCTGAACCCAATGCTACAGCAGCAGGTGTTCGTATGCATGAGTTATTAGCTATTTTTATTTCTCATGGATTTGAGATCACTTTTACAGCAACAAGCAACCACATAGAAGGGCAGCTAGCATTAAAAGAAAAAGGCATTATTACCCAGCAAATTCTTGTGAATGACACCTCCTTTGATCTTTTGTTAAAGGAAATTGAACCAGATGTAGTGCTTTTCGACAGATTTATTTCAGAAGAACAGTTTGGTTGGCGGGTTCGCGAAATATTACCCAGTGCACTTACGATGCTAGATTCAGAAGACCTCCACTGTTTAAGAGCACTAAGGGAAGAACAAACCACATCTTACATTAAACAACACAAAGATTCAGCGTTCTCCTTATTTCATAGTGATACAGACTTAATTGAATTAAATTCAAGAGGGTTAACCAAAAGAGAATTGGCTAGTATATATAGGTGTGATCTAAATTTGGTGATTTCTTCATTTGAAATGACTGTGCTAGTAGATCATTTTAAAGTCCCCCCTCATTTGTGTTTATTATTACCCATCACATATCAGAAACAACATTTACTAGCCCATAGGGCAAGTAGGGATTACAAAGAAAGATCAGGCTATTTTTTTATTGGCAACGGACTTCATAAGCCCAACATAGATGCTATTAAGTGTTTGTATCATAGTATTTGGCCACTAATGAAAAAGCAGCACAAATTGGCGGAGATTTATATCTATGGTGCCTATTTACCCCAGCAAATCAAGGAACTTCATAAACCTAATATTGGGTTTCACATCGTTGGTCCTGTAATAGATGTTAAAGAACCATTTACCAAACACAGGGTCAATCTAGTTCCATTGAGATTTGGTGCTGGAATTAAAGGAAAAATATTAGAAGGATTTGTTTACGGCTGCCCTCACATTACAACATCTATAGGGAAAGAGGGAATGGATTACACTATGAAATGGCCAGGTAAAATAGCCAATGAAACCGAAGAATTCGCTCAAAAGGCGGTATCACTGTATCATGATGAATCCAACTGGCAAATACTTAAAAGCGAAGGATATAAATTTATTGACCAATCTTTTGAACGAAGTATTTATGAAATTAAATGCTTCGATGGCCTCTCTCAAACACTAAATAATTTAGAGGGCCATAGGGCCAAAAATTTCATGGGAAGTCTATTGCAAGAGCAGCAATTCCAGGCGTCAAAATATATGTCTTTATGGATCACAGAAAAAAACAAGAATACGTAACTTGCTGAAAAAATTCAACCATGGAAAATATCGTTTGGAAAGAAGTGAAGAAATACGAAGACATTACTTATAAAAAATCTAATGGTGTCGCTAGAATAGCGTTTAATAGACCAGAGGTAAGAAATGCCTTTAGACCCAAAACAACTTCTGAATTATACGATGCATTTTATGACGCTCATGAAGATCCATCCATTGGTGTGGTATTACTCAGTGGGGAAGGACCTTCTCCCAAGGACGGTGTATTTTCTTTTTGTAGTGGTGGAGACCAAAGAGCGAGAGGTCACAAAGGATATGTAGGAGAAGATGGCAACCACCGCCTAAATATTCTAGAGGTACAAAGATTGATACGCTTTATGCCAAAGGTAGTCATCGCAGTAGTTCCGGGTTGGGCAGTAGGAGGAGGGCACAGCCTTCACGTAGTATGTGACCTAACACTAGCCAGTAAAGAACATGCCATATTTAAACAAACGGACGCAGACGTTACCAGTTTTGACGGTGGCTATGGATCTGCTTATTTGGCTAAAATGGTGGGGCAGAAAAGAGCCAGAGAAATTTTCTTTTTAGGAAGGAACTATACCGCACAAGAAGCCTTTGATATGGGAATGGTTAACGCTGTAATCCCTCACGATGCGCTTGAATCAACAGCATATGAATGGGCCCAAGAGATACTTGCAAAATCTCCAACGAGTATTAAGATGTTAAAATTCGCCATGAACCTCACAGACGACGGCATGGTAGGACAACAAGTATTCGCAGGAGAAGCCACTAGATTAGCCTATATGACAGATGAAGCTAAAGAAGGCAGAAATGCCTTTTTAGAAAAGAGACCACCAAATTTTGACAAAGACAGTTACATTGCATAACTATTCTACAGCAGCTACAACCGCTACAATAAAATCATTGGCCCTGTAATCTGGACGCTCTCCCAGACCAGTCCTCACGATCACCAAGTCTTTAGAAGGAATTACGTAAACATGTTGTCCATCGTGTCCATTGGCACTGTAGAGGTCTTTAGGGACATCTTTTAAGTGACCGTCTGCATTGAGCCAAAAATGCGCTCCATATGCTCCATTAGAGGACTTAGTGGGAGTGCTAATATAATTCACCCAACGGTCACTAAATATTCTCGACCCATCCCAAATTCCGTTTTGTAGGTACAATAAACCAAACCTAGCCCAATCTCTAGTACTGGCCCATCCATAAGAGGAGCCTACAAAAGTCTGTACCATATCTGTTTCAATCACCATTGAATGCATCCCAATTTGATCGATTAATTGCGCGTAAGGGAAATCTAAATATTGCTGGGCATCTGAACTAAATGATTTAAGGTATTTAGATAAAATATTTGTGGTTCCAGAAGAATAAGACCAAATTTCTCCTGGCATTGCAATACTGGGTCTGTCAATAGCTACCTGTGCCATGTCTGCCTCGTTAAACAACATATTGGTCACATCTGAAATCACTGAATAATCTTCTTCAAAAGCCAATCCACTTTGCATTCTCAATAAATCATCAATGGTAATATGAGCCCTTTCATCCTTGGCCCAATCTTCAAAAGCCACACGATCACGCACGTTTAATTTACCCTGATATTCTAGGATTCCGTAAATTGTTGCTATAATACTTTTGGTCATAGACCAGCCAAGAACGGGGGTGTCTGGACCAAATCCATCTATGTATTTCTCTCCAATAAGTTGCCCCTTGTAGAGTATGAGCGCAGACCTTGATTTTTGTATGTGGTTGTCTTTGAAAACTATATCCAAGGCATTCTGAATGGCAGAATAATCAACAGCACTCAACACAGTATCTAGTGGCGCTAAATGCCCTATTGGATAAGGCTTTTCAATGGGTGTTAGATTTCTTCTGGGTATTAGAAAATGATCTAAATCCAAGGCAGAAACTCCTTTAGGTAAAAGAATAGCCCCTAAGCCTTCTTTGTAAATGGCTTCGCGTTTTTGAAAACCAAAAACACGCGCCGATGCCTTTTTCATTGGATAGTCCAACTCATTTGTAGCCAATTTAATATTGGAAATGTTGTTGTCATTTGCCTCAATATAACTTTTAGAATGGCCCGCAATAAAAGCCGAACTCGCTACATATTTTGAACTATAGCCGGATATTAATGTTAATTTGGGATAATTAAAACCAATGGCTATAACAATCAATAAAAATAAAATTCCAAAAATCCTTTTAAACCATTTCATCTCAGTAGCGTTAATTGTCCTAAAATAGTGAAATAGCTTAGATTAATCTCTTTTTATCCAAATTTTATCAGGACCTATGGTGCAAGTAGCTAAGTACTCAAAGCGGCATTGAGTTGGAGGGATTAGAGACAAAAAGTCACTGCCTTGCTTGTCCAAATAAAGGAAATAGGTTTCTCCTATGATGGGTTCAAAACTAAATTTTGAATTGTAAATTCTCTTGTTGAAATCATATGAATCTATCATTTGAGCATACTGCTCTTTCAAAGCATTAAATTGTGCTTTAAATTCATGATTGACCGTTTGCACTTGGGTGTTTTTCCAGCTACTTACGTCTGGAGCAATAATCTGTGGGGCGCCAACACCTGTAGCATAAGGCAAAATATGAGCGTTATATTGCTGTGTGTCCTTGTCATAGACAACAGCATCTGGCTTTTTTGATTCTTTCATAGCCCTGCAAAAGTACAATAAGTCAAATCAAATATAAAGTCTAAAGTGAATATTCAATTAGATCTCATATAATATCAAATATTTGTAGCTTTATAACATAAATGAACTCGTATGCGATTACTAATAAGTGTTATTGGATTACTTTTTTTAAATTCTTGTGCTATAACAGTCCCCATAGTAGACAAGCCCATAGTATTTAATGAGCAACGTGAAAAACTCACAAAAGAATACCTTGAAAGCAGGTATGGCATGAACCAGGACAATATCCTCATAAAGCCAGAAATGATTGTGGTGCATTGGACCGCAATTCCTACACTTGAAAAATCATTTGATGCATT
>TARA_B110000977_G_scaffold86944_1_pt1 | contig 11607 bp, 7 predicted proteins | sample TARA_B110000977 | Tara Oceans TARA_B110000977 (sample SAMEA4397798) | marine metagenome | biome: Polar Biome; feature: [SRF] surface water layer (ENVO:00010504); material: water (ENVO:00002006), including particulate matter (ENVO:01000060) such as... | depth 5 m | reverse complement strand
CATTCATTTTATGGTAGGCCAATAAATCGATGTACCGTTTTATAAAACCCACTTCCATAAAATGCCTGCAGCAATCCAAAAGCATGCCGCGCCATTTAAAGTGTGGGTAGTCTTTTACGGTTATGCACGCCAGCTTGGAATCGTTTAAGCCACTGCTGCGCGGTATAAGCTGTACTAAAGAATACAAACCGTGAATTAAACCTTGGCGGCTAGGCGCTTTTATAAAAACGAAGTCTTTTTTTATGGTCAGTTCGTAGTAAGCCGGGTTTGCATGCAGGCTAGAGTCTAGGGTAAGATTGATGCTGTTGGATGTAACAGGATCGTTAAATAGAAAAAAGGTATCTACCGAATAAGCCCGTTTGTTGAGTTCCAAAACCAACAATTTTGCAACTGCAGCAGAAGAATCATCTGCGTAAATTGCAAAATTGTTTAAGTTAAAATAAGAAGCTGCATGCCTTGCCTCTTGCACTTCGGGTAAAATACGGGTAAGGGTCTTTTCTTTTTGGGTACAAGAACTGAGCGCAGTGAGTAAAAAAAGAAAGGATAGTAGCCGCATTAATGAAAAATTTACCGGTTAAATGTTTTGCCAAGCCAAGGCACTAGCTCCGAGTATAGCCGCATCTGCAGCTTTTAATTGACTCGGCACAATGGCAACTTTATTTTTAAATATTTTAAGTAAGTTGGCCTCCATGTGTTTTTTAGTTGGCTTAAGGATCAAATCGCCCGATTGCGCCAAACCACCAAACAAAACAATACATTTAGGACTGGTAATGGCCACTGTATTGGCCAGGGCAAAGCCTAGTTTTTCGGCGGTAAAATCAAAAATAGCCAAGGCCAAGGCATCGCCCTGTAAGGCTACATCTGCAATGGCTTTACTGGTAAGTTCGGTTAGTTTGTGTAGGGCACTATCGGGCATCGTAGGCATCATTTCTTTGGCTGTTTTTACAATACCCGTAGCCGAAGCGTAGGTTTCCAAACAGCCTTTTTTACCACAACCGCACTGGCGTCCGTTTAGCTCTACTGTGGTATGCCCTAATTCTCCGGCAAAACCATCGTGTCCGTAAACCAAATCACCGTTAACCACAAAGCCACTTCCCAAACCGGTACCTAGGGTAACCATTATAAAATCGTTGAGTCCTTTTGCCGCGCCGTAAATCCTTTCGCCTATGGCAGCTGCATTGGCATCGTTGGTTAAAAAGATAGGAAAGTTAAAATGTGCAGCAAACAATTTCGTTAGGGGTACAATGCCCTCCCAACTGAGGTTGGGGGCAAATTCTATGGTTCCGGTATAAAAGTTGGCATTTGGAGCGCCAATACCCATACCAACCACCGTTACATTTGGGTTAGATGCGATTAAGTTGTTTACTTGGCTCGAAACGGTCGATACAAAGTCTTCCACTAAAGGATAATCGCTTGTTTTTAATGCGTTTTGCATCAGGCAATTGCCTTGTTCATCAACCAAACCAAAAACAGTGTTGGTTCCACCTATATCTATTCCTACGGTTACTTTTTTATTAGTCGTCATAGTTTACGCCTTGAGATTTTAATACCTTTTTTACTTTAACTGCAAAGAAAATTAAATAAGCAAAACAAACAACAGTAATCCAGTAAGAATTATGAATAGAAAATAAATCGGCCATTTTTCCTTGAATTGGAGGTATAATAGCACCCCCTAAAATCATCATAATTAAAAAAGCAGACCCTTGAGACGTGTACTTGCCCAAACCAGCAATGGATAAGGAAAAAATGCTCGGCCACATAATAGAACAAAACAAACCACCACTCATAAATGCATACAAGGCAAGGGTTCCCTCAGTAAACAAACCAACCAACATGGCTAGGGCGCCTAACACACCAAAAATAAATAAGGTTTTAGCAGGCTTTTCTTGTCCGAAATAAAAACCTGCAATCAATAATAATATACTCCAACCGTACAGGTACAAGCCACTAATATCGTTGTTGCTTACGTGGTTTACAAACAACACCACGCCAAAGGCTAGGTACGGCACTACTACAAACAAAATATTCTTTAGGGTTTTACCCGGATTAAAAACAGTAATAGCGCCTGCCCAACGTCCAATCATTAAAGAACCCCAATACATGGAGATGAAAGGCGCAATTTGTGAGTCGGTAAAGCCACCAAAAGCATCCGATTTAAGCAGTTCGCCCAAGTTACTTTGTATGGTAACCTCCACGCCTACATAGGTAAATATGGCCAGCATACCCAAAACCAATTGAGGGTATTGCATAGCGCCCCAACCCGCTGGTTTTTTTAGGGCGCTTTTGTTGGCAAATAATAAACTACCCACAATAATAACTAAGGCGATCATCATTAATTGGAAAATGAAATTTGAATCTGCCACTTCTCCTCTATACTGATCGAATACAAAATAGAAAATTACTAAAAGTGAAAGGGTAATAAAACCAAGTATTTTAACCGCTTTTGGGGCTTGTACAAAAGTAGTATCTCCCTTGGCTTGGGGTAGTTTTTTGGAAAACACAAACAAAGCCGCTGCTAGCAAAAACAAAGCGCCCACGGCGGTGTAAAGTATCTTTACGGTGTTTAGATCGATGCTAGAAACCTGAGCTTCGGTATAAGTAGCGGCGCCAAAAAGTGCCAAAGCTACGGCAATGGGTCCAATGGCGGTACCAAAGGAATTTACACCACCGGCCAAATTAAGCCTGTGCGAGCCGGTTTCGGGCTTGCCCAAAGCAATGGCAAAAGGATTGGCCGAGGTTTGCTGCAGAGAAAAGCCTAAGGCAACCACAAAAAGAGCGGCTAATATAAAGCCAAATGATCCGCTAGATATGGCAGGAATCATAAGAGCTGCTCCAACAGCAGAAACAACCAAACCGTACACAATGCCATTTTTAAAGCCCCATTTGTTGAGTACGTCCATTTTTACAAAACCCGAAACAACAAAGAGCAATAGCGCCCCAATATAGTAAGCGCCGTAAAAAGCAAAATCGATCAATTGCGATTGAAACTGGTCTAGGTGAAAATACGATTTGCAAAAGGGTATAAACACACCGTTTGAGGCTGCTATAAAGCCCCAAAAGAAAAATACAGTCACTAAGGTTGCTAAGGCTGCGTTGTAATTGGTTTTTTGTTCCATCATAATGTTTTCTTTTGATAAATGAATTGAATTTTAGTACTGCTCGGTTATTTGCTTGCAAAGGAAGCAGCATCGTGCATTTTGTTTTTTCCTGCTGCATGCAAGGCAAAGTTAAAGCCCGGATGAATGGCATAAGCCCCATAATTACCTTCCTTGTCTATGGCCAAATAGCCAACTTGCATGTCCTTGTATTCTTGTTTAGCTACAATACGTTTTACCGCTTCTTCACAGGCATCTTGTGGATTTTTTCCTTGGCGCATGAGTTCAACAATTAAAAAAGAGCCCAAGGTTTTCATGACCAATTCGCCCATACCCGTAGCGCAAGCGCCGCCCACTTCATTGTCAACGAACATACCCGCACCAATAATTGGAGAATCTCCTACTCTACCGTTCATTTTCCAGGCCAAGCCAGAGGTGGTACAAGCGCCGGCTATGTCGCCCTTTTCATCAATGGCTAACATTCCAATAGTATCGTGATTTTCGATGTTGACGATGGGTTGGTACTTGCTTTCCTTGAGCCATTCTTTCCAACGTTTTTCGGCTTCTTTAGTCAGCAGGTTTTCTTTTTTAAAACCTTGTTCAAGCGCAAAATCTAAAGCACCTTGGCCGCTCAACATCACATGCGGCGTTTCGTCCATTACTTTACGAGCCACAGAAATGGGGTTTTTGATGTGTTGCAGGTAAGAAACAGCTCCACAATTCCCCGTTTCGTCCATAATGCAGGCGTCCAAAGTTACTTGGCCTTCTCTGTCGGGCAAACCGCCGTAACCCACAGACCTCATTTCTGGATCGGATTCTGGTACGCGAACACCCGCCTCAACTGCATCTATGGCCTTGCCTCCAGATTGGATGACGTCCATGGCTGCTTGGTTGGCTGCAATGCCATGGTTCCAGGTAGATATAACCATGGGTAAGGTTCCGTTTTTCTCAAAAACAGTTGCCTTAAATTCTGTTTTCACATCGCAGGAAGCCAGTACTGTAGCAGCTGTAACAACCGCTGTGTTTTTTAAAAAATCTCTTCTTTTCATAGGATGATTTATTGAATGCTAATTTCGTCTGCAAAAATCCAGCAAGTACCTCCGGGAGCTCTGTGCCAATCGGGGTTAAATGTTCTGTTTTTTGCCATTACTTTTACGTACCGCGCCTTGGTATTGGTTTGCAAACGGTAGTCTTGCAACACAACTTCGGCCTCTTTTTCGTCTACTTTGTTAACAACACGGCCAAGTTTGGTGAATTTTTTGCCGTCGGAAGAGGCGTAATAGTCCACCCATTCGGGCATAAAAATCCAGGCATTCCAATCTTGTAAAAATCCGGTGCTGAGTTCGTTAAGTTTGGTGCGTTTGCCCAAATCAACCACCGCTTCTAGATGTACACCTTCGTAACCTTGCCAGCGGCCCGTCATGTAACTGTTTGGCCCTTTTAAATAGTCTATTAGCGCGCCATCGCCTCCGGCAGAATATTCCGATCCGTAATCGGTAAAAAGCTCAATAGAGCGTCCCTTAGGCGTTTTGGTAAATACGGCCGTTATGGTTTTACTGCTTACAGCGTTTTTATGGGCAATGGCTTTTAATGTAGTGTTCTGTTGTATGGTAAAAGGTTGGGTGTACAAAGTAGCTGCTGTATCTGGCTCGGAATTGTCCAGTGTGTAATAAATCTGGCTGCTTTTGTCGAGCGTTTTAAGTGCTACTGTATTTTCATCAGAAAACGTGCGGCTGCCTTTGTGTACAAAAGGAACGCTTACAATTTTATGCGCTTTAATTTCGGATACGGGAATTTCAGCGTCCAAAGCTGCCCAAGAGGTGTTTGGCAGATCGCCCATCACAAAAGCCAAGGTGCCGCCTTGCATAATTTCTTGGTGTTTTAGGTAAGAGCGGTTAAACGGCAAACCGTTGAGTTTTGCCGATTGTATGTATTTGTTTTTGTTTGAAGCACCTTTGGCAAGAATGGTAAATTGTGCGCCATTTTCGAGGTTTAGCTGTGCCTTTTCAAGTCTCGGACTCCCAATGGTATAGTATTCCAAACCTGGCGTTACAGCGTAAATTCCCAGGGCGCTTAACACGTACCAGGAAGACATTTGTCCGCAATCTTCGTTGCCCGATAAGCCATCGGGTGCATTGGCGTACATCTCTTCTAAAATTTGAGCAACCCGCTCTTGGGTTTTCCAAGGTTTGTTAACGTAGTTGTAGAGGTAAGACATGTGGTGCGAGGGCTCATTTCCGTGGGCGTATTGTCCAATTAAACCGGTAATGTCTATTTGGTGTCGCCCAATGGTTTTGGAAGATGAGGTAAACAAAGCATCCAGTTTTTCTTCCAATTGCTCTTTTCCACCCAATGCATTGGCAAAGCCTTGTATGTCTTGAGGTACGTAAAAAGAATACTGCCAAGCGTTGGCTTCGGTGTAATTAAAATTGACTTCTGAGGGATTGAAAGGTGCAAACCAAGAATGGTTCATTTTGGCACGCATAAATCCAGTGCTTGGGTCAAAGATGTTTTTGTACGATTGCGCCCGTTCGGTAAAGGTTTTAAAATCGGCTTCTTTACCCAATTCTTTTGCCATTTTCGCAATGCACCAATCGTCGTAAGCGTACTCCAATGTTTTGGATACAGACTCGGTTTCATCGTTCGCAGCTATAAAGCCATTTTTCTTGTAAGAAGCTAAGCCTAAGTGGTTTTGATTGGCTGAATGAAGCATTGCTTCATATACTTTTTCCACGTCGTAATCTCGTATTCCCTTTACAAAAGCATCTACAATTACGGGTACCGAGTGGTAGCCAATCATGCATCCGGTATACGTACCGGCCAGTTCCCAAACGGGCAATTGCCCTCCTATTTCGTATTGATTGATAAAGGTTTTAATAAAGTCGTTGCTTCGCTTTTGATCGATGAGCGTAAACAAAGGATGGGTTGCTCTGTAAGTATCCCACAAGGAAAATACCGTGTAATTTTGAAAGTCTTTTGCTTTATGGGTCTTTAAATCGGTACCTCTATAAGCGCCGTCTACATCCATAAAAATATTTGGCGCTATACACGAATGGTAAAGTGCGGTGTAAAAAATATGCTTTGTTTCTTCGTCCGTGTCTACTTCAATTTTAGCGAGTTCTGTATCCCAGGCTTGTTCGGCTTCTTTTTTGGTTTTGGCAAAGGCCCAATGTGGTATTTCGGCTTCTAAATTCTTACGAGCAGAGGCCACACTCACAGCAGAGATGGCAACTTTAACAAAAATTTCTTCTCCGGCTTCAGTTTCAAACTCAAAAGAGGCTTTAAGTTCTGTATCGTTAAGTTTACTTAGGTTGTTTGGCACATCGTTTTGAGCAATGCGTGCATTTTTAAACTTTTTTGAAAATTGAGCTACAAAATAAACGTACTGATCTGTAGCCCAAGCGTTAGATCTTCTAAAACCAACCACTTCATTGCTCGACGTTAGTTGCAGTTCTGCCTCCAGCACCTCGTCTCTGTGTTCCAAATCTAATATAATATTGGCTTGGCTCGATTTGGGAAAGGTGTATTTGTGAAAACCGACTCTTTTGCTGGCTGTAAGTTCCACATCAATGCCGTAATCTTGTAAATACACCTGGTAATACCCAGCGTGTGCGGCTTCGTTTTGATGCGAAAAACTTGAGGAATACCCGGGCTTACCGTCTGCCCCATTGTGGTAATTTACAGGACCAACTGTGGGTGCTAAAAGTACGTCTCCATAATCCGATACGCCCGTACCGCTTAAATGCGTATGCGAAAATCCGTACATAACAGAATCGGAATAATGGTAGCCACCGCAGCCGTCCCAGCCATCCAAACGAGTGTCTGGACTTAACTGCACCATACCAAAAGGTAGGGTTGCTCCAGGAAAAGTGTGCCCATGGCCTCCGGTTCCCACAAAGGGATTTACGTAAGAATAATAAGACGTGTTAGTATTGCAAGAGAGCAATACACAGCTTACTAAAAAAAGCGATAGGATTCTTTTCATTTTAAAGGTCTAAAAGATTTTCGAAGATACATTTTTCAATTAAAAGATGTAAACCCTAAAAAAACAACCCAAAACTCAAAAGCCGCTTACTCGTATGTGTCTACAACAGAGAAGAAAGTTAAATACGTATCGTTAAAGACTTCTAATGGGTAGGTGTTGTAAAAACGAATGCGTTTGTGCTCGTTGGCAGGCAAATCAAAGTAATTGTCTTCAAATCGTCCGTCGTGAAGGCAGCTAAGTTTTAGGTTTTTTACAAAGCCATCACTAAACAACTCTACCACAAAGCCTAGGCTGTCTTTTTCTACTTTAAAAGAAATTCCAGCATAGGGTAATTTCAAGTCTTTTGTTTTTGCAAAATGGTGAAGTTTACGAGCCTTTACAACTCCGTCTTGAACTACTTGTACCTCAAGATACGATTGATTTTTTAAACCGTCTATGTATAAAAAGTCTTCGAGAGCAGCAGTGTATACCAGCGTACTTGAAGCCTTTTTAGAAGAAACGTACTTGGCTTTAGCACCCAAAGTAGCTCCGGTATAATCGATGTGTTCAATAAGCAAATCAAAGTCCATGCTTAGGTTCGCGTCGTTTACCAAATAAACAAATAAAGAATCTTTGGACTGTCGGGTGGTTACAAGCAAGTCCTCGTAGGCTTTTTTAACCGTGTAATGCAAGGCTTTCCAGTTTCCGTAATAATCTCTACTAGACCACGAAACAGCTGGCCAACAATCGTTAAACTGCCAATACAGCGTTCCCATATTGTATGGTCTGGCACTGCGATGCGCCTCAATGCCCATTTGCATACCCTCGGCTTGTACAATTTGAGATAAGTAAACAAAACTCTCAAAATCTACAGGGGTTTTAAAGTCTCTGTTCAGGTATTCTGCAATTAAATCTGTACCTCTCGGATGCTTCTGATGTGTATTTATTACCTCCGATTCCAAGTACAAATCTTCTTCGAGCGCAAATAAATCTAAAGCCTCCATTTCCGGAAACGATTGGAATCCATATTCGCTCATAAAGCGAGGAACTTTCGTTTGAAAATTTTCAAAAGGTTCGGCATCGTGCCAAACGCCCCAGTAATGGGCATCTCCGTTAAATTGGTGTTTTGAATTGCCTCGTCCAAATTGCGGCGAAGACTCCCAGTAAGCTGAAGTTGTTAAGGAACTTACCAAATTGGGCAACAACTTGTTAAAAAGCGTTTGGTAATCGGCCCAAATGGCTTCTTTTTCTTTTTCAGTTCTTTGGTCTTGCCAGCCCCAGCGGTGCCAACCTTCAGCAATTTCGTTGTTGCCACACCAGAGCGCAATAGAAGGGTGCGTTCGCAAACGTTTGATTTGCTGAGTAGCCTCTTGTTCAACCGATTGTAAAAAGGCCTCGTTGCCGGGATACATGGCACAGGCAAACATAAAATCTTGCCAAACCAAAATACCCAAGCTATCGCATAAATCGTAAAAGTAATCGTCTTCGTAAATACCGCCTCCCCAAACGCGAAGCATGTTCATGTTGGCTGCAGCCACATCAAGCAAGGCTTGTCTGTACTGATTTGAATCCACGCGCGTGTGAAAGTAGTCTAAAGGAATCCAGTTCGCTCCTTTTGCGTATACGTCTTTTCCGTTTACCTGAAACTTAAAACCTTTACCCAAAGCGTCTTGTTCTTGAACCAGCGCAATGGTACGAATGGCAAATGAATGAGCCAACTCATCAACCAGCTCGCCCTGTTGGTTTTGCAATGCAATCGTAAGGGTAGAGAAATGTTGGGCACCGTAGCCTCGAGGCGTCCAAAGTTGTGGGTTTTCAATCGTAAATTCTATCGTGTTTAGCGCTTCTTCTACCGGGTATTCTTCTCCTAAAAAAGACAGGGTATAGTTGGCGTCGTCTGCGTGAATGAGTTCGAAACTCAGCTTCATTTTAGCCACAGAATCGTTTACAGCAAGTGTACTTACATGCACATTGCTGAGTTTGCATTGATTGGAAGCCGTTAATTTTACTTGTTCCGTAATTCCACATCCAATAAGTTTTGGTCCCCAATCCCAACCGAAATGAAATTGCGGTTTACGCACCTGAACTCTTTCTGCTGCGGGCAATTGGTAAGGTGCTGCTGCGGCCTTTTCATTAGCTTTGGCTAGGGTTGGCTCAAAAACAAAGCGGAGCTCATTAATGGGTTTTAGTAAGGAAGCCAGTTCAATGGAATGCGAAACAAAAAAGTTAGCGCATGTTGCAATGAGCGAATCGTTTAAAAAGACCGCTGCATAGGTGTCGATACCGGAAAAATGCAACGAAATGTTTTTGTTTTTGAGGAATGAAGGCGCTACAGAAAAGGTCGATTTGTACTCCCATACCTTTGTGGCTATCCATTGAGATTCCTTTTCGTTGGCCCTGTAAAAAGGATCTTCGATCCGGTTGTTATCGTACAAATCTAAGTGTACAAAGCCGGGAACCGAAGCTGGAAGCCATTCCCCTCCTGCTTCTCTAAACTCCCAATTTTCAATAGGGAGTTCAAGTTCGCCTTGCTTGTTTGGCAAGGAACAAGAAGCCAGCAGTAAAACGATGGAAAGAAAAAGGTTAAGGGATTTGAATTTGGCGCACATAATTGGTAAAGTTATAAAGGTTATCGAAATCAATACCCACATAATCAAATGAGGAAATAGAATCGTTTGCCGTCATGGAGATACTGGATTTAAATTGCATTTTAGAGGGCGTCATTTTTTTGGAGGAAAGGTGAATTTCAGTAAAACCAGCCTCCATAAATGACTTAACATTGGTTAAATTAACGCCACCACCAGGCATGAGCGCTATTCTTCCGTTGGCTTGTTTGTGCAGTTCCAGTAGTTTGGTAAAACCTAGGTTTACGTTTGCTGCTCCTCCAGAACTGAGTAAACGCGTACAACCTGTTTTTATTACAGCTTCCAATGCGCAGTTTAGATCTACGGTCGTATCGAAAGCTCTGTGAAAGGTTACGGGTAAAGGCGCAGCCAATTGAACCAGTATTTTGGTGCGTTCGATAGCTACCGTTCCGTTTGAGTTGAGCAAGCCCAGTACAAAACCCTTTGCACCGTTTTCTTTAAACCACAACAGCTGCGCTTTCATGATTTCAAATTCTTCATCAGTATACAAGAAATCGCCTCCTCTGGGACGAATCATCACAAAAACTGGATTTGGAAGTGTCTCGATGACCTTTAAAAAAGAGAAAATACTCGGGGTGGTTCCACCTTCATAAAAGTTGGAACAAAGTTCTATTCTTAGAGCTGGGCTAACAGGTGCTTTAACTAAAGAAGAGGAGGAAAAAGAACAAAGCTCTATTTGCATGACAATTACTTAAGTATTGGATGACAAAAAAAAACACGCTATCCTGAGGGATCAGCGTGTTTAGATAATTCTGGGGGGATAGTTAGAATTAACTATTTTTGTCAAATATAAACTTTTTTTTTGGAAGATTAAAAAACCGAAAAAAAATTAAACCCATGAAAAACAGAATTTTATACTATTGCTTGGGGAATTATTAGTGTTATTATCTGGGATTCTGTAGTAAGAATTGAAGCTCTTGAACAATGCTAAGGATCGGTTTTTCATTTACCTGAAGGGTATGTTTAGCGCAGGCATAGGTCGAAATTCTTTCGGCTAATTGCGAAGTAATGATCTTAGATAGACTTTGATTTGAATGTAATAAAGGCCGCTGTTCGGTTTGCAATTCGAGTCTTTTAAGTAACGTTTCTTCAGCAGCATCAAGGAAAACTGTTTCCCCCATCTCATTCATCAATTCCATTAAATTATTGTGACAAGGAAGCCCTCCTCCAGTAGCCACCACAAAATCATCTTGATCGATTAAAAACTCCAAACACTCCTTTTCCATATCCCTAAATTCCTTCTCGCCCAAATCGTTAAAAATTTGAGTGATGGTTTTGCAACACCTCGCTTCAATCCAATCATCGGTATCTACAAACCTAAAATTTAAAGCCTTGGCTAAAGCTGCTCCAACACTGGACTTGCCAGCCCCCATATATCCAACTATAAATACAAGCATTAAAAAGGGGAGCCCGGCTCTTTACTCATGTGGTTAAAAACCAATTTATCGACCATTTTTGGAAAGAATTTATTTAAAAAAACAGTTAGTTTACCGTTTGCAGTCAATGTTAATCTGTCTTTTCTTTTTTCTACCGCAGTTACCATAGCCTTAGCTACTTCTTCTGGTTGCATCATTTTCTGCTCGTCTCTTGGTGTTTCTCCTTGGACACTACCATTAGCGTCTAAAGCTGTATTTCTAATATTAGAGGCTGTAAAACCAGGACAAGCAATGAGTACATGAATTCCTTTTTTAAGGTTTTCAATTCGAACCGACTCTAAAAAGCCATGCATGGCAAATTTAGAAGAGGAATACCCTGTTCTGCCTGGCAAACCTTTGTAGCCAGCAATAGAGGAAACTCCCACAATAGAGCCTTTGCTTTTTAAAATACTAGCCATCGCATAACGCGTACAAAATACAGTACCCCAAAAATTTACATCCATCACTTTTTTAAGCACATCGAGCTC
>TARA_B110000977_G_C11090786_1_pt1 | contig 11639 bp, 12 predicted proteins | sample TARA_B110000977 | Tara Oceans TARA_B110000977 (sample SAMEA4397798) | marine metagenome | biome: Polar Biome; feature: [SRF] surface water layer (ENVO:00010504); material: water (ENVO:00002006), including particulate matter (ENVO:01000060) such as... | depth 5 m | reverse complement strand
ATTCTTTGCTAGGGATGGCTTTTTGAGACAGCCCTGGTAGGGAGTCGTACTCTCCCAAAATAGCAATTACAGGGCCTTCACTACCGTATTCTGCTGTGAAAGCAGTAGGTATTCCAGCCACAGCAGTGGTTATTTTAAAACCAGCGGCAGATAGGGTTTCTTGTAATAAAGCACTGCTCTGTTCCTCTTGGTAACCCATTTCTGCCAAGCCCCATATTTGCTGCGCTATACCACTATAATACGCTGTTTTAGTCTCTAATTTTTTTAAAACATCCACAGGTTTTTTTTGTGCCATTGCACCAAAACTTATGCTAAATAGCACCGCGGTAATCATTAAATTTTTCATTTGATAGAATCAATTGGTTTGTTATAAAAATAAGGATAATTATTGAACTAAATAGACCCTAGCTTCATAGGGTGCTAAAACATCTTCAGCATTTATTTCTTGGTTGGTATTGCGCAGTAATAGACTTTTAGCTACCCCAGCTAAATCACCTAAAGCAACATGAGCTTCTTGGGTGCTAAAACTCAATAAGATTAAATACACTTTAGTCTCATAGCTTCTGGTGTAGGCATAAACGGATTCGTTTTTAGGATCTATAAGCGTATAGTCTCCATATATAAGACCCAGATGATTCTTTCTAAGTGCGGTTGCTTTTCTAAAAAAATGAAGTATTGAAGACGGATTTTTTTCCTGAGCAGCCACATTAACCCCTTGCGTGAAATTCTGGTTCACCTCAATCCATGGAGCTGCTTTTGAAAAACCAGCAGTAGCGCTTAGGTTCCATTGCATAGGGGTTCGCGCATTATCTCTACTGGTATCTTTTTCATTCTCAATAAAAACGGCAAGGTCTTCCCCGTTGTTTTTGGCTATTTCATAGCGGTTAATGGTATTGATATCTCTGTATTGATCTATGCGATCAAAACGACTATTGGTCATGCCAATTTCATCTCCATAATAAAAATAGGGCGTACCTCTCATGGTGAGTAAAAAAGTGTGGAGCATAGTGGCAGACGCATACCAGAAATCTGGATGGTCGTTCCCCCACCTGCTTACAGATCTCGGGAAATCGTGGTTGCTTAAATACATGCTGCCCCAACCATCCTTTTCAAAGGCTTTATCCCACCTAGAATGAATCTCTTTAAAGGAAGAAAGAAGCCACCCTTTTGGGTTTTTTTCAAAGACAGTTCCTGGTTTTCTGTCAAGCGACATGAGGTCAAAATGGAAAAACATATTGAGTTCATTTCGATTTTCTCCCACCAAACACAAGGCGTTTTCTATGGTAATTCCTGGTGCTTCTCCCACCGTCATGACGTTGTATTCTGAGAGCACCTCCGCATGCATCTCTTGGAGGTATTCATGCAATTTGGGACCTTGTGCATAATAGGCAATAAAGTCTCCTTTGAACTGCGGAGGTAATTCAGGGTAGTTGGTGTCTTTTGAAATAAAAGGAATTACGTCCATCCTAAAGCCATCTACCCCTTTCTCAAACCAAAAAGCCATCATACGGTAAATTTCTTGTCGCAAGGCTGGATTCTCCCATTTTAAGTCTGGCTGTTTAACAGAAAAATAATGCAAGTAATAGGCATTGGTGGTAGCGTCGTATTTCCAAGCGTTTTCTTCTACGTCAAAATAACTCCATCTTTTTGGCGGGGTTCCTTTTTCTGCGGGCCACCAGTGGTAGTAATCTCTGTATGGGTTGTCCCTGTCTTTTCTGGATTCCTGGAACCATTGGTGCTCATCACTGGAGTGATTGACCACCAAATCCATCACTAATTTTAGCCCCCTATCATGCATGCCTTTGAGCAGGGAGTCAAAATCTTCCATACCACCAAATTCCACCATGATATTTTTGTAATCACTAATGTCATAGCCATTGTCGTCATTTGGAGATTCATATACTGGATTGAGCCAGATAATGTCTACCCCCAAACTTTTAATATAGTCAAGCCTTTGTAGAATGCCTTTTAAGTCTCCAACACCATTTCCAGAAGTATCTTGAAAACTCCTCGGATAAATCTGATACACAATACCTTCTTTCCACCATGTGTTGCTTTGTCTTGCTGTCATGTTATTTTCTTGGATGATATTGATTGAGCACTCCAGCCAAGTGAGTTTTGTCTAGGTGCATGTATATTTCTGTTGTCGTGATACTCTCGTGTCCTAATAATTGTTGAATAACCCTTAAATCTGCGCCATTCTCTAAAAGATGTGTGGCAAAAGAATGCCTAAAACTATGGGGGCTGATTGTTTTTTCTAAAGCGATTTTTTTAGCCAGTTGTTTAACAATGGTAAAAATCATGGCCCTGGTCAACCCATGCCCTCTACGGTTTAAAAACAAGGTGTCGGCCGCTTCTTTTTGTGGTTTTTGATAAGGCCTCACCGCTTTCATATATACTTTTACAAGCTTTTCTGTTGTGGGATTTACCGGAACAAAGCGCTCTTTGTTTCCTTTTCCTAAAACCCTTATAAAGCCCTCTTCAAAAAATAAATCAGAGATTTTAAGCGTCGTTAATTCAGAGACCCTCAGCCCACAGCCGTAGAGCGTTTCTAGTATGGCTACATTTCTCTGGCCTTCAAGGCTGCTTCGGTCTATTGCGGCAATGAGTGAATCTATTTCTTGGGTAGATAGTACGGGAGGTAATTTTCTTCCCAACCTTGGGGATTCTACCAATTCCATGGGGTTGTCTGTCCTATATTTTTCAAATACCAGGTAGTTAAAGAAGCTTTTTAATCCAGAAATAAATCTCGCTTGAGAACGCTCACTTAAAGGTTTAACGCTTTCGTAAACGCCCTCTAAAACCGTGTCTTTATCTATTGTTATTGGTAAGTTTTGTTGGTTGTTAGAGACTGATTTTTGGAGTTTTTGCACATCAAAAATATAGCTTTCTAAAGCATTCTTAGACAGGCCTCTCTCTATTTGAAGATAGCTTTTGTAAGCGCTAATTGCCTGTTCCCAATTCATGTTTTAAAATTAAGATTGTTTTGTTTGCTATACAAGGAATTATACAAATGCTCTCAAATCCTTTTTTTATATATTTGGGCATGAAAATTTGCATTATAAACGGCCCTAATTTAAACCTATTGGGCAAGAGAGAGCCTAGTATATACGGGAATAGTTCCTTTGAAACCTATTTGGAAGACTTAAAAAAAGCTTTTCCAACACTGAGCTTTGACTACTTTCAATCTAATATTGAGGGCGAGATTATAGACAAACTCCATCAGGTAGGATTTGATTATGATGGTATTGTTCTCAATGCAGGGGCTTATACCCACACTTCGGTGGGCATAGCCGATGCCGTTAAAGCCATTTCCACTCCCGTAGTAGAAGTGCATATATCCAATACCCATACCAGAGAGTCCTTTAGGCATCTGTCTTATATTTCTCCTGTAGCTAAAGGAGTTATTCTCGGTTTTGGCATGCAAAGTTACCGATTGGCCGTACAGAGTTTTTTATAAGAAATACCATTCAAAAAAAAGGCGCGCAAAGTGGCGCCTTTTTTTTGTGCACATTTTAAATGTGAATGACCTCATCATATGCAGCAGCAACTGCCTCCATAACAGCCTCACTCATAGTTGGGTGTGGGTGAATGGTTTTTAAAATTTCATGTCCAGTAGTTTCTAATTTTCTAGCTACAACAGCTTCAGCAATCATATCTGTAACCCCTGCACCAATCATATGACAACCCAGCCACTCTCCGTATTTGGCGTCAAAAATTACTTTTACAAAACCTTCTGGAGTTCCTGAAGCCACTGCTTTTCCAGAGGCTGTAAACGGAAATTTACCTACTTTAATATCCAAGCCTTTGTCTATTGCTTGTTGTTCTGTAAGACCAACAGAGGCAATTTCAGGACTAGAATAAGTACATCCAGGGATATTGCCGTAGTCTAGAGGATGCACCTCCATACCGGCTAATTTTTCTACACATAAAATACCTTCTGCAGAAGCCACATGTGCCAATGCAGGACCAGCAGTAATGTCTCCAATAGCATAGTATCCAGGAATATTAGTCTGATAAAAGTCATTGACTAAAACTTTGTCTCGGTCTGTGGCAATTCCAACATCTTCTAAACCAATATTTTCAATATTGGTTTTAATACCCACTGCAGAGAGCACCATGTCTGCTTCCAGAATTTCTTCTCCTTTGGCAGTTTTCACGGTGACAACAACCCCTTTTCCAGTAGTGTCTACCTTAGTTACTTCAGAAGAAGTCATTACTTTAACTCCAGCTTTTTTGAAACTTTTTTCTAATTGTATAGAAATGTCTTTGTCTTCTACAGGGACAATATTTGGAAGGTATTCTACTACAGTTACGTCCGTTCCCATAGCATTGTAGAAATAAGCAAATTCAATCCCTATTGCGCCACTACCTACAACGATTAATTTTTTAGGCTGTTTGTCTAAGGTCATGGCCTGTCTGTAACCTATAATTTTTTCACCATCTTGTGGTAGGCTAGGAAGTTCTCTAGACCTAGCACCTGTAGCTATAATGATATTATTGGCAGTGTATTCAGTGGCTTTTCCATTTGCATCTGTAACAGACACTTTTTTACCAGGAAGTACTTTTCCATGGCCATTGATCACTTCAATTTTATTTTTCTTTAGTAAGAACTGCACTCCTTTACTCATGGTTCCGGCTACATTTCTACTTCTTTTTACAACAGCGTCAAAATCTTTATCTACCCCTGAAGCCTTAAGACCGTAGTCTTCTGCATGCTGAAGGTATTCAAAAACCTGAGCAGATTTAATCAGGGCCTTTGTAGGAATACAGCCCCAGTTAAGGCATACCCCTCCCAGACTTTCTTTCTCTATAATAGCAGTTTTAAATCCTAATTGAGAAGCTCTAATGGCAGTAACATAACCTCCAGGTCCACTTCCTAAAACAATAACATCAAAATGACTCATGATAATGATTTTGGTAAAAATTTATAGCGCCCAAAGTTACAAAACCAATCTGAAAGCTTCTACCCTTATTTTGTTGTTTTTTCAGGAACAAAAACCAAGCAAACAGAATTTATGCAGTATCGTTCTCCGGAAGTGTCCACAGGGCCGTCTTCAAAAACATGCCCCAAATGTGAATTGCATGCAGCACAACGGGTTTCTACGCGTCTCATACCATGACTGTGATCTTCTATATATAAAATAGCTCCTGAAATAGCGGTGTCAAAGGCAGGCCAGCCACAACCACTATTGTATTTATGGGCACTTTCGAAAAGTTGGGTGTTACAGGCTGCACAATGGTAACTGCCTGTTTCAAAGTGTTTGTCATATACCCCTGTAAAAGGATATTCAGTGCCGTTTTGTCTTAAGACCTTAAATGCTTCTGGAGAAAGGTGCGCTTTGTAATGATCTTCAGATTGCTGCTTTGTGAATTTCGAACTCATATTATTTTGCGTCAGGAACAAATGCTAGGGCAGCACCATTAATACAATGTCTTAAACCTGTGGTGTTTTTTGGTCCATCTGTAAATACATGACCCAAGTGACCGCCACATTTTAAGCAGTATTCTTCAGACCTGGCGTAACCCACTTTATAATCCACTCCATAACCCACATTCCCTTTTACTTCTCTGTCAAAAGAAGGCCAACCTGTACCAGAATCAAATTTATGGTCACTTTTAAACAGCGGTGTGTTGCATGCCTTACACACATAGGTACCTTTTTGTTTTATTTTCAACAAAGTACTTGTGAAAGGTCTTTCTGTACCTTGTTCTCTCAGCACATAAAATTCTAAATCAGATAAAGTGGCTTTCCATTCTTGGGCTGTTTTAATCACGTCGTATTGATTTACAGCACGTTGCGCGTAAAACGAATGACTTGTCAAAAGAAATAATCCTAGTAATAAAGTATTTTTCATTTTTTATTTTAAAGGTACATAAAATTTGAAATTTATTCTTGGTTCCCTACCTTAATGAGGCTAGATTCAGCCGCGCCTAAATACTGTGAGACTTCCTGATAATTCATGGTGTTTAAATTGGGATCTAAAGCAAATTCAGCAGGCATGACAACCACCCTAAAGATTTGATTTTGAGTAAAAATTGGGGCCGCATTGTTTAAATTAAAATTGCCTTGCAGCAATAGGTTTACATCTAAAAAAGTATGGTTAAAGGTATATTGTAATAGGCCTTGATCGGTAAAAAAAGATTGGGGTAGTGGGGTCCAAACATCTGTATTGGATCCATTTGAATTAAAAGTCTCTTCTAAAAGATACACCAAAACAGCGTCAGATTCATAGACCCTTACTTGGTTTGGGAAAACAAACAAATGACTAAAGTTATTGTTGGCATTAAATGAAGCTTGAAATTCCATGGTTTGACCAAGCAAGGTGTTTCCATCTAATCCTGGAGGTCCTTCAGGTCCCTCACAAGCTGTCGTAAATACACTTAGAATTACAAAGGTCAATAATGCCGTAAAATGTCTCATATCAAAATCATTTAAGTTCATATGCCTTATTTCAAAAAGAGTGCCAAAAGCACAAGCAACAGAATTTTTAAGTCGTTTTTTGAGACTCTGGCTATAATTGTATATTAGCAAAGTCCTAGTGTGATGTAAAAGTCGATTAAGTGAATGCTTAAGATGTTTTTTATGGCGCTAAAAAAAATGAAGAAACCAAATACCAACCCAATATATGAGCGCTATTGCAGAGAAAGGAAGTAAAAAATTGTTGTTTGCATGGGCTTTTTATGACTGGGCCAATTCTGTGTATAGTCTGGTCATTTCTTCTGCGATTTTCCCTATTTTTTACGGCGCGCTATTTCGTATGGAAGGGATTGAAAAAGTATTGGTTTTTGGCGTAGAAATAGCACGAGCACCCTTGATCAGTTATGTCACTTCAGCAGCATTTTTATTTATAGCCATACTAACGCCAATCCTATCAGGAATAGCAGATTACCTTGGAAATAAGAAAGCTTTTTTGAAGTTCTTTTGTTACCTAGGAGGGCTTTCATGCATAGGATTGTATTGGTTTTCTTTGGAGCACATTTACATTTCTCTATTACTATATTTTATGGGACTAGTGGGGTTTTGGGTTAGTTTTGCTTTTAATAACTCTTATCTTCCAGATATTGCTTATCCAGAGCAACAAGATAGCATTAGCGCAAAGGGATTTTCATTGGGTTATGTGGGTAGTGTCATTCTTCTGCTTTTTAATTTAGCTATGGTCATGCAGCCAGCACTATTTGGTATTGAAGACCTTCCTGAGTCTCCAGCAGCTATTACTGCTATGAAATACTCTTTTGTGACTGTTGGAATTTGGTGGATAATTTTTAGTCAATACAGTTTTTATTATATGCCCAAGGGGAATAAGAAAAACGGCCCTGCAGTAAACTTACTTTTCAATGGTTTTAAGGAGCTTAAAATGGTTTGGAATCAATTGGAGTCTCAGCCAATATTGAAAAAATATTTGCTTGCTTTTTTTGTGTATAGTATGGCGGTACAAACGGTCATGCTCATTGCGGCTTATTTTGGAGAAGAAGAAATAGCTTGGGGGTCAGACGATCAAAGAACCATAGGCCTAATCAGTAGTATACTTCTCATTCAATTGGTGGCCATTATAGGGGCAACACTCACCGCAAAGGCTTCTGAGAAATTTGGAAATATTCCTACGCTGATTGCGGTAAATGCACTTTGGTTAATGATTTGCGTGTATGCTTATTTTGTGGTTTCTCCAACCGAATTTTATATTGCCGCAGGATTGGTCGGTATGGTCATGGGAGGGATTCAAGCGCTTTCCAGATCTACCTACGCCAAACTTATGCCAGAAACCCAAGACACCACCTCATTCTTTAGTTTCTACGACGTAGCAGAAAAGATAGGTATTGTCTTGGGTACTTTTATTTATGGAGCACTTGCACAAGGAAGTGGTGACCTTAGAAATGGGATTATTATGTTTGGTGTTTTTTTCCTGGTAGGTGGGCTACTACTCAGAAGGGTTGAATAGGGTTTAATACCCAGTGACATCTCCCGAGCCTGAGACTTTTGAAGCTACTTTTTTAGGATTACCTTTATATTGAACATCACCAGAGCCAGACACCTTGGCATTTAAAGTGCCTTTTACAGTCACTTTAACATCTGCAGATCCAGATACGGATACTGTAGCGTTTTCTGCAGCTATCTCATAAGCATTCACATCTCCAGACCCAGAAACTTTTACCGTTAAGTCTTGTGCACTTCCAGAAAGGTCAATATCCCCAGATCCAGACACTTGTACATATAAATTGATTGCTTCTATGGCTAAGGAAATATCCCCAGACCCAGACACAACAGCATTAAAATCTATTGCATTTAAAGTTGTTTTAGCGCTAATGTCTCCTGAACCTGATAATTTAACACCGGCTATTTCTGTTACAGGCACTTCAATAGTTATGGATTTATTCCAAGAACTAGTCAGGTTTATATTGTCTTTTACTTTTAATACCAATACATTGTTTTTTACGGAAACTTCAATGTATTCTAATAGGTTTTCTTCTCCTTTTAAGGTAATCTCTCCTTCTTCACCTCGAACCAATTGCACGTTAAAAGATCCAGCCACTGAAACTTTATCATAGTCTGGGGTTTGTCTTGTTTGTGTAATGGTGTTGCCATTCCCTTTAATTCTCTTCCACCACTGTGCATGCGCTGAGGTTCCAAGTAAAATCATTACTATTAATAAGAGGCTTTTTTTCATAATTAAGAGGCTTTAAATTTTATTTACCTTGTTGAAATTTATCACAAGACTATTGTTTTATAGGTATTTATGGAATACATTTTAGTGGCTTGTTTTACTAAGTGCTTATTTTTTAGTAAAGCTCAATCCGCCGTATTTACTCAATATTTGAACGTGATTTTTGCTGTTTGGATTTTTGTAGTAGCCTTTGTAATAACGCTCACTAGATTTTTCTTTAGAGATAGACATCTCAAAAGCATCTGTACCACTAACGCCTGCGTATTTGGTTTCAATTTCAAAAGTGAAATGATAGTCTTTATGGTACCCAATTTTTATACCAGTATAATCAGAACTGATATTTAGGCTTCCCGCGTCTGCGGCCATTTCTGCTATTTTTACGCTTCCATAATCTGCATCTATAGACACATTTCCATGAAGGATGCCAAGTTTGGTGCTAAAATAGTCGCCCACTCCGTTTACATTATTGGCCTCTTCTACTTCTATACTTCCGTAATCTGCGTCGTAACTTAAATTGTCCATATGATAAATACTTATGGATGAGTAATCTACATTGATATTTAAATCGCCCGCTTTTTCAATAGTCATCCCAGAGTAATCAGCTTCTATATAGGCTTTCTTTACATAGGCAATAGTAGATTTGGAGGTGTAGTCAAAATTGAGTTCGTTTCTATCGCCATTTAATGAACCAATCTCCAGCCTACCATAATCACAATTAATTTTAGTATTTCCATTGATTTGATCAATGACAATACTTCCGTAATCATTCTCTAAATCTACACTGTTAGACATAGGTATTTTAATGTTGTAATGGACAGAGAGGTTCACGTTGTTATTGCCCCAATTCCAACTCCAACCACTTCTTTTGTTGTTGAAAATTGTTTTGGCAGAGACCATACTGCTGCTAGACATAAAGTCTATGTCTACGCCTTCAATTTTTTCAATAACACGATCTTCATCGCTGCCCTCTGCTTTGATAGTAATGACCATCTCAATCCTATTCTCGTTCCAACTGCTAATCGTTAGATTGCCATAGGCGTTGTCAATTTTCATCAGTGCGTCTGCATTGACCTTAAAGTTTTTCTTAACCACCCTTTCTTTTTCATATCTGAAAGGAGTTTTTTTGAGAACCTCAGGGTTGTTGGCCCACATAAATGCAGGAAAAATTAAAGTGATTAAAAATATTCTAACAGTTTTTTTAAAGGTTTCCATCTGTGTGTTCGTTTATAGCGTTAATGGTGTTTATTTGGTGCATAACTTCTTCTAATAATTCTATTCTTGTGGTATAATTTTGTACCATGGCCTGAAGGATTAATTTGGTATTCCCTCCATTGATCATAGCGTCCTCCATTTCTTTAAAACGGCCATCTAATTTTGAAATTTCCTTGAAAGCTTTGTCTATATGAGGTTTCGTAAGGGGGCTGCTTTGTTGTTCAATTTCCTTGACAGCTATGGCAATTAAGCCAGGATAATACGCATTAATAGCTGCTGTTTCTGTAGTAAAATAGGCTATTTTAGTTTGTGTGGACTGACTGTGAACACCCCATTGAAACACCCCAAATAAAATGGCTGCACTAGCCGCTATACTCAAAAGACGTTTGGTGTTTTTGCGCCAGACCAATTTTAAAGTAGCTTTTGAAGGGAGGATATTTTCAACAGTTGCTCCAGAAAGTTTTTCTAAAAAACGATTTTCGTGACCCTCTAGTGGTTTTTTACTATGAAGGGCTTCTGGTGCTGAATCAAAAATTTGTTTTATAAATTCTTCCATAATGGATGTGTTTCTATTTTTTTTCTCAGTTGTTCTTTTGCCCTAGAAAAAGTGGTCCTGCAATTGCTGCTACTGATGTCTAATAGCTCAGAGACCTCCTCATGGGTTAAACCTTCTATGAGATGTAAGGTCAGTGAAATGCGATAATTTTCTTTTAAACTGGCTATAGTCTCTAGGACCAATGCGGCTTTTTTTTCGTTGTCTTTTTGGTTTGTAGCATCGGCCACAGGCCCAGGAATCTTATAAATCTCTTCTTCTAAACTAATGGGGCCTTCCTTTTTTTGTTTTCTAAAAGCGACAATCGCTTTATTAATGACAATTTTTTTTAACCAAGCGCCAAAGCTCACTTGACCGCTGAATTGATCCAACTTTTTGAACGCACTAATAAAAGCTTCCTGCATGACGTCTTCTGCTTCATGCGTTTCTTTAACAATACGCCAAGCAACGTTGTACATGGCTTTATGGTACTGCTCGTAAAGCGCGTATTGTGCTTTGACGTCTCCATGAAGACAGTCTTTAATTAGGGGCGTAATATGTGTGGGCTCTTTAAGGCTCAAAAAAAACAAGCTTATTTATAGTATAGATACAAGTTAGACAGAAATGTTACAGTTTCAAATCATTTAATGAAACAATGGCACAGGAATTGACTATATGGGTATAAATAAAAGCGACTAGATTCCTCGATTCAGGGACTTTTAGTCGTTTTTAAAGCAGATAAATAATTTTTAAAACCGAAACCGATGTTTGTAAATGACATTATGACGGATATATAACGCTATGAGTAATTCGAATTTTTTACATATTGACAGTATGTCACTACAAGGAATAGATGAAGATGCAGATTTAATTCCTTTAATGACTCCTGAAGATGAAGCAGAAATAAATAATGAATCCCTTCCTGAATCCTTGCCTATTCTCCCTTTGAGAAATATGGTTTTATTTCCGGGTGTTGTGGTGCCAATCACTGCTGGGAGAGACAAGTCCATTCAATTAATAAAAGAGGCCAACAATGGAGATAAAGTGATTGGAGTGGTGTCTCAAAAAGATCAAAACACAGAGAATCCAGGAGTTAATGACATTAGTAGAATAGGCACAGTGGCTAGAATTCTTAGGGTTTTGAAAATGCCCGACGGAAATACGACTGTGATCATCCAAGGGAAAAAGCGTTTTGCCATAAAAGAGGTGGTGTCTGAGGACCCCTATATTAA
>TARA_B110000977_G_scaffold103739_1_pt1 | contig 11645 bp, 8 predicted proteins | sample TARA_B110000977 | Tara Oceans TARA_B110000977 (sample SAMEA4397798) | marine metagenome | biome: Polar Biome; feature: [SRF] surface water layer (ENVO:00010504); material: water (ENVO:00002006), including particulate matter (ENVO:01000060) such as... | depth 5 m | reverse complement strand
CGCACACCCCCCACAATCGCTCACATCCACCGCCGTGTTCTTCACAGAGTCACTCGCGTCGCGCTATACTCGGTAGAGATTTGTTTTACGCACCAGAACTTCGACTTCGCGCGCGTGTCGTCAAGAGACCAGAGCTTCATGCGGTAGATTTGGGGCTCCGGCTGGGCATCAGTCGGCACGTGGCGTCCGACGATGTGGTATTGGTGGTACTGTGAGGGAAGGGAAGGGTGGGAGGTCAGCGACGGTCGGAGGGATGAGAAAAGTTTACGGGAACGAGAGAAAAATGACGAAGCCCATGAGGGGCCGGAGACGCGTCCCCATGCGCCATCCGGAGGTGTAAAGGCGCCTGGTTCGTAATAGGCGCCTTCATATGGGACATGAGGCAATGCACGTGCGTTGTGGGCATGCCACGAACATAGAATGCACCCCCCCACGCCCCGTTCGCCTTGAACCCTAGTCTACAAACTTCGCGTCGGGCACTTCGCGTAAACATGTCGCCAGAGTACGCGTCGCAGGCGTACTACCGCCGACCGTCGATGTACAACACACGCGGTAATGTGGTCCGGGCAGTGTCCTTACCCTGAAAGGCGCCATGATATTCGCCGTTACTGGAGACGTGCGTAAGCGCGTTCCGAAGTAGCGAGACCAAAGGATGCTCGCGAAAGTTAAACATTCTCCTCGCGACGAAAACTTATACGATAGGGTTTGTTGGTTTATTTCCGAGTTAAAAAATTGATTGCCAAGCCCTAAAACTAAAAAATCGACAGGACAGGTTTCCAGTCTCCAAGAAAAAACAGTCGACGTAACTTTGACACTGGTTGCCAAATGAAGCGCGCGAATTCCCCTCGCGCGAAGTAGGGCTTGAGAGCTTTGGCGCGGGGCACGTTTCCCGGGAAAAAAAATGAAATCGATGCTTCCAGAAGGGAACAAAAGGATCACCTTGTGGGTTCACAACTCGTGTTTTCCTCGATTTTCACAGCAAGTTTTTGGGCTCGAAACAACGCGGGACGGCACTTCAACAACAACAGCCTCGTGTTCCTATCTCACTGCACCTCGCTAGTCTACACGTTTTTGTCCCCGCGATGGACGCGCTTCCCCGAGATATCGCCGCGGTACGTGTAATGCTTTCAAGTGGCTCGTATGAGTATACAGTCACCGATCGAGCGCGCGTCCGTTGCCACCCGCGTTGTTTAAATGAGTTCCCGCTCATTCTTTATGTACCGATCATCGCTCATCGTTCACCCACCTCCCACCCAAATCCCACCAGGTCCTCCCCGATGACCCTTCGGATCAACTCGAACTCGCGCACAAAATCGCCAACGCCGCGTTCGTTCAAAAGGTGAGTGAGTTGGAGGCTGAAGTGTCCAACTTGCGCGAGGAGAACGCGGAGGGAAAGATGAGGCAAAAGCAGATGGAGAGAAAGTTGGCAAACGTGGAGGACGCGTTGCAGGACGAGAAGGACAAGACCCACATGCACACTGAGGAAAAAGAAAAGCTCATCGCGGAAAAACATGCGTTGATAAACACGGTGAAAAAGTTAAACAAAGAAGTCGCGAAGCTGGATTCGTTCAAACGGAACTTGATGCAGACGCTACAGGAGGATGGCGACAATGATGGGGGAGACGCGAGCGGCGATCGGCTGGTGAACTCGGTGCTTTCTAATGTAGATGCAAACACTGCGTACCACAGACGGTCACCGCAACAATCCCCTGCACGTTCAACACTCGACGAGGACTCTTACCAAGGCAATTCCACCAGGGCATCGCCCGCGCCATCCAGTCACCGAGGAGGCTCTGTACCCGCCTCTCCGTTGCAACCCTCAAACTCAAACAAAGTAGACGGCAAGGAGTTTTTCCGCCAAGCCCGTTCGCGTCTGTCCTACGAACACTTCTCGCAGTTCCTTCAGAACATTAAGGAGCTGAACGCGCATAAGCAAACCAGAGCCGAAACGTTGCGACGAGCCTCGGATATCTTCGGCGCCGCGAACAAGGATCTGATGGACACCTTCGAAACCCTGTTAGTGAAACACTTGCCGAAGTGATGAGAGATCGTGTGATTGAAAAAATTCGTTAAAGTGGGCTTCTAAGCGCTCGCCTCGTTTTCGCGCTTTCCACGTCCCGCAAAAAGCGCCGCCTTCTCGTGCCCTTCGTCCGCCTACGGTACCTCACACCTACGTCGCACCGTTAGCACGTTCGTGCACCCGCGAGCGAGCGTAAACAATACCCGTTTCGTGTCTCGTCGCGTTCGAACGGTCGTGCGGTACCCACACTCTACCGCCCACGCGCCGTCGTGAATCGTCAGAAAGCCGCCGACACCGGTTCAATTACTTCTGACCCTGTTTGTTACTCTTCACGCCATGGCGCACGCGCGTGCCTTCGCGGCGTTCGCGGTACCCTTCACGCGCGTGGGTGAGCGTCACACACCGCGAAGAGCAACTAACTGCGTTCCGACCCGAGCGCTCGCCGCTCCCCAAAGTCGCGGCCGCGGCGGAAGAGGCGACAGGGTCCGGGGCGGTCGCGGCGGCGGTGCTGGTTTCGGAAACGGACGTGCCATTCAGAGTGACCTCACAAGCACCACCGACCCAAGAGCGATCCTGGACATCGTTGAGAAACACTCAAATGACTTCGACGCGATTCACGCCGCGACTGCGATGCACCGGCTGGCGACACACGCCAGGGGGCAACGCGACCGGGAGAGTACGGTCAATGATAAACGATTCACGCAATTGATGGCAACCGTGGAGAAACGTTTGCCGAAGATGAACTCGCAGGGCTTGGCGAACGTAGCGTGGGCATGCGCACGCCTAGAGCACTACCCGGGTGATCAAATGCTAACGGAAATCGCGGAAGGCATCGATAACGAGTTACGAGGAGGCGTGGGGGCTGGTAAAAGGGAAACTAAATCGCAAGCAGTGAGTAACACGGTATGGGCCTTTGGCCAATTGCGATTCTCGCCCGACGGCGAGATTCTTCACTCTCTTTGCGTATCAGTCACGCCGCTGTTGAAGAATTTCAGAGCGCAGGAACTCGCAAACACCATGCTTGGTTTTGCGCATCTTGGATTCGACCCTGGTCCTTCATTTTTCGACCAAGCCATGCGCTCGGTGAACGAGCAGCTCTCGAACTTTGAGGGACAGGAAACTTCCAACTTGTTGTGGGCGTGCGCGAGGTTGGGGCGGTCGCCGCCCGCTGAAGTCATCGACGGCCTGTTGGAGCAAGACGCGAGCACCAATCTCGGCGGCATGTCCTCCCCGCTGAACATGAGCCAGTGTTTATGGGCGTGCGCCAAGCTGGACCGCCAGCCGCCGCCAGTGTATTTAGCGGCGGCGGAGCGAGAAATTCCCAGATGCGCACAAAGATTGAACCCAGAAAACGTCGATTGCGTGCTGTGGGCACTCGCGTCCCTCGGCGTGCCGCTAGGACAAGAGGCAATGGCAGCGATGGCGTCCGCAGCCGCCCGTTTAGGCGACCGTATGGACGCCGAGATGCTCGTCAAGACGCACTGGGCATTCGCGCGGATGAGACACAGACCAAATCCCGGCGATATGAACCTCATCGTGTCCGCTGCTAAAAGGGTAGTGGGTGAGCTTCCGGATGAGGACCGGCTGACCGTGATGCACGCGTGGGGCGTTTTGCGCGTGAACCCCGGTGACGACGTCATTCGCGCGTACACGGAGACGTTTCGAGCATCCGAGGAATCCGGCGGGAAGAGCGATGGTTGTTATGGCGAAAATTCCCTGGACGGCGCGTCCTGCGCTAAGCTGCTGTGTGCGTATGGGCGCACAAGGCACCAGCCTCCGGCGGCGCACGCCTCGAAATTAGCCGCGCGCTTGGTTGAAGAAGCTGAGAATGACGTGCTTCACCCATCGGCGGCGACGTTAGGTCTGTGGGGCGCGTCTCTGTTGGGGTTGAAGATGAGTCCCGATCAGTTGGATGTGCTTGCGAGGGATGCAGTCTCTCAGGACACCAAGCTCGCTCCTCGGTCACTCGCGAAGATCGTCTGGGCGTTGGCCGCACTGGGGTACGACCCTACTGCGAGCGATTTATCCGCCTTAAGAACTCGAGCCGCCGCCGCGATGCCGCGCCTCCAGGCGAAGGACCAGGAAGCGCTGCGCGAGGCGCTTTCGCGTTTAGGCGAGCGGGACTTGGACTTCTCACTGACTGTCGCATAGGGAGGTGGAGTGTAGAGAGTACGGATACTCGTAATAGTGTGAGTGGTGTAATACGCGTAATACATATTGCTACAGTAATAAGCTATAGTGCTATACACCTCGTCTAGTATTGGTTACACGCTAGCTTCAGTGGGTACCGGTCGACTCTGGTCCAGCTTTCGCATGTCAAGTCGCTCGTGTCCGTGCGCCACAGGGTGACGGTATCCGCGGTGAACGACGCTGAGGAAGTGTCCTTGGTATCGCCGAGCAGCACACCAGTGGCTTCCTTCGCCAAAAGGAACCTTTCACCCTCGGGTACCTCGCCGTACACCAAGGACAGGTGCGGCATGTACAGCGTGCCACTTCCATTACCCGGCTCGACTCCAAACGCGTTTGCCGCGATTTCGTGCGCCTTTGCCAGTGAAGGCGTTGGGTTCATTCGTATGTAAACGCACTGGTGATACCGGGTACCGGTTGTGACTTCAACTGCGTCGCACCGCAGTGGGCCTGTGGTTGTGGCTAACGCAGTGACTACGTCTGTACTCACCGCCCGCGCTTCCTCGTCCGTCCCCACGAAACCCCCGGCCAACGTGACGTGCGGCTCGAACTGAGGACACTTTCCATTGGAGTTTCTGGCGTGCTGCTTGATGAACCTTGACGTGGTAGACGCTAAGCTCGCAGGCGGCTCGAGCCAAAGGCTGTACATGGAAGTCACGGCCATTGTCGCGGCAGGGGGGCGCCCGCGACAAGAAATGTATTGAAACTTTGGTTTGATGACACTCCGACAACAACAAACCCAGCACGGTACCCAACAATAATGCTAAGAATGGCAATAAAACCGCTGCCAAATTGAAAAGATTACAAAATGACTTGAAATAAAAATACAGCTCATACTACCACCCTTCGCTCCCCGGCCCCTCCTGATCTTCGTCCGAAAACACGACGTCGCACTTCAGCTTCGCGGCATTTTCTAAATTCGTCAAGCAGCTAACTTTCATGATGTCCGCGTTCTCCTCTCGGACGTGCGACAAATCAGCGACCATCTCGTCGTGTAAAGCAATTCTAATGTCCAAAAGTCGCACCGCCAACGCAGGCGGATCCACCGTGATGTAGTTATCGCGGTACTTCTCCTCGATGTTGGTCGGGGTCATTTGCATCAGCCCTAATATGAAGCTCTCGCCACTCACGTCCACGATTTTGCCCTCCCCTCCGTAGTGGTACGGGATTGGATGGGTGGCCATGTACTCCTGTAAGAACGTCGCACCGGCTTTGTTTATTTCAACTAAATAGGTGAGCAATGTCCACGCTGCTCTCGCAGTGAGAAACCCATACAACCTGTCACGATTAGCATCCCGCAGCGGGGTGGAGTACGGGTCGTGCGTCCGCCCGGTGCGGTTCCGTGGACCGCCTCTGCCGTCTTTTTGGCCAGCCATGTTGGTTACGTGTAACGAGCCTGTGTGTGAGGTGTCATCGCGGTGGGCGTGTGAGTTAAACAATCGGTGAGGTTCGTCGGGAGGGTCGGAGTGATGGGCGATGGCAGGGTGTGCGTTTACCTCGCAGGGATGACCTCGCATTCCTCCTTGTCGGCGCCGCGAAAACCGCGCGCGCGGGTGCGAGAACAGACAGCATCGTGTGTATGCGTCGTGGTGTGATGACACGGTTGGAAACACTGATGGACGCTTTTGAAACTCTTGACGAAACGAAGAAAATAGTTAACATCCGTCAGTCCTCGTCGCACACAGTGACAACTCGGTGTATACGCTCTGTGCGTTTCGTGCGTGTTGTTAGACGACAAAACGCACGATTTGCTACATTCGTCACAGGACGCGCTTTGTGCCAACCCGTCGTACCGACGCCCCGTGCCAACCCCTCGTTCGCCCAATCGTCACGCTATTCATTGAAAATCGATCACGCTACCTCGACGATGAGCGCCCCACACGAACTGGCCCCTGCCGAGTCGTTCGTGTGGTCGTTCGGTTTCGGCAGCAACATGAACGTCGCTTTAGTAGAGTCCAAGAAGGGTTATAAAGTCCATGACCACATCGCGGGTGTGTTGCCTGGGTGGAAGGTCGCGTTCAATCTGAAAGGACCGGATCGGGTGGAGGAAGCGTGGGCGAACGCCATGCCGTGTCCAACGGATCCAACGTCGGTGATACACGGCGTCGCGATTAAGCTCTCGCTTGAGGATGCTGCTAATTTGGATAGTCAAGAGCGAGGGTACCAGAAAGCCAACGTCGTTGTGAACGCGTATGATGGGCGAACGATAGAGGCGTACGTATATACGAAAGAAACTGACGCGCCAGAGAGAAGACCGTCAAAAAGATACCTCAACGTTTTATTAGACGGCGCCAGGGACGCGGGGCTGGACAAGGACTACATCACAAGGTTGGCGAAGTCAGTGACGTACATACCATCAGACGAAACGCTGGCGTTGAGGAGGGCATTGCCGGCGCCTGAATCGCTTCCACCGATGACGGTAGCGGAGCTTGCGGCGTTTCCCACGAGTAAAGAATCTGGAGCTACGCATGTGTACACCGCGTGTTACGGTTATGTCGTGAAAATACGTATCGACCAGGTGTTTTTCGGCTCGCATATTGGCAGGGACATAACCAGCCGTGCGTCCCGGCAGTGGCGAGGCCTCCCGCTGAACGAGAACGACGATATGGGCACGCCTCCGTTCAGGACGCCGCACGCGATGGGAGAAAATAGCGACGATGAACGAGAATTTGTGTGGAACTGGTTCGATCACTATTTAGGGAAAATTGGAGTGGAAGGGGTTTGCGGGTTTCTCACGGAGTACCGCACGCAACTGGATACGGAACAGGAGGTGTAGGACGAGGAGGAGGGTAGGGGCAGGAAGTGATCCCGCGTAGACTGTTGATTATTATTTTTTCTTACAATGCTATTTGCTAAAGTGCATCTACTCTCCCTACAGCCGGATCACTGCATTCTTCGCCCTCGCTTCGTCGCCCCGTCGCAACAGGCTCTGGATGCGCGTCACCAGCGCTTTCCTATTGGCTCGCAACTGTTCGTCGCCGTGCGTCAACACCTCGTCGAGTTGAATAATTGCCTTCTCGCATCGATCGGCGAATACGAGAAACTCGCTGTCGTCGCACGTGTTAGCGTCGAGTTCAGCTTTTTGCCCGACGTACCCTCGGAGCGTCGACGCCGCGCTTTCCCCGTCCCGTACCCTTTGTTCCAAAACCTCCAAATCCCTCTCCAAAACGTCAACACCCTTGGTTCGCTCGTTAAGAGTTTGTATAGAACTATCCAGCGGTGATAGCGACGAGGCGGAAGATTGCTTGGGAAGAAGGCTCGACACGTCGACATGTTCATTACTCGTGCGTCCCTGCTTTTCGGAAAACTCCTTCGCCCGTCGCAGTCTCATCTCTTCCGCCTGCTCGGCTTGTTCCGCTTGCGCGCGTTCGCGTTTCGAGCTCTCGGTTTCAAGTAACATTAGCTTCTGTGTTGGTTTCACGCCTAGACCTGCGATGGTGTCAAACGGCGAGGGCTCTCGGCCTCGGAACAGCAAGCGATGCGTCGCTGGGTCTATTGTGATGGGAGGCTGCAGATCTCCAGCAGCGACGCACGCAACGAGCTTTGCACTTTCCCACGTCGTGTCCGGATACGCGTCAATCTCCACGACATGTTGTCGAAGCCCGACCTTTACCTGGATACGAATGGGAGCCGCCATGGCGGGGGCCCAAAGGGGCCTACGACTATGACGACTCTGAGGACAGTCTGGCGCTTTTTACGTGAAATTGAGGTACTTGGAAAAATCGGCTGAAAACTCAAATCAGATCTCGTCACTTGTGCGGCGCGCATTGGCCTCCGCCTGTGCCCCCTACCGGCGATGTCAGGCGATAGCGGCACCGACGACGGCACCGAGCCCGATGAGTGGGGTGATGACGGGTACCACGATGGGGACCACGACGAATACGGTGAATCGGACTCCGATGAGTACGAGGATGATTGGGAGAGTGATGAAGACGCGGGCGGGTTTTTGATGGGCGGGAACCAAGGGTACGAGGGTGAGGGGAACGGCGGGTTCGGGTTTGGGGTCGAGCACGCAAGGGATCCGGGGTCGTTCTACGCCCCCCCCGTGCGGTGCAAAGTAACGCCTAAAGACGCCAGGCGGTGCCCGCACGGCAACGACCTCGGCATGAACGACCACGCGTCGTTCGCGAAACAGGAGAGCGAAACAGATCTCGCGTTTTTCATTCGAAAATCCATGTGGAGAAACGCGCGGGAGGTGCTTGGCGCGAAAGCGTTAGCCGCTGGTGCGGCGGGAAAGCGACTTGTGGGCGACGATAACGGCGTGCCGACTGGTCTGAGAGGTGCAGGGGTGCCTACTCTGAGCGTCACGAAGAGCAAAGGCAAGGGACAAATTGAGAAAGCACCTGAAGAAAAAACAAAAAAGAAGGGAAAAGGCAAAGCGGCGGCGAAGGACACGAAGGGACATACGAATAAAAAAACCGACGTCCCAACCGTGGATTCCTTCGACCTGATAAACGCGTTAGTTGCACGAGCGCCTGTGGACGTGTTACAAGCGCTCCTGGCGATTGCCCCCCTAAAAGAAATCAAACACCGATGCAAAAAAGAACGCGGCGGCTTCGAGGGGTGTTCGTTGCTTCACTTCGCGGTGCACGCGGTGCACTCGAGTAGGCACAAACCCGCAAACTCGTGCACTCCGTTACCAGTTTTTAAACGGCTTCTCCAGTTGGACCCTGAGGCTGTGTGTCAAGTCAGCAAAGACGGGTTCACGCCGCTGTACGTGTTGGCTAGGTTTGGGGTGGCGTATGAAGGAGCATCAGACAAAGTTATGGCAAGTGTCGTGGACGCGATGGCGGCTGTTTCTCGAAATGCTCCCGCAAATTCGAAACTCAAAAAAACGTGCGGCGGAGCTGCGATACTCGCAAAATCAAACGTGTTCAACCCCCAAACCCTGAGTCAGGATCAGCGAGCGGCGTACCCGCTTCACGGCGCGTGCGTGCGGCACTTTGGCAAAACTTTGCAATCCATTTTGAAAGCGTTTCCCGAGGCGGCGAAGCACAGGGTGGAGGTTCCTCAAAACGCACGAAGCGGCGTGGGCGCAGGGTACCCACTACACCTGCTGTTCATGGGCTCGCCCAACAAAAAGCTGGTCGACTTGCAGACGTTCAAGGCTATTCTAGATGCGCATCCGACTGCGGCGAGCGAACCTAGTAAAACTCGCCAGCACCCGCAGCACGTGTTGCACTTCCTGTGCTGTCATAGGGAAGCCCCTGTGCCGTTAATCAAACTTTTGTTGAAAAAGATTCCTTCTGCAGCTAGAATCGTGGAGAATGGCGAGACCGCTTTGCATGTCGCGTTGGACTTCAGGGTGGGCAACTACAACGGGAACCGGGAAACGGCGATGGCGAAACAAAAAGAAATCGTCGACGCTTTGTTGGGAGCGTGGAAGGGCGCGTGCTCTTTGGCTGACAACGAAGACGCCTACCCCATACACATCGCGGTGAAACGCAAGTGGGGCGCGGAGTTGTGTGGACGGATTTTGGCGTTGGATCCAGCTAGTGCAACTAAAAAGGATAGAGATGGTGATTTACCTTTACACGTCGCGACCCGGAATGGAACCACGGACACGGTGATTGAAATATTACGCGTCGCCCCCGAGCTTGCCAAGATCGTGTCAGAGGACGACGGTACTCCGTTACACGTCGCGGCGAGGCACAGCGCGCCGGTTCAGGTCACCAAAGCGCTTTTAGACGCGTACCCGGACGGTGCCAAGGTAGAGGATGGCGAGGGTGAATTTCCCCTACACGCTGTGTGCGCCGCTTTAGGTTCCGACGACTTGATGGATGAAACCAGCGAAGCCGAAAACGAAAACGACCGTCGGGATTTTGAAAACGCGAAACTTTTGTACGAGCACTTTCCAGACGCGGTGCACTACACGGACGCCAAGGGGAAGATCCCGGCGGAGCGGCTGCCGATGTACGACGTGCACCGGATGTTAAGTAGGGACGTGTTTGGCGGTGACTTGTGGAGGGGAGAAGGGTGGAGAGTGGTTGGGGCGAACGGTGGGAATCGTGGTACTCAAGTTATCAGGAGTGCAACTACAGATTTTGGTAGGCGTTTGCCCGACACTACTCGTACCCACACCCGCGATAGCAACATCCCCAACTACACGCAGCACCCGCACCCGCAGGCGAGCGGCGCGGCGTTGTTGGTCCGCGTTGCGGCGAATGCCCAATCAATCGCAGCGATGAGCCAAGTTGAAATCGAGCGGCTCACCGTGGCGCTGGAAGTGGCGCAAACCGCGCTTTCGAAGGAAACCATGCGCCGGCCGTTTGAAGAGGAGCTTCTTCGCGAACACGACGAGACGGATGACAACAACGAAAAAAGCGAAACCTGGATGTGTCCTATCGGGTACGGGCTGTTCCGCGATCCGGTCAAAGCAGGCGACGGGCACGTGTACGAGCGCTCGAACATTGTGAAGTGGCAAGAAAAAAGTACGCAGGTAAAGGAACCCACGCCCGGTACCGGCGGAGCGAAGCGCGTGTGGAAATCCCCGATGACCGGTTTGCCGTGCGACGACTTTGTGTTAACACCAGTGACCTCTATTAAAAATGCGATTGATAAGAAGCTCGGCGAACGCGTCGCGGCGGCGCGGGGAGAAACACGTGTGGAGGCGACGGAAGCGGATGGGGCGAACGTAGCCGCGGTACCTGAGGATACGAAAACCAAGGGGAAGGGGAAGGCGCATGTGAAGACCTCCGGAGCGAACGGGAGCAGAGGGACGAAACGGCCGGCGCAGAAAGCCCAAGCTGCGCCGCGGGCCACGAGAGCCAGGCGCGGAGGCGACTGACAAGAGAGTAACGATTTTCTAGAGACGACTTTGTGATACCACGTTGTGACGATATCCGACACTATCCTTCGTGTCTTCGTGTCTACTCCTTTTTTATCAGTTTTTTTTATTGTTATTACTGGTCTGGGACCGACTCCGCTGGTGACTAGCTCACCCGCAGGTCAACCTCCGGCTAGGGCTCGGCAGAGCTGACTCGAGTTATACTCACGTGTCGGTATGCGTAGTGGGTATGAGTATCAGTGTGCGTAGAATTGTGCACGACTAATAACCCATACGAATATACGCAAATCACCGATACGCGGCGTACCTCGGTCGCCCAAGCCTGAGCGGCTATTCTACTTATTCGCGACTATTTCGCGACTACATCTCGCTCGAGCGACGGTCGACCCGCAGGAACATCCTACCGAACCCACGGAGCGCCGCATCGACGTCAAACGAGACGAAAGGATAGGTGAGGTGGGTTGTGTGTGATTCAATCCTCAGACTGTTTGCCCACTGTCCAGACTGTACTTTATAAATCGCCGATACAAACCCAACCCGCCACCATCCAATAAATAATCCTCCTCAAAATTATTACCTGAACTTATTCACTTCACGCCCCTGCTCCAGGCGTGTTCGTTGTTTTTCCGGCGCGGCTTCTTCCGGAGCCGC
>TARA_B110000977_G_scaffold200096_1_pt1 | contig 11647 bp, 9 predicted proteins | sample TARA_B110000977 | Tara Oceans TARA_B110000977 (sample SAMEA4397798) | marine metagenome | biome: Polar Biome; feature: [SRF] surface water layer (ENVO:00010504); material: water (ENVO:00002006), including particulate matter (ENVO:01000060) such as... | depth 5 m | reverse complement strand
TCCATTGGCCTTTCTATAGACCATAAAGCCACCCCCTCCAAGATTACCAGCAAATGGGTATGCAACTGCAAGGGCCAGTTCTGTGGCGACCATTGCGTCAAAAGCGTTCCCACCTCTAGCCAAAACGGCACTCCCTATGGCAGAGGCTTCCTGCCTAGCAGAAACGACCATGGCATTTTCAGTCACCAATCCACTTGCTGGGGTCTCCGTTTTACAACAAACGTTTAAGATTATAATAGCGAATAATAGGGGTAATTTTAAATATGACTTCATAGTATGGTGGTAAATTCAAACTCATTTGAGTGTTTCAAAACTTGTTTTTGAAAAGATAATCAATTCTTCGAAAAAAGTGTCAAAATCATTTTCTAAATCTGTGTAATGTAGCGATAGGTCTTTACTGGCCTCATCCAATTTAGCGGTAAACTTGGTCCGTTGTTGCATTCCTTTTAGAATTTGGTTAATTCCTTCTACACTTTTATAGGCTACCAGCCAATTCTGTTTTTTCATGTAAGGAAAAAGATGCTGGGATTTTAAGGGCAATTCCTCGAAATGATTTTCTAAAAGCGCATAAAAATCTAGGGAAAATTTCTCTAAGGGTACTCGGTGGTAATTGGCCCATTTAACGGCCAGAAAATGGTCGTAAAAGACATCAATAATGACCCTGCTGTAATGACCATGCACTTTGAAAATTCTCTTACAACTTCTTTTAAATATAGGATGTTGGTCTGTAAATTCATCAATGGCTCTGTGCAGCAAAACGCCTTTTTGGAAATCTATAGGGAAATGTTCCAATCGTTGTCTCTTTAGGCTGTCTGCCATAAAATTACCTATACTCATTCCTGGGTGGTCAAACGACAAATATATATGGGCTAGAAAATTCAAAAAAAAAGACTTTATAGATTGATAGGCTACTAATTTACAAATTGCCCGTTGCAAAATCCATAGCAGGTCTTATATTTGTAACATAAATAATTCACATGACACTGATTAAATCTATATCTGGTATTAGAGGTACCATCGGAGGCGCTGTTTCAGAAAACTTAACCCCTCTAGACGTGGTTAAGTTCACTGCAGCTTATGCCACTATCCTTAAGGAATCATATAAAAATAAAGACGTAAATGTTGTGGTAGGAAGGGATGCAAGAATCTCAGGTCCTATGGTCCAGTCTTTAGTACAAGCTACCCTTGTTGGAATGGGGGTAAATGTAATAGATTTGGATCTCTCAACCACGCCCACTGTAGCTATAGCCGTGCCATTAAAAGACGCTCAAGGAGGTATAATCCTTACTGCAAGTCACAATCCTAAGCATTGGAATGCACTTAAATTACTCAATGAAAAAGGAGAGTTTATCTCTGCAGCGGTAGGGCAAAGGGTATTAGAAATTGCTGAAGAAGCGTCTTTTGAATTTGCAGAAGTAGATCATTTAGGCAGCCAAATAGCAGACAGTTCATTCCTAGAAAAGCATATTGAGGAAGTATTGAAATTATCCCTAGTGAACGAAGCGATGATTAGAGCGGCCAAATTTAAAGTTGTAGTAGACGGGGTGAATTCTTCTGGAGGGATATATATTCCTGCATTATTAGAAGCAATGGGCGTAGAGGTTGTGAAACTATTTTGTGAACCTACAGGTCATTTTCCTCATAATCCAGAACCTTTAGAAGAGCACTTAACAGCTATAAAAGCCGCTGTAATTGACCACAAAGCAGATCTAGGTATTGTAGTAGATCCAGATGTAGATCGTTTGGCTTTCATTAGTGAAGACGGCAGTATGTTTGGAGAAGAATACACTTTAGTGGCCTGTGCAGATTATGTGCTCTCTAAGACGCCAGGTGCTACAGTGTCTAATTTATCCTCTACCAGAGCACTCAGAGATGTGACCCAAAAATACGAGCAAAAATACACGGCCTCTGCAGTGGGAGAAGTCAATGTAGTGACTGCCATGAAAGCTGAAAATGCAGTAATTGGAGGAGAAGGGAATGGAGGTATTATCTATCCAGAGAGTCATTACGGTAGAGACGCCCTAGTTGGTGTAGCCCTGTTTTTAATGCTTTTGGCAGAGAAAAAGACCACTGCTTCTGTGCTCAGGGCAAGTTATCCAGCCTATTTTATGCGAAAGGATAAGATAAGCCTTACTGAAGCCATTAATGTAGACGCTATTTTAGAATCAATGGCTGCATTTTATCAAGCGGAAGAGGTCAATACCACAGATGGTGTTAAAATTGATTTTGACAGCTATTGGGTGCACTTGAGAAAGTCTAACACAGAACCTATTATCAGAATTTATACGGAGGCCACTTCTTTAGAGTTGGCCACTTCCGTGGCCGATGCCATGATGAAACAAATTTTAGACCTTAGCAAGAAAGCTTAAAATGCTTCTTGTTTTTAAGCTTTTTGAGTAATTAATGATCAGTTGGTTGTTTACCTCGGTGTTTCCAACGTTTGTGGGTCCATAAATAATGTGCTGGTTCCTCCTTAATTTGAGACTCCGCTTTTAGGAGAAATTCTTTGGATATTTCTCCTGGAGCAGTATCAGCTCCACTGGTAGTGATGGGTTCAAAAGTAGCGTGAAACATTCCTCTTTTTACTTTTTTAACTCTTAGAAATACCACTGCTAAGTCTAATTTTTGCGCCAGTACTTCTGCGCCATTATATACAGGAACATCTATGCCCATGAAGGAACCCCATGCTTTTGCTTTGGACATTGGAGGGGATTGATCTGCTACCATACCATAGACTGCTTTTACGCCTTCTTTTTCATTTTGCATAATTGTTCTAAAAGTTTCTGCTTGTGTGATTGGTGTGGTATTCCACCTACTCCTCAATTTTTTAATCCAAGCGTCAAAATAAGGATTACCAATCTTCTGGTATACGGCATATCCTTTTTCTGAAATGTAATTGTTAATACTCACATTCCATTCCCAATTGGCATAATGTGAACACACCAACAATACAGACTTAGTTTTTAAAATCTCTTTTAGGCTGTCTATATTTTGAACCTGATACCGCTCTTTAACTCCAGCCTTACTAAGGTTCATAGTTTTGACCATCTCCATGAATAAATCACACAAGTGCCTGTAAAACTCTTTTCTTATGAGCTGGAGTTCTTTGAAGTCTTTATTGGGGAAACAGAGGATAAGATTCTCCATCACTACTTTTTTCCTGTAGCCAAAAAAGTAAAATAATTTAACAAAGAAGATATCTGATAATAGATAAAAAAGTGGTCTAGGTAATTTAGATACTACCCATAAGTGTGGATAGATGAGAAGGAACAACAGTAAATGCATTGTATTTATTTAAAGCGTAAATGTAGGTATATTTTAGTTTTTAATCCCATGAAGTGTATCTTCGTGATCAATCTTTTTATTTTTAATAATGGACATGCACCCAATCACAATTTTAATAATGGCACTTAATGGTTTGGTGTCTTTTAAAGGTTTTAACGATACTTCTTTTTTTGATCGTTTTAAATTTCAGGTAAAGCCTATTCAGCAAGGAGATTATAAAAGGTTATTTACGGCTGGTTTTCTTCATGTAGATGTAAACCACCTTATTTTTAATTTGTTTACTTTTTATTTCTTTTCAGATGTGATTGTCCAATTATTGGGACCTCTTGCGTTGCTTATTACTTACACTATTAGTTTGTTCTTGGGAAGTTATTTTGGTTTATTTATTCATAAGAAAGAACCCTATTACAGTGCTGTAGGAGCTAGTGGGGCTGTGACAGGAGTGCTATATGCTGCTATTTACCTTATGCCTGAAATGAGACTTGGTATACTGTTCATTCCTATTCCACTGCCTGCTTATGTGGTTGGATTGGGTTATATGATATATACTATTTACGGAATGAAAAAAAGAACAGGAAATATTGGTCACTCTGCACATTTTGGTGGAGCAATTGGCGGTTTATTAATGGCAATTGTTTACGTACCAAGCCAACTTACTGCAAACCCCATAGCTGCTGTTTGTTTGCTAGCTCCATTGGCATTCATGGGTGTCATGATTTACAAAAACACTTTTAAATGAAAAAATGGCTTTGTTTGAATACTATTTTCAAACAAAGCCATTTTACGGAATTGAATTATTCTTAAGGAAGCATCTTAGCGATTTGAGCCCCTAGAGCAGTCCCCCTAAGGTCTTTGGCAACAATGGTTCCATTTTCATCTAAAATAAATGTAGCTGGAATAGCATTAATGTTGTATTGTTTTGCAATAGGGTCACTAAAATACGCCAACGAAGAAATGTGGTGCCAATCCATCTGATCAGCGGCTATTGCCGTGATCCAATCTTCTTTTTTCTTATCAAGAGATATGCTAATAATCTCTAGACCTTTGTCATGGTATTGGTTATAAACCGCTACTACATTTGGATTTTCTGCCCTACATGGTTTACACCAGGCCGCCCAAAAGTCAATGACAGTCACTTTACCTTTTAAATTAGATAGGGAAAGGATTTCTCCATTTGGATTAGGTCCAGAAAAATCAATTGCTTTACTGCCAATGGCGGTACTTAGATTAGCTTCCCATAGGGTCATTAATTTTTTGCCGGCATCGGTTTGTTTAATCTCCGGGCTTATCCCTTCTATTAATTCTTTAATTTTTTGTTCCTCTACCGCTTTAGAAGCAAACATTCTTTCAATTAATAAAACGGTGATTAAAGAGGCAGGATGTTCTGCTGCAAAACTAATCTCATAAGATTTCGCTTCTTCTTGTAACTCCATATACTCTTCTCTCAGGGATTCAATAAAGGCCTCTTTTCCATTTGCTCTGGCGTTCTGTAAATCAGTAGCTATTCCATTGGCTCTTTCAGAAAAACCTTGAGATGTGGTCACAAATTCTGTGAACCAAGTATTTTGGTCACTCCCACTCAATTTAGCCATATTGAGACTGTCTTTTTGCGCCTTTACTTCTATACTGGCATTTTCTAGAATCACAGGAATATTACCATTGGCATTTTCAAAAAATAAATAATGCATGGCTGGAAATTCTTGGGAACCCTTAAAAGTTGCTATCCCATTTACCGCAGCCGTTGAGTCTACTGTTATAGGAGAATTTGTAGCATCTATGTATTTTAAAAATACTTTGGATTGGTCTGGTAAGTCCTTAATATCAATTTTAAGGCTGTAACCACCTTGATTGCTACAGGAGAGCAAAAGGCAAAGTCCAAATAATACTGAAAATGTTTTAACAGCGGTCTTCTTTAAGGTAAAAGTAGAAATAAATGTCATTTGAAATTTTTTTATATTTCCAAAGGTAAACTTATCTATCATAATTTAAAAAGCCCCTACGTTTTTTTAATTTACATTAAAAATATCTTTAAATTGTTTGTTTTCAATAGATCTGCCCTAAGATGAAACTTAAATAAAGTATTTTTACTAAAAAATTTTATTGTTCCATGAATGCTGCTTTAGAAAAATTATCTCAAACCCTTAAAGGAACGGTTCAATTAGATTCTCTAAGTAAAGCTTTATATGCTACAGATGCATCTGTTTACAGAAAAATGCCTTTAGGGGTAGCTTTTCCTAAGGACCTTAAAGACCTTCAGATCATCATTCAATTTTGCAATGAAAATGGTGTGGGCTTAATTCCAAGAACGGCTGGGACTTCTCTTGCAGGTCAATGTGTGGGAGATGGTTTGGTGGTAGACGTTTCCAAACATTTTACCGATATTATTTCATTGGACTTGACTAAAAAACAGGTCACTGTTCAACCAGGTGTTATTAGAGATGAACTCAATGATTATTTAGCGCCCCATGGATTATTTTTTGGTCCAAATACCTCTACTGCAAATCGTTGTATGATTGGTGGTATGGTTGGAAATAACTCCTCTGGTACAACCTCAATAAAATATGGTGTTACTAGAGAGAAAATTGTTTCAATGAAAGCAGTCCTTTGGGATGGAAGTACTGCGGAATTTAAAGATTTAAGCAGTACATCTTTTAAGCATAAAATGCTTGAGGCGTCGGCCGAAGGCCAAATATACAAGGGCATATACGAATTGTTGTCGCCCTTAGAGATTCAATCTCAAATTAAAGAAGCTTTTCCAAAAAAAGAGATACACAGAAGGAATACAGGTTATGCTATAGACCTTTTATTGGAAGCAGACATTCTAGGAGGTGATACTCCTTTTAATATGGCGCATTTGCTCTCAGGCAGTGAAGGTACACTTGCCTTGACCACTGAAATCACTCTACTACTAGACGACCTCCCGCCATCTTATGCTGCTATGGTAGTGACACACTACAATAGTCTTGAGGACTGCTTAAAAGATGTTGCCCCAGTGATGAAATGTGATTTGTACACCTGTGAAATGATGGATAAAATTATTTTAGACTGTACCAAAAGCAATAGAGAACAGTCTGAAAATCGCAAGTTTATTGAAGGAGACCCTGCCGCTGTTTTAATGTTAGAAGTAAGGGCATTTTCTGAAGAAGCCCTTCAAAAAAATCTATTACAACTTCAAGATGAGATTAAAACATCTGGATTGAGTTATGCTGCTCCCATTTTAAGCGGATTGGATATTGGTAAGGCTGGAGCGCTTAGAAAAGCAGGTTTAGGGCTTCTTGGAAATATGGTTGGAGATAAAAAAGCGGTGGCATGTATCGAAGATACTGCGGTCGCATTGGAAGACTTAAAAGATTTTATTGGAGAATTTACTTCCATTATGAAACGTTATGACCAAGATGCGGTGTATTATGCCCACGCAGGTGCTGGAGAAATTCATCTGAGGCCTATTCTAAATTTAAAAGAATCTAATGACATCTCTTTATTTAGAGCCATTACCACAGATGTAGCACACTTAACTAAAAAATACAAGGGGTCATTTAGTGGAGAACATGGGGATGGTATTGTTAGGGCAGAGTTTATTCCTATGTTAATTGGAACTGAGAATTATGCACTGTTAGAGTCTGTGAAACAATTGTTTGACCCTAATGGCATTTTTAATCCAGGTAAAATTGTCAAGGCTTATGCTATGGATGCTTCACTGAGGTATGAAATTAATAGGGAAGAACCAAAAATAGATACCTTATTAGATTTTTCAGACAAGCAAGGAATATTAAGGGCTGCAGAATCCTGTAATGGAAGTGGTGACTGTAGAAAATCCCACCAATCAGCTGGTGGAATGTGCCCAAGTTACCATGTAACAAAGAACGAAAAAGATACCACTAGGGGGAGGGCCAATGCACTCAGAGAGTTTTTGACACACCCTAATTCATTAAAGGAGCAAACAAATGCTTTTGACAATAAAGCTTTAAAGGAAGTTTTTGACCTTTGTTTAAGTTGCAAAGCTTGTAGTAGTGAATGTCCTAGTAATGTAGATATAGCTACTTATAAAGCGGAGTTTTTATACCAGTATCAAGAAGCGAATGGGTATAGTTTTAGATCAAAGTTGTTTGCGTATAACACGCAATTAAACAAACTGAGTAGTTTGGTGGCTCCTTTAACTAATGCGGTGTACAATTCGCCTTTATCTGGTATAATTAAGCGTTTGAGTAGGGTGTCTCAAAAAAGATCTCTTCCGGAGGTGGGCCGTTTTAATTTTCAGAAATTCTTAGATAATCAGTCCAAAAAATTTGTGTTGACCAAGAAAACAGTTGTTTTGTATGTAGATGAGTTTACCCGCTATATGGATATAGAGATAGGAAAAGATGCCATTTTATTGCTACTTAATTTAGGTTATAAAGTTCAATTATGGAAAGCAGAAAGCGGCAGAACTTTTATATCTAAAGGATATTTAAAACAAGCCAAAGCCATCGCAGTGAGAAATTTAAGTGACGCTTCTTTGTTTCTTGACCAGCAGTGGCCCATCCTAGGGATTGAACCTTCTGCTATTTTGAGTTTTAGAGATGAATACAAACGTTTGTGTCCTGATCATGCCATGGTAGAGAAATTGGCATTAAATTCATTTTTAATTGAGGAATTTTTAGTGACTGAATTTGATCGTGGAGAAATCAGTGCTGAAATGTTTCACACCAATGAAAAACAAATTAAGGTTCATGTTCATTGCCACCAAAAATCTCTAGTAAATTCTAAAGTGACTTTTGACCTATTAAATATTCCAACAAAGCACAAGGTCACTTTAATCCCGTCAGGATGTTGTGGTATGGCTGGTTCATTTGGTTATGAAGAGGAACATTACGATTTAAGTATGTCAGTTGGTGCTTTAACGTTGTTTCCTGCTGTCTCAAAGGCCGCTGAAGATGTAGTAATTGCTGCCAATGGAACTTCATGCAGACACCAGATAAAAGACGGTACCCAGAGAGAGGCCAAGCACCCAATAACTATTTTAAAGGAATCCCTTCTTTAGATAATTTGTTTTCTTTAGGCTAATTGAGAATTATAAAACCCTAAATTTTGATAGGCACCCATTAAAAAGTATATTTGATTTTATTTTTTTAATATGGCAGGAAATAGTTTTGGCACCCTTTTTAAACTCAGTAGTTATGGCGAATCTCATGGAGAAGCCATTGGCGGAGTTATTGATGGTTGTCCCTCTGGATTTTTTTTAGATATGGAAGCCATTCAGATGGATTTAGATAGAAGAAAGCCTGGGCAATCTGCTATTGTAACCCAGCGAAAAGAACCGGATGAAGTGAAAATACTATCGGGTGTTTTTGAAGGCAGAACTACTGGGACACCCATTGGTTTCGCCATTTTTAATACCAACCAAAAATCTGCAGATTATTCTCATATAAAGGATTCTTATAGACCCTCTCATGCAGACTATGTATACGACCAAAAATATGGTTTTAGAGACTATAGAGGCGGTGGAAGAAGTAGTGCTAGAGAAACAGTTGCTAGAGTAGTTGCTGGTGCCATAGCTAAGCAATTTTTAACGCCAATGTCTTTTCAGGCTTATGTATCTCAAGTGGGTAAAATTACTTTAGATAAACCTTATGATCAATTGGATCTTTCTATAGCAGAAACTAATGATGTAAGGTGCCCGGATAGTGAAGTGGCTGCTAAAATGGAGCAGCACATTAAAGAAATTAAAAAACAAGGAGACACTATAGGGGGGATTATTGATTGTGTGATCAAAAACGTGCCTGTAGGCCTAGGAGAGCCTGTTTTTGATAAATTGCACGCCCAACTAGGAAAAGCAATGCTTTCCATAAATGCTGTAAAAGGGTTTGAGTTTGGTAGTGGTTTTCATGGGGTAACCATGAAAGGAAGTGATCACAACGATGCTTTTAATACAGACGGCAGTACACAAACAAATTTTAGTGGAGGTATTCAAGGAGGAATAAGCAATGGAATGGATATTTATTTCAGGGTTGCTTTTAAGCCTGTTGCCACGGTATTACAATCTTATGACACCATAGATAAAGAAGGAAATGCGGTTAAAACTCAAGGAAAAGGACGTCATGATCCTTGTGTAGTTCCAAGAGCAGTACCTATTGTTGAAGCTATGGCTGCCATGGTACTAGCAGATGCTTTCTTGCTTAATAAAACTCAATCAAAATAGATATGCGCAAATTAGAATTGCATTGGAAAATACTTATCGGAATGTTCTTAGGCGTCTTATTTGCCTTCTTTATGGTTAATTTTAGTTGGGGACCAGATTTCGTGTCTGACTTCATAAAACCTTTTGGAACTATTTTCATTAATGCGTTAAAGCTGATCGCTGTTCCCCTTATACTAGCTTCGCTGATTAAAGGAATATCGGATCTTAAAGATATATCTAAACTCTCTAAAATGGGCGGAAGAACCATTGGTATATATATTCTGACAACAGTCATTGCGGTAACGATTGGACTTGGAATAGTCAACATTATTAAGCCAGGTAATTCTATTTCTGAAGCCACTCGATTAGAATTGGTTGAAAATTATTCTGGAGACGCCAATGAAAAAATCATGGCTGCTGCCAAACAACAAGAATCTGGGCCTTTACAAGCTTTAGTTGACTTAGTGCCTTCCAATATTTTTAAGGCTGCTAGTGACAATGGTAATATGTTACAAGTGATATTTTTCGCCATATTCTTTGGAATAGGCCTCATCCTAATTCCAGAAAAACAAGCAAAGCCGGTAAAAGATTTCTTTGATGGATTCAATGAAGTAATTCTTAAATTGATTGACCTGATCATGCTTGCAGCCCCATACGGTGTATTCGCTTTGTTGGCGGCATTAGTTGTTGAAGCGCCAAGTGCAGACTTGTTTAAAGCACTTGCCTGGTATGCTATATGTGTACTCTTAGGATTAGCTATCATGATTGGTTTTTATATTTTAGTAGTCTATATATTTACCAAGCGTTCTCCTTCATTCTTTATCAAAGGTATTTCTCCTGCGCAATTATTGGCATTTTCAACCAGTTCAAGTGCAGCTACACTTCCTGTAACCATGGAAAGGGTAGAGGAGCATCTTGGGGTTGAGGAAGAGGTGACTAGTTTTGTGCTTCCTATTGGAGCAACAGTTAATATGGATGGATCGAGTTTATACCAAGCTATTGCTGCAGTATTTATTGCCCAAGCCTTTGGTATGGATTTAGATTTTTACACCCAATTAGGCATTATTGTTACAGCAACTTTAGCTTCCATAGGAAGTGCAGCTGTACCAGGTGCTGGAATGGTTATGTTGGTGATTGTTTTGGCTCAAGCGGGTATTCCGGAGGCAGGATTGGCTTTAATTTTTGCGGTAGACAGACCCTTAGATATGTGTAGAACGGTTGTTAATGTTACTGGAGATGCAGCCGTGTCTATGTTAGTAGCTAAATCTATTGGCAAATTAAAAGATGAGCCTGTAGAAAAGAATTGGGACGACAACCTTCCTTCTTAAACATCATTATGGGGTATATTTTTCTTAAATCTCTGTTTTAAAGCAAGTGTTTTTAGGCAAATCACTGCGCTTACAACTTAGTTTAGTGCCAAACCATTTGGTCCTATTTTTAGCTATATAATCATAGAAGAAATCACTTATTTTACTAGGGATATACTGCATCAGTACACCTATAAAGTGCCAGCTAGGCAGTAGCTTCAAAATTTGAATTACAGCTTCTGATTTTATATAATACCCTTTAATAGGGTCAATAAGAATTACTGAGTTTAAAGGTAGGGTGGCATTTATATCTTTTGGGAAATACAAACCTCTTTCTTTAAGTAATTGAATTCCCAAAGGGGAATTTAGTGGCACAAAACAACAACTTTTGTTAAGATCTTTTGGTGTAATAAAACGAACTGACCAATGGCATAAACCGCAACTTCCGTCGAATAATATCCATTTTTTGCCGGATACCTCTTGTGATTTTAACGGCTGTTTTTCTGTCATTAAGGCGAACTTAAAATTATGATTTACTTACAAATTCCAATTGGTCTAAACTTACATTTGTGGTAAACATTCCATAGTTAACAATGGCTTTGTTTTTCTCTATGGCGTCTATGCTTCCAACAGCTTTCCCATCTTTTAAACGGACCCTATAACCTATTTCAAGAGTTATTTTTGGGGCAGGAGGTGGGGTTGGTTTTTTCTTTTCTTTCTTTTTCTTTTCTCTAATTACAGCCACTTTTTTAGCGACTTCTTCCACCACAGCTTTATTCTCTACTTTTTCTTTTTTGAGTACTTGAGCGGTTTTTTTCTTTCTTTTACTATTCTCAATTTCCACCACTTTGATTAAGTCAGAAACAAGCTGTCGCTTCTTATGGTGAATAAAGTATTG
>TARA_B110000977_G_scaffold63918_1_pt1 | contig 11653 bp, 18 predicted proteins | sample TARA_B110000977 | Tara Oceans TARA_B110000977 (sample SAMEA4397798) | marine metagenome | biome: Polar Biome; feature: [SRF] surface water layer (ENVO:00010504); material: water (ENVO:00002006), including particulate matter (ENVO:01000060) such as... | depth 5 m | reverse complement strand
GAATTAAATTTAATTTCACAGTAATGTCCTTTATCAACATCACTCCAAAATGTTGATATAACCCTGCTCATTCGTCACCTCTATATTCAAAAGTCCCTTGTTTACTACCCAAACTATTCGCTGTATGGTATGTGCTAAAGGTAATAAAAATACCTGCAAGAAGAAGTGTATGCGCAATAACACTAATACCGAACGCAAGATAGCTTCCTACGATCATACTAAAGATAATGCACCACATCCAAGCAAGGATTTGAAATGCCATATGTCGTACCATTAGATTCGGAATATTTCCAAGAGGTGATTTTTCCATAATCATAATGCTTGCCCAACTGTCAACAATAATTTTTTTCATTCTGTAAACTCCTTAATCATGGGGAACACTTTAGCAATCTCCAAAGCGCATTGTTCTGCTAGTTCAATATGTTCTTTCTGTGTTCCGTTTGCTGTTCTTAGTTCTATATAGTGTACCCAAGACCGTAGTGTTCCGTTTGCAATAACAACAGACTTGGTATTACCTTCTGGCAGTACAGCACGTGCTTGTTCTTTTGCAATCCCATTATCAATAGCCCACTTGTATGCCATCTTAGCCTCAAAAATAATCTGAGTCTGTTTCATAGCCCATGCTTTTGCAAGTTGTTCATCATCTGTTTCTACTGAGTTCTGGCGGTTCTTGGTATCTTGTAGACGTGCTTCACGCAATACAAATGTGTCATCCATATCTCTTGGATCTGCATATCGTTGAGAAAACTCTTGAAAAGAGAAAGAGCGATGCCGCAGAAACTGTCGGGCAATATCACGTGTCGTACTGACCTCAATAGTAGCAGATGCCATTTCCAATGGAGACCAGTGCTTGTGCTTTACCAAATATCGGATAAGCTTTTCACCTGTTTCCTTATTCATCTGATTTGATGGGTTTGATACCCTTGCGCAATATGCAATCAAGTCTTGTGCAGTTTCTAGTTCTGGTAACTCAATACCTACTGGTTGGGTAAAGCCGATTAGTTTTGCTGAAGTCATAGTTTAAAATCCTTGAATCTTTCATTGGTTTCTGTGTTCTCAAATACTGGAACATCCTTGACTAAGTTCTGTTCACTATCTTGAACATCATATAACCGCATCTTAGATCGGTCAATACCGACTAAAAATCTTTTGTTCTTGTTTAGGTCGTTGTATCGGTTCTTGAGTTGCTTAACCATGATTTGACCTTGAGCATCCAGTTCTTCTGTAGATACCAAGGCAAGCATGAGGTCTGCAGTAGCGGGTAGTCCAAAAGACTCGGAAGTGTCCTCAAGCCCAGGATCCGACGAACCAAAACCAGAACGTGTCGTTTGTGTTGCAGAGACAATCGGTAGGTTAAATTCAACAGCAAGTCCTCTCAATTCTTCAGCAATTGCTTTGATGTATGTATAAGAGTTTACAGAATTACCCATCTTCATACGAGCTGATGCACAGATGTTCAAATAGTCAATGAATACAATATCAGGTTCAAAACCTTTCTTGAGTTTTAATTCATTGAGTAATGCACGGAAGTGGTTAGCATTAGCAGTAGATGTGGGATATTCTTTCACAACCATTCTGCCGTTAGTCTTACGTTTTAAATGTGCAACCTTCTCTGTAAACATTTGTTTTGACAAGTTTCCAATTTGATCAATAGGGATATCAAGTAAGTTAGCATCAATCCGTTCTGCAATTTTTTCCTCTGACATTTCCATAGAGATATATAATACGTTTTTACCGAGGTTTAAAGCACCTGCCGCTATATGGCACATGGCAAGTGATTTGCCCACACCCGTACCAGCAAGAATAATATTTAAACTCTTGAGAGACAAACCACCTTGTGTAATTTGATTCAGTAGTTCAATATCAAATGGGATTTTTTCCTCCTCTCTATGATAGAACTCATAACGCTCTTCCACGTTCTCCAAGTAATCGTGACCGACATTAGTGTCAAATGTTACACCGAGAGCCTTCGTAAGAATATCTGGCAATGCATTCTTTGTAAGGGATTTATGTTTACCATCGATGATCGAAATTGACTCCATAATGGCATTAAACACTGCTCGGTCTTGACACCATTTTTCTGTATTGGTCAGAAGCCATGTTTCATCAATTGGCTCTTTTTTAAATATTTCAGGCAGAATTTCTACAGCGTGTCTATATTGTTCATCGGAAAATGTTGTAGCACTATCAAGTTCAATTTTAAATGCTTCTGTTGTCGGCAGTTTATTGTATTTGGCTACAAATGAAACAACTTGTTTAAATAGGTTTTGGTAAACTCCTTCAAAATATGCAGGTTGAATAAATGGTATTACCTTGCGCATATAATCATCATCTGTGAGGAGATTACGAATAATTGTTTGTTCTATATTAGCATTAATCATTAGAATCTTTCATATAATAATAGTTACTATCCATTCAAGACACCTTCGGCTCTCATCTTTTCTCTGATCTTTGTAGCAGAGATATTATGGATATCTTTACCTAAATCGTGTTCTGTAAATGTGTAACCGACACCTCGGCCATATGATATGTCCACTATGTTCGGTACTGCCATTATAACATACTCTGCGCCTCTTGTAAACCCCGCATTGTGCAAGCTATCTTCAATTTCATCTACTACATAATTATAACTAAAGGGATTATCATCTTGTACACCGGTACGTCCTGCACCTGCATCTTCACCTACTATAAAACTTACATTACGCACCATTATACATACTTGCCCTGTAATAGAATGGGCTTTTTTAAAAAGTTTTGTATGTCCATCGTGCCATGGTTGCCAACGCCCAAGCATCTGTACGGTTGGTTTTTGCAAATCAAATCTGGGGGGAGTAAATGCATCTATATCATCTTGAGTAATCATTTCGTTCCCTTATTTTAGAATATCGACACAGGGCTTCTTTTAGAACCTCGTGCGTATTATTAAACCACTCTGAAACATGGTATTCTACATTTTTTAACTGGGGGTTTACAAACATTTTATTTGTGTCATCAAACCGCCCTTCTTTAATAGTGTCCATCCACACTGTGAAGTCTGGTTTAAAGTGTTCACGTGTAGCATCAGTCGGACAGACAAAATCAGCAACGACAAGTTTTCCTGACATAACTGCACCATCTGCAAGGTATCGCATTCGGTCAGCTTGTCTCAGTCTACCAGCTTCAGAGAAATCCCATTTGTTTGTATCACTACCTTCATACTTTGTTCGAATAACATCAGCATTCAACCAAATAGCATTGAGTGTTTTAGCAAGAGGTTCTGCCAGAGTAGTCTTTCCACTACCTGGCAAACCACAGATCAAGATTTTCATTTTGTTTCCTTTCAGAGAAATATTAAGCATTTCCCCATGGAATTGATTTTGGTGACTCTGGTTTCTTCACATGCGCTGCCGTCTCAAGGATGTTTCCTAGAATAAGTCCCGCAGCTTCTTGTAGTTCAAAGTTGGTGTCTGCATCAAGGTCAGCAATAGGAGTTGACACAATATCAAAGTTGAAAGAGAGGTGATCTCCATCTTCAGTGACCTTCAGCGTACTAAACGCAAGAACGGTTTCATTAAACTCGCCTGAAAGAATGCGGATATCCCAGTTCTCTCCAGTGCCAGTAATCATTTCATAATCTGTATTTTCTTTCATAATTTATACCTCAAACTTAGTCCTAATTTAGTTCCTTTAAAATAACTCGTACAGTGAATACGTTGGTTATCAAATATGATAGCGGATCCTCTAGTAAATGAGTATGCTTGGCCTGATAAACCAAACAAATCCGAACCGTGATAGTGCGGCAAGTAACTACTTTTAAAATCGTAAGGCATTGCCAAACCTGTTTTTCCCTCAATAGGATAATCAGTTGGATTGCCTTTCACTCCAGTGTTGGGATAGAAGTCTAAAACTGGATGATGCATACACCAAGTAACACCATTCCTTCTCCATTTCTGGTCAAACACAACCAAGCTAGGTGTGTGTCCCGTTGGATATTCAATTTTCAATGGAATCACTACATTCAAGTTGTTGTCCAAATGCGAAAACCAATCAGTGTGTGGTAAGTATGGTTTGTCATGTTGGTAGTAGTTACCACTCTTAAACTGGATCTTCTTACCAATAATATCTTGCACAATTTTGGTGATCTTGCCGATGTGTATACCGGGATCAGCCGTGTTCATTACACCAGGATGGCGCTTATCTTTAGAGTTGTAGTCCCTAATACAATCATCAATAATATGATTAGGAACTACATTAAATTCTTGAATGGTATTAATAGACATCTTCTGCTACAATCTCATCCATATCAACTGTCGATTTTTTACCGATTTGATATTGTTCACTAATAAACTCAGCAAAGTTTGTATTGGCAAAGATAGGATCCCAGAACTCTTTTTCCTGTGTAGCATCAAGCCGAGCCTTACCAGTAAGGACCTCACCTGTTTTTGGGTTTACACCTTCATACCAACCATTAGAAGGTTTTCGAGCATACTCACCTGCAAGTGCCACATCTAGCAAACCAGAATATTCACTCACACCACCATCCCAGGTTACGCTGATAGGGATCTTAGATTTTTCTTTTACATAACGAGACTTCTCTACATTAATTACAAAGTCATATCCAATAATATCGGTACCCTTTTTATTCTGGCGGCGACCAACAATCCAGATGTTATCTGATGAATAATAGATACCTGTACCACCTGACACAATATCACGAGGAAACAAGCCCTGTTCTTTATATGTATGGTTAATTGCAATCATAGAAATATTTTTCATTGCAAGATATGGAGTGCACATACGGAACAAACCTTTTAATGCTTTAGCACGAGACATATCTGCCACTGCTTTTTCATTAATAGCATCATCTAGTTCTTTCTTTGATGCAACGTTGCCGATAGAATCAATCACAATAATGACCTTATCATCACGTGCAAGGCCTTCGAGTTGACCAACAACATCAAACTTGAGTTCTTCAATATTAGTAATTGGAGTGTGTAGAACACGGGCTGTATCAATACCAAACTGTTCAAAGTATGATTGTGGTGATCCAAACTCAGAATCATAAAATAGCATTACGGCATCTTTATGTTCTTTTAAATATGCTCCTGCCATAAGCAAAGCAAACGATGTTTTAAAGTGTTTAGAAGGTCCAGCAAGTGTAGTCAAACCTGGCAGTAAGCCGCCATCAACGGAACCAGAAAGTGCCACATTAATCATTGGGACACTAGTCTGTACTGCTTTCCTTTCATTAAAAAATTTAGACTCTGAAAGAACCGAAGTGTGTTTCAGCTTAGAGTTTTTCTTGAGTTTGTCCATAATACTCATGTATTATTCCTCTCTGTTTGTGTATGCTGTGTTAATTATATCAAAATTCTCAAGAGTTGTAAACAGTTCTTTGTCCATATTCATAAGATTTTTAATAGCATCTACACGCAAATCTTGAATACCTCTTTTAAAATCTTTATTGGGTACTCGATCATTTGTATGACCAGTGCCTTGATGTGTGTTAATATAGTTAGAAACCAGATGGTAATCACCACCATATTCGGACATAAAATCGTGTAACTGATTTAGGAACATATATTTTAGACCCGTGATGGCTGCGATGCCTTGTTCAATCATTGCGGCTTCTACTGCCGTTGCCATAACAACATTTCCCATAATTGCAGTGGATCTACTTCGAAGTATTTCATTCAATGCACCTACAGAGCTGTGCGATCCACCAAGAATATGGAAGGTTTGATTTTCTTGTTTACCTTCACCAAAAAATTGTGGATAATAAACTACCTTATCATTAGTAGCACATAAACGATCAATGATTTCAATTGGCAGTGGTGTACGAATAACAACACCACCTGAAGTTTTAGCAAGTAGTTGCAGTGCTTCTGATTCTAATTGCGCCGCAATAACGGCACCTGTCTTTTCATCTTTTTCAGTAGGAGTTATAATAATAGTTATATTAGGATCAAAATTAATTACATCCTCTAAACTTTCAGATGTCTCATGAAACATAATATCATTATTGTTTTTAGTAAACAAGTACTTTAATGTATTGGCTTCATCGTGATTAAAATGCTCTCCGCTATCTACAATAGCAATGCGAAATGCATCAGGTGATCTTTTTGGCATATTATATTACCCCCATTTCGATGTTCGTTCCAAAGCAATCCAGTATTCCAAACCTTGTTGTTCATTAACAAGATGTGATACCATTGCTTTTGAAACACTCACTTCATAATCAAGAGCCATGAGTTTTAGATTGCTAATGTTATAAATCATTTCAAAAGGCACTGTATCATCAGAAATAAATGTGTGTGGAATTTCAACATTAAATGTATTAGATGTTGCATTGTTTTCATCAAACACTGTAAAACAAATATTACCTTCTGTCTCGGAACGAGTAATCTTTACTTGATCATGACCAAGTGCTGTTGCTGCACGTTTAATTTTATCCAGTGTTGCTTGATTCAGTGTAAATTTAAGTTCTGGATCTGGCATCTTTACCTGATTTGTGGGTGTTGTAAGAATGTCAATATCAGAATAAAAATAACGGACACGTGAGAGGTTATTTACATCACTAATTGTTACTGATTTATCATCTGTAAAATCCAAGGTAGGTGAATCAACTAGATTCACTACACTCAGAAATTCTGATAGGTCATAAATTCCAAATTCACGTGGAAATTCTTGTGTAAGTTTAGCACTTGCCACGACGTTTCGTGCTTCTGTCATAGTTTTAATAGTGTTGCCCGTACGAACAACAACGTTAGGATTAATTCCAGCAAAGTTCTGAAGTGTACTAACGGTAGATGTATTAAGTTCCATTATATGGCTCCTGTGTTATTTTCAACTAGTGTTATTATATCATATATTTTGGTTAATGTAAACAGAATTATTACCATAGTTTACATTTTGCTCAAGTTCTCTCTCGTCTTTTTCATAGACAGAACGCATAGCATTATTAACAGAGATTGTCTCACGCAATACTGTAAATGATTTATCAAAGTTATAAAAAGCATTTGTATCTTTAGGGAAGCAAGCGCCGCCATATCCACGTTTACCATCAAAGCCAGGTACCGATGTGTGAGAAGATCCGATACGTGGATCAGATAACATAGCATTGAGCACTGTGTTAAATTTACCACCATTATTCTCTACACAATCAAAGAACTGGTTGAACCAAAGTACCTTCGATGCAAGGAAGGAATTAATGCCATACTTTACAAATGATGCCTCTTTTGCAGTCATAAATTTAATTGGGCATGGTTTACAACTTGAGTAGTTATGGTACAACTCTGCTACAGCTTGTGTTGTTGTTCTCTTACCACCGAAAACATGCAACTCTGGATTTACGAAATCTTCATTTGCTGCCTTCTCTGTAAGAAACTCTGGGTTGTAAACCATACGAGATTTAGCACCAGGTAGAGACATGAGTTGATCAATAACATCTGGCGTGACTGTAGACTTGAGAATAACAATTGCCTCTGTATTCTTTAGCATCCAAGCAGCTGTTTCTTCTACAATACTGGAGTTGATTTCACCATTATCACCAAAGGGTGTGGGTACAGCAATGAAAGCAAAGTCAACATCTTTTGCATTCTTGATAGGCTTTTTTAGTCTTGGATCAACAATGGTCTGTACAACTTCTGGGTGTGAGAAGCCAAAAGAGACTGCTTTACCAACAAATCCGTATCCAATAATTCCAATTTTCATTAATTAACTCCATAATATGATTTGTACCATTCAATAAACTGAGCAACCCCATCTTTAACATTAGTGGTTGGTTTATATCCAAGTGCTTTTAGTTTAGATGTATCTGACCAAGTTGCTTGGGTATCAGCGGGATGGATTGGCACATATTCTCTAATTGCTTTTCGTCCAAGATTTTTCTCAATCTCGTCTACAAAATCCATTAACTGGACTTGTTCTCCATAACCGATGTTATAGATTGTTTTTTCTGCTTCAACCTTACCTACTCTATCAATTAAAATGGATAGACCTTGAACAATGTCATCAACATATGTAAAGTCTCGGATCATATCACCGTTGTTAAATAATTGAATAGGATTACCAGCAATAATATTTTTAGTAAAATCAAAGAGAGCCATGTCAGGTCGACCCCATGGACCATAGACAGTAAAGAACCGAAGTCCGATAGCCGTATCGAGTTCGGGAGCAGACATCATCTGTGCCTCGTTAGTAAATTTACTGTAGCCATATGGGTTCAATTGGTACCCACATTTTTCATCTTCTTTCCAGGGTAGTTGATTACCTGCCATCACACAAGACGTAGAGGCATAGAGACAATTACGAATATCATTTTCTTTCATCGCTTGGATGAGATTATGTGTACCGATAATGTTGTTCTGTACATAAGAGTCAGGATCTACAAGGGAATGTCGAACACCTGCATATGCACCTAAGTGCACTACAATGTCTGGTTTTGTTGATTTTAGATATGCACTAAGTGCAACAGAGTCACACAAATCAACACCAGCAATATGGACATTGTGTTCTTTATATAGCTTATTTGATCGTGCTTCTTTTAATGTTGGATCATAATAATCGTTATAGCTATCAAAGCCAGCAACTTTATAACCATCAAGCGTTAACTTTTTAGCTAGATGATAGGCAATAAACCCAGCACCGCCAGTAATACAAACTTTTGTCATTTCGGTTTCCTTGTTTAATTATTTACATTATATACTATATAGTTAGAAATGTAAACAATTATTTTCGGTCAGACACTCTTTTTCTTAGATCAGTAGAACTAAATCTATGAGTTCTGGAGTTAAAATAGAGTTCAATACCCTTCCGTTTACAGATATCTCTACCTGTAAAGTCCTGGTCCCGGTATTCTTCTCCCATAATTTTAACATCAATATCAAACATTTCTAGGATATCCTCAACGTCTTGTTCTGTCTGGTATGGAATAATTTCATTCACATATGTAAGTGCAGATAGTTGTACATATCTCTCTACCAGTGTTTGGACTGGTTTATTTTTTTCTTTTGGTCTGTCTATAGTTGGATCAGATTGAATCCCACAGATAAGATAATCACACTGTGATTTAGCTTCTCTTAACATAGCCACATGACCAGCATGCAACAAATCAAATGTAGAGAATGTAATTCCTATTGTTTTAGAATTTGCCATGTTTCCTCCCAATTTTTTACATGGTGGACTATACCACCTTGACGAGCAACTTCTAAAGCCAAAGTGTAATCATTACCACCAGGATCCATCCGATCACCAAAAAAAGCAATTGTATCAGTTGGTCCAAAGTCGTGTATGATCTGTGCTTTATCAAAGCCTTTTTTTACAATATCAATGCCCGTTTCACCTGCAACTTGTATATCATAATCACTCCATTCCTTTTGAAGTGTTTCTGCAAGATAATTACGTTCATCATTTCTTTTATCAAATTTAACATAGTCCGCCCTTTCAGAAGGCGTGGCATTTCTACCCAAGGTACTAAAATTAAATAAGCCAGGGCGAACATCAAAATGATTTCCGGTCTTATGAGGAGATGTGCTAATCTCTAATATTCTTCCAAGAACAGTTTCCCACTTATCTGGCATTATCATTTCATTACATTTAATATGATTGGATTGTTGCCAGACATCATTACCAGCGCAGTTATAAACCGTGATACAAGCATTATAATGGTTCCCGACTTGTTCAAGTGTTTTATCTCTATCAGATCCAGTTACCATATATGTAGCACTATGGGTTTGAAAATGTTCAAACCAATTAGAAAATTCTTTGTTTATTTTACCACGGCTAGGTGTGAGGGTTCCGTCAACATCAAAAATATAATGCATTAGTCATATCCTAATACTGCAACATGATCATAGCGGGCACCATTAAATACACAGATAAAATAAGCACCTTCTGGTCCAGCAGTCACTTTATGAAATACATTATCTTCGATGAGAAAAATATCTCCAGCCTCAAATGCATACTCCTTACCATTGAGCTCCATTATGCCACTTCCGCTTTGGAACATGTAGACCTCTTCTTGACCCTCATGTTGGTGCCCATTTGTAGCACAATCAGGATTCAGTTGAGTGGATGAGAGTACAATATCCTTGAGCCGAGTATTATCTTTTACTGTGTATCGTTCATCTTTTTTTGCTACAACACCTCCGATATCTTTAATATTTGATTTTAAATCATCCATTCATTCCCCCAACAGATTCTCGTTTAATGTCGTTGTGATTAAACTCTGCCCAATACAATTCATATGCTACCCCATCGGCTAGGCATTCAAACTGATGATATACGCCAGGTTTTACCTTTGTATAATCACCCGCATTGAGAATAGTCTCATCCACTAGATCATAGTCTTTCTGCCACACACGAACAAGCATAGTGCCAGACTCAACATAAAACCCATTCCATTTAAATTCGTGGAGGTGCTTTGAGCAAACACCCCCATTATTCATTTCGATACGATGAAACTCCAAGGCGCCATTAGCCTCAATCAGTTCAGTCGTACCCCATACTTTTCCAGCAAACATTTATTCAGTTACTTGTGAGTGTTGATGATTTGCTGTATTTACATCCAGATATTCAATATCTGTTCGGTTTTCATTTACTTGCCAAGCAATGGCTACACAAGCAATTGTAGTAAGTGGTATGATAACCCATACCAAGATTCGTTTAATCCAATTTTTCATTTTATTTTTCCTTCTTTGTTAAGTTATAAATTTCTATATGCATATTCCACTGCTCTGTCTGCTTCAACAATCAGTGGTCTCTTTTCATATCTGCGTGATGTGTCTGCATCAAGTTGTTTAATTAAATCAACTATTTCTGCTGTTTGTATTGGGTATTCTTTTTTAACCGCATTAGATGCAATTGAACACATTATCTTATATATCATTGCATAACGACCAGAGTTATCTGTGTGAGCAATACCCCTATATTCACTTATCATTCTTTTATTTACAAAGGGGCAATCGGTATAAGATGACCAGGAATAGTTTGTGTTTTGCAATTGGGATTTTCTATATTCCACGATCTGCTTTGCTACTTCTACTGGTAATCTTTCTAGGAAAGTTCGGGCATTTTTTCTATCATCATAGGGATATTTAGCCATGATGGCTCTATGGTCAAGAGAATTGCCACGGTTAGAATAGTAAAAGTTGTAAGCGCCAGCATAATCTGCAGGGATATAATACATACGAGATAAGTCTTTAGTCTGTGAATCTCCAATATCTCCAAACTCTTTATTGATTGCGTACCAGAAGTGCCTGATTTCATCTGGTCCAATCTCGCCTTCAAAGTCAAACACAAGCCTGAACTTCGGATGAGTACGAGTACTGCTGGCAGTGCTATAACAAACATACCGATACTGACCAAACTTATCACGTAAGACATCTTCTAATACTCCTTCAAACTCGTAATCATCAACATCAATAGCACACCAACCTGCCCAAGCAGATACATTTGTGTTGGCTCGAGTAGTATTACTTTTGTATATAGCCGGTGAAATAAGTTCAGCATCTTTTTTACCTTTCTTTGGTTTCTGAGACAATCCAAATAGTAATTTATCTAGCGCATCAAACGAGTTTAACACCACACGTTTTTCTGTTTTATTATCAAACTGCGATTTGAATATGGTCAAAGATTTTTTCATAATATTATTATATCACATTTTACTCGAATT
>TARA_B110000977_G_scaffold195532_1_pt1 | contig 11694 bp, 3 predicted proteins | sample TARA_B110000977 | Tara Oceans TARA_B110000977 (sample SAMEA4397798) | marine metagenome | biome: Polar Biome; feature: [SRF] surface water layer (ENVO:00010504); material: water (ENVO:00002006), including particulate matter (ENVO:01000060) such as... | depth 5 m | reverse complement strand
GATGATGATGAGACCAAGACGACGGCTGCTGACTACGCCACGGACGGGTTAACCGAGCTCGAGCTCTGTGCACAGTACTGCCGCTCGTGCACCGTGTCAGTACAGCGCCACTTCCACGTGCGAAGTCTAGGCGAGGTGTGCGGAAGGGCGATGCGCGCGGGCGAGGAGTTATTCCCCCTGGACCTCGTCGAGGACCTGGCGCAGGATGACGACGGTGATGTGCGGCAGATGGTCGCCAAGCAGCTCGGCGCGCTCGCGGAAGCGCTGCGGGAGTCGCACACGCGACAGGAAGACGACGTGTACACCGGTTTGCTGTGCGTCGCGTTTTTATTGGTAGAGGATGACGTGGACGGTGTGGTGTCCGCGGCGGAAACCGCGGTGGCTTCCGTCGCTGGTCTTCTCGACACTCACGACGCACGAGAACTTTTGTTGACGCAAATCGCAAACCTCGCAACGTGCGAGGAGGAGGAGATTCGCGTTTCCGGGGCGAACATAATAGGCTCGCTCGCGCCTATGCTCGGACCTGACGTATCTAGCACGAAACTCGCACCACTGCTCGTCACTCTCGCCGAGGATGACCAGTTTCAGATTCGAGAAGCTGCGACCAGAGCGGTCGCCGCGGTTGGCGCCGCGATGCGAAACGAAGACGTCGAAGCCACGTTAGCGCCCGTGTTTCGACAGTTCGCGCGAGACGACGTGTGGTCCGTGCGTAGGGCCGTGGGGCAGACCTTGACCAAAATGGCATCATGCCTCACGCCAAACGCGTTCGATGAACTGGTCGGCGACGTTTTCGAACCCCTGGCCAACGACGTGAGCTACCAGGTACGCACCGCGGCGTTGGAAAATCTCGGGCCGCTGATATCGGCGCTCGGCGGCGCGAGGACGTCCGCGAGTTTAGTGGACCACTTCGTCAGCGCCTCACGCGCGGAGAGCAGTCAGGGCAGCAGCGCGTCGGGTGACGGACTACAACTCGCGTGCGCGTATAACTTACCCGGCGTTGCGCTCGCGCTGGGACGCGCGAGGTGGGGGGAGATCCGTGAGGCGCACGCGACGCTCGCCGATAGCGTGCAGTGGCGCGTGCGGCGAACCGTGGCGTGCTCGTTACACGAAGTGGCAAAGATCTTGGGTGAAGATTTGTGTGAGTCTGACCTGACGTCGATCTTCGAAGAGACGTTAAAGGACACGGACGAGGTGCGCATCGGAGCGGTGAGTCGCCTGTCCGACTTTTTACGAGAATTACCAAAAGAAGCCCGGGTAGAACGGTTGCGTTTGATTACGGAAATCGGCCAAAATCAAAATCACGCGACGGTTGGGAACTGGCGTTTGCGATGCGCACTGGCGGAGCAACTAGATGACCTTTCTGGGATGGTGTCGCAACACGATAACGAGCAATACGTGTTGCCTTTAGCGCTGAGGCTGCTTCGCGATCCCGTGCACGCGGTGAGGGCGAAAACCGTGTCTGGTCTCGGCGCCGTGCTTCGCAACACCGCGGGCGTTGAAGCGACGTCGACGTGGCGCACGGGCGTGGTTGGCGAAACCGTTTCCAATTTAAAGCTCATGGCGACGAATCACGAGTCATGGATGGACAGGCAGGCGTACGTACAGATGTGTGGTGTGTTCGCATCAGTGGTGGACCCGCGAGTGGTGATTGAAGAGCTCGTGCCGCTGTTACTTATGACCGCTGACGACGCGGTGCCGAACGTGCGAAGAGAACTCGCGAGCACGATCGCTAACATGCAAACCAATCCCTCATACGCGACGCTTCCGGATTTGCGAGACGCCGTCGCCCGGCTTAGGGACGACAGGGACGTGGACGTGGCGCAAACAGCGAGAGGGTGTGCGTTCGAAGATCGCGGGGGGGTAGGAGAAGCGGGTGTAGGGTTCGCGCCGACCGGGTTGAGGTCGCCGTTGAGGTAGCCAATAGATGAATTAGAAAAAGTTGACTGATACAATATTAAAATCACTTCACGCTTGGTACACGCCTACTTCCGCGGGTCGAATCACCCTGTCGTGCAGCTTGTACCCCGCCTTGGTGACCGCCGCGACCGTGCCTGCTTCCGCGCCGTCCGCCATGGGGACGTTGAACAGCGCCATGTGGTCGTTCGGGTCGAATTGGTCGCCGGTGGGGTCGTACTTCTCCACGCCGTGTTTCGCGAACGCCGACACGAGTTGCTTTTCAACCATCAACACGCCCTCGTGCAGCGAGACGAGCGTGGCTTTGGTCTTTCCGGCATCTTGCTCGTCTCCAATGTCCACGGTGCTCACCGCCCGCCCAAGATTGTCCGCCACGTCAAGCAGGTCTTTGCAGAACCCCTGGATCGCAAACTTCTCCGCGCTCTCCGCTTGACGCCGCGTGCGTTCGCGCAAGTTTTCCATATCAGCCAGCGTACGAAGAAGCTTGTCGTTAAGATCCTTCACCTGCGCATCCTTCTCCTCGAGCTCGGTGCGAAGTTGCTCTGTCTCGTCATCAGCATCACCCCCCTCTTCTTCTGCACCCGCCTCCTCCGTCTCATCGTCCTTCTTCTCGTCCTCTGCGCTGAAGAATCGCGAGCCCGCTACGCCGGAACGAGCGAACGATGAGGTTGCCAACGAAGATCTCGCCGATCGCGTCACCGCCGCCGGTCCAGAGACGGTGGACAAGAACCCGCGAGTTGCGGTGGTAGACACGGAGGCGGCGCCGGTGTACAGCTCACTGGAACCCACAGCAGCCCTCTGGGCGAGTCCCGCCCGCCGGCTCACCCGGAGCAATGCACGGAGAGTCGTCATGGTGCGCCGGTCGGAATGGAATGCGCGATCCATCCATCGCGTAAAAATCACAACTTCGCTGCACATTCTTGGCAATTCTTGCGTAGAAGCACCGCGTGGGGTCTAATAGACAGCCAAAAAAACCTCCAGACATTTAAATTGCCGATTAAACCCTGAAGATCTCTCGGCCAATATGGTGACGCGGCGGGCTTTTTGGTTTATCCGAGACTTCGCAATGTCATGCGCGAGCCGCCATAGGATTGGGTGTCACTTGCGGACGCGTCTGTACCAGCCCTGTGCTGTCGTGAAGTCGGAAAGAGTCTCACTCTTATCCACTTCTTCGGTCCAACCACCGCGCGTCTTCTTTGGCTGCGCTTAGGCTACACATGGCCGCCCTCACCACCCCCCTCGCGCCCTCCGGCGTGGACGGCGCTCGTTCAATGAGCTTCAGATCGATCTCCACGCGCGTGCCCGTCGCGGGCGCTCGCGTGCTGCCCCGCAAGGCGAACGTCGCCGTTCGTGCGGAGGGTAGCAGCATTCGCGAACAGGCTGGTCGCCGTGGTACGTACCTCATTCAACACCCCGTTCCCACAACACGGCCACGTCTTCAAGAACACAAAACCCTCTCTTTGAAAACCTGCCACGTGCGATTCAGACTCGATTTCACAACCCAAAACAACAAACTGACACCATCTCCCTGAATTGGTACAAATCAGCCCCCCTGGAGAAGAACTCCTTGTTCAACGCCAAGTATGTTCCCTTCGCCGGCGACGCCAACGAGGAGTACTCTCTGGATGAGGTCATCTACAGGTCCCAGTCCGGCGGTCTTCTCGACGTGCAGCACGACATGGAGGCGCTCGCGATCTACCCCCCCGAGTACTGGAAGGCGCTGTTCGACGAGCGCGTCGGTAAAACTGTGTGGCCCTACGGCTCCGGTGTGTGGTCCAAGAAGGAGTGGGTCCTGCCCGGCATCCCCGACGAGGACATCGTGTCGATGTTCGAAGGTAACTCCAACCTCTTCTGGGCCGACCGCTACGGGCGCGAGAACCTCGGGATGAAGGACCTGTGGGTGAAGCAGTGCGGCAACAGCCACACCGGTTCGTTCAAGGATCTCGGCATGACCGCGTTGGTGTCTCAGGTGAATCACATGCGCAGACAGGGCAAGCCCCTCGCTGCGGTGGGGTGCGCCTCCACCGGCGATACCTCTGCGGCGCTCTCCGCGTACGCCGCCGCCGCTGGCATCCCCTCCATCGTGTTCCTCCCCGCCGATAAGATTTCCCTGGCGCAGCTCGTGCAGCCCATCGCCAACGGCTCGCTGGTGATGTCCATCGACACCGATTTCGACGGCTGCATGCGCCTAATCCGCGAAGTCACCGCGGAGCTTCCCATTTACCTGGCGAACTCCCTGAATTCCCTGCGCCTGGAGGGCCAGAAAACCGCCGCCATCGAGATTCTGCAGCAATTCGACTGGCAAGTGCCCGACTACGTCATCATCCCCGGCGGCAACCTGGGCAACGTGTACGCCTTTTTCAAGGGTTTCAAGATGTGCAAGGATCTTGGTCTTGTGGACAAGCTGCCCCGCATGGTTGTCGCGCAGGCGCACAACGCTAACCCCCTGTACCGCGCGTACAAGGCTGGGTTTGAGAACTTTGAAGCCATCAAAGCGGAGCCCACGTTCGCATCGGCTATCCAAATCGGTGACCCCGTGTCCATCGACCGCGCTATCTACGCCCTGAAGGAAACCAACGGCATCGTGGAGGAAGCCACCGAGGAGGAACTCATGGACGCCGCTGCGGAGGCGGACCTTACGGGCATGTTCAACTGCCCCCACACCGGTGTGGCGCTGGCGGCGCTGAAGAAGCTCCGGGAGAACCAGACAATCGGCCCGGATGACCGCACGGTGGTGATCAGCACGGCGCACGGCTTGAAGTTTGCGCAGAGCAAGGTGGCGTACCACTCCGGTGAGATTGAAAACATCGTCGGCAAGTACGCGAACCCCCCGGTGTTGGTCAAGGAAGACTTTGGCGCCGTCATGGATGTTCTCTCGAAGCGTCTCGAGGGCCAGTCATTCAAACAATGAAATGCGTTGCGTCTGTTAGTTTTTTGATACAAATTCTAAAATATATCTCTACCGTCTTGCGTATCACTCTCCTCTCGCCTCGTTTTTGTCCTTACGCGCGTATCTTGATCGAAGGCAAACCCCACACAACATATCTGCGGTAAGGAATCTCTTCGGCGACCTTACCCGAGTCGTCACCTGCGTCGACTTCTTCCCCTTCCGGCGCTTCTGCTTCCGTTTCTGCCGCAGGCGACGTCGCTTTCGGCGCGTCTGCTTTCCACACCGCGCTCGCGACGTCTACTGGAGGAGCATCCGCGTCGAGATCCTGGTTCGCGGTCAACATCGCGGTGAATGCTTTGGCGTTTCCTGTAGCGGTGCAAGGCATGACAGGCAAAACGATCGTATCCACCCCTCGAGTGGAAAGCAGCGACGCCGTTTCGTACGGATCTTCCATGCGCTTTTCCATTTCGTTCTTCCGCATGTCTAGCCTGGTCTGCGTCGCGCGCGCGGCTTCGTTTGTGGTTGCGCACGCCAGAAGCGCAATGCGGCACTGCGTTAAATCCAGGCAAGCCACAGCAGGCGGAGGTATGTACGATAAGAATCGCCCGTGCCCGAAATACATCAGCGCGCCTCTCGCGCTGCTCATGACTCGCTGGCATTCGCCGTCGCCGGGAACGCCGTCATTCGTTCCCTGCGCGCCGTGCCAATCCGCGCCGTACTGCTCCTTCATCGACGCGAACTTGGTCGATATCTTAACATCGTCGCCTTCGTCTTCGTTCCGCAGGTCCACGAGATATGTCACCCCGCTCGGCGAAACATCGCCTTTTACTGATGAGTCTGCGAGGCGTTCGAGGAGGATGTGCAACGAAAAGTCGCGCGAAACCGCCGCGGCATCGGCGAGAAAGTCGAGCCCTTCCAGCGGAAGCGGCGAGAGGCACTCGTCGACGAGAAGAACGATTTTCTTTCCTTTCGCGCCTTCCGAACCCAGGAATGATTTCCATGCAGATAAAACCGGCGAAATCACAAATTCCAACGCTTTGCAAACCTCACCCCAGCCGGCTTTAATCGAAAAGCCGTCAGGCGCCGGGGCGTTCGTCGCTTGCTTTTCCACGGACAAACGAAAGTTCTGAACTAAAGACACCGCGGCGGAGAGCTGCGTGGCGTCGGCTCGAGCGACGTGGGCTCCAACGCGGGTATCGTCCGCAGTGTGGCTCGCGATCGCTAGGAAATCGTCACCGCCTCGCCCAGTGATCCACTGCAAAGAGAAAACAGACAAGTCCTCCGGTAACGAGGGTGGCGTCGCGAGGCACTGGCTCGGGTTTATCTGAAGCGTTCTCCACGCTTGCGAGGACGAATCCAAGCGATTGAGCAGAGCGGCACTGTACTTGCTCGAAGCCGGGTCGCCGAGCGTTTCTTCCATCAATCGCTTGTTTCGGATCAGTAACGCCTCGATATCTTGGCCATCAGCGGCTGAGGTGAAAATGCCGAGCTGACTCTCAGCGACTTTACAGGATTGGGAAAGCGCCAGGGCGGCCGCCGCGTTCCCGGGGTCGGCGCTTCCGTAGGCGTGCGCCAGACACATCGCCGCCTTCGAGACTGAGCCGTACTTTGCAGTCTTCAAACCAACCTCGATGGATTGTTCCAGGGCTCGAATGGCACGAGTCATCGTAAGGTCGGGTGCGAGCTCTGGATGAGCGACATCGGCAGTTTCTTCGGCATTGTCGGTCTCGGTAACGCGAGAGTCCTCTGACATATTTTCCGCGTCGTCGGGTTGAGAGTTTTTGTCTTCGCCGTCAGCCGCGTCCTCCACTGCACCCCCCGCGTCAACCGCTTCGCCCTCGCCGTCATCGCCGTCTTTGACGGATGCCGGTAGAGTGGGAGGAGGGGGAGGTTCCGTCCACGCCTCGGCTTTGATCTGCGTGCCGTGTACCGCGAGCAGCGCGTCGCCCAGTAAATAAAGGGAATCCACACTTCCGTCGCTCTTCGCGTGAAGGTTCACCGCCTCGGAAGCGGCGACCACAGCTTGTTCCGCAGCGCCGAGCGCGGCGTCAAACGTCTCGGGAACGCTGTCGTCCAGGAATTCGAGTACCGCGGTTGCGTCCGCACCATGCATAGTCGGAAATTCAGGTCGGTTCTGTTGCAGGTCGTACATCGCAAGCGTGCGCTCTGCGTTGGCTAACTCGAGCAGACATCCCGCTTTCGCGTTCTTCACCGCAGCGAGAAGGCGGGCGGCGGGGAGCGACGAACGCAGCGGATTCAGTGAGTCCTCGCACGCCGCCGCGAGGATCGTTTCAGCTTGCAATTCAGCTTCGTTAATAACATTTCGTATGGTTTTAAGCGCGGGGCGGGGATCTCCCGTCGCGGATGGGTCTTTGTACATCAACGCTGACAACGATAGCAACGCCTTGACCAAAAGCATGCTCCCGCCGCACGACCGAAGAATCGTGATCGCTTCTGAAACGGCGCGCACCGCGCCTTCAAACAGCGCGTCCGGCTTTTTGTCGCCGAGAAGAAGCACTTGTCGCATTTCAACCTGTAAAACGTTGGAAAGTTCCACGTGAAGGTCCGCTAAAACCATCTTCGTGTCCAGTGAATCACCCCTTCCGGCGAACACTAAACGGTTTCGTAACAGCTTCAAAGCCGTGAGCAACGAATCCTTCGCTGAGAGTTGCCCATCGCGCGTCGCCAACTTGTCCTTTGAAAAATCGCTCAAGTTTTCTCCCCAAAACGCGACGTCGCCGGCGCACGTCTGCCCGCGGAGCTGGAATCGGATAGCGTCCACGGGTTTGTTTCCGTGTGATGCGCACTTCGCGAGGTAAAGATACGCCCACGCCTCGATTTCCGTATCGCCGTGTGCGTGCGCGTGCACGACCGTTTCCTGCAGCAGCGCTGCAGCGGCGGATAAAGCGCCTCGCCGCACGAGGTACGCGCCTCGCGCCAGCCAGTAATCACGCAGCGCCAGCGGACGCAGCGACTTGGACGTTGATACCTCCTCGGGCGTATCTCCCCCAGTTTTTAACGCGTCAGCCCGCTTCACCTCCAGCCGACCTTGCTTTTCTTCCTCGGCTGATAAATCCAAAGGTCCGGCGAGCGTTTCGTGCAAGCTACAGGCGCTGCGCAGGAGCAACGCGTCGCACGTCGCGGCGAGTTTCAAGTGATACACGGCGACCAGCGCGTCGTCCTTCGCGGCGAGCTTCGCAATCAGCATCCCCAGCTGCCACAGCGGCAGACACTGAACATGCATACTGCGGATTTCAAGTTCTCCGCAAAGGTACTCGATGTAAGTGTGGAGCATCTCCGGCCTTCCGAGAGAATCGATTGTGATTTCAAACTCACCGGCGTTTTTGCGAACCGAAGCGTACATCTCTTCCGAAAACGTAAGGTGCGCCCAATCCTCCGCGGTTTCTGGAAGAGGCGCTCCCCCCGTCGCTTCAGTCATAGATTCACGCAGCAAACGCGACGCATATTGCTGCGCCATGAGCAGGTGGTCAGTCCGGGTATCGTTGTTACCCGATATTTTGCTCAGCATCAAGAAGACCCGAATCGCTGAGCACATTTGTTTTGTTCCAAACGTCGTCTCGATCGGCGCGACGTCGTCGCTTTGCGAGGGATCGATAGCGAGCAAAACGTCCACGGCGGAGAGAAGAATATCTTCGGCGTCTGACACAGGTTGGCCACTGCTAGTGTGGAGCCACTCCGCGAAGTCCGCCATGTATTCGACTTGCACAGTGGGTTTACCTTTCAGCACGTGGATCGCTTTGCGGTGCGCTCGAATCGCGTCAAAGGGCACAGTCGCCTGCGCCGCTAAAACCGCCCAAATCTTCGCCTGCATTTCCTCTTCGTATTCGGAGATTATGTCAATGTCCTCGTCCACGCTCTTCCCGACGGAAGAAAGGAACATGACTTTGTACTCCCACAGAGGTTTGTGTTCATTGCTCGGTAAAGCCTTGAACGCGGCATCGACTTGTTTCGCGCCTTGTTCCCACGCAGATACATCCATCAGGCAATCGAACAAAAGCACGTACGCGGATTGCAGAAATTTATAATCGCTCACCTTCGTGGCGCGCGCCGCGTCGAGAATCAACTCCAGCGGCTCGACCAAAACTTTTCGCGCTGACGCTGAAGCCATGAAGCTCGTGCCCGCATTCCAGAAGCATTTCGCAGCGTGACACACTATATCGCTACGTTGTGCACGTCGACCGTAATTTGCAGCCTCCACGAACTGTTCAAACGCCTTTTGCTTCAACGCGTTCTGCGCTGATTCATCTTGACGCGCCGGTCGAAGCAAACCGACGATGCTGCTTCCATACGCGCAAGCCGCGACGCCGGACCAGTACCAGCTCTGCCGGGACGCACTGTAATCCGGCGCTTTGCTAAGCACGGAAGCTTGCTCGCAGCACTCGATTGCAGAGCCAAACGATTGAATCGCGAGACCAGCCTGACCTAGCCTGGCCCAAATCTCGACATCGCCGACGACGCCGGCGCCTTCCGGGCGGAGCAGGCCAATCGCGCGCGTCAAGATTTCGCCGCCATCCTTTGGGTCACCTTTCGTGATGCGCGGAATCAACGCCGCTACCTGAGCCACAACATCATCTTCAACCGTCACGTCAGCCGTGTTTCCTGATGATACTTGCAGTCGGCCGAGCATAGCAGAAATTCTTCGAGTACTCGTCTCATCAACGCGGGGCAGCGCGGATTCGCAAGTCGCAATAGCTTGCTTCATTTTTTCGGAATCCTCCAAGGCGCGCGAAGCAAACTGCGCACAAAGCACGTCGTAATCGGTTACTGCAATTTCCTCTGTTTCGTCTGGCTCCACGGACGTTTCTGGTTCCTCGCCGTCGACCTCTGAGGGTGTCTCAGTCGATTCCATTAGTGCAGAATTGGCAGACAGATACGCCTCGTGTTCGTATCCCGAAGCGACGAGGTGCGCATAGTTTCCAAGCAAAACCGGGTCACAATCGTCGAGCTTGTTGAGCTCTTCAAGAAGCGGAGCCGAAACAGCGAGCATCTCAGCATATCTGTGGTTCTTGATGAGGTCTATATATGTGTTCCACGCGTACGTCGCGGCGTTCATGACAGCCCAACTTTCGTTGACGCTCATTCCGAGACGCGCAGCCCGAAGGAAAGCCGCCGAAGCGCCGTTTTGCAAATCAGTATCTGAATCACCTCCAATACTGTCCACGTTTACTTCTGCGGGCGGTACAACAGGTTCACCTTTCCCCTTGAGCAAAGCAACGCAGGTCACACTATCGACAAAGTTCGTCTCGATCTGCTGGACTACGGCCTCTTTGTCGTGTGCGGGGTCCCATCCCGCGATACCGAAAACATTTGCCACGCACTTGTGAGCGAGCGAGAACAATTTCGCGTCAGCCGCGGTTTCGCACATATTCGCCCATAGGTTCATACGTGCAGTCGCTTTCCGTCTGACCGTCTCCGGGTCGACGTTGTCGGCCGGGGTATTGGTATGAACACTATTTGTCTCATTTTCTGGGGCGTCGCCTTCCTGCGCGTCCACCTCAGTCGTGGTTTCCTCCTTCACGGGATACGGGAGCAATTTATCCAGAGACGAGAGACGGTCAAACGCGTCGTGTAACAGGTTGGCGCCGTTCCTGGCACTCTTGGCATCACGCGCCTGCTCCGTGAGTAGCAACACTTGATCTTCAACGCCCTCTTTATCGTCATGAAACCCGCCTTTAATCTTCAGCATGTGTTCCAGCGGGACGAGATACCGATCCAACGGGCGCTCGTACCCTGTGCGTTCCACTTCCGTTTCGGTGGCTGTGTAATCTAGGGTAAGGCCCTTAGAGACATGCGCGTGCGCCTCCTTCAAGTTGTCCTCTGCAACATAGCAGTGCGCCAGCTCCAAGTGTAACGCAGCGCGCAGTCTATTCAGCGTCGAGTTCATTGATTCAAGCGCGTTCGTTGCGGACGCAAAAACACGAGTAAGGTTGTGGCGAAGGTCAGGTTGCAGCAGCGGCAGACTCGCTTTCCAGATAAGTTGGCATGCATCCTGTACGCCGCTGCTATCTTGTAGCCGAAGAAATGATGAGAGTTCTTCGTCGGTTCGATTGACCACGGATTTATGCACTTCGATAGCTGAGGGATTCAGGGTTCCTTTCTTGTCGCCCAACTTGTCGAGCGCCAGGAGATGAGAAGTCAGGGCACCGCGAGCGCGTGCAAGCGTAGATTCTGAGGCTCCCGAACGACGTACACACCAGTCGGCGAGATCTCGAAGCTGGTGCTGGGCTGCAATCCACCCGATGTATGCTACAGAATCCATGTCTGCCCCCTCCATAGATTGATTCATGGCATCACCTTCACTGCTCGCTGCGGGATCCACCTGTCCCCAGGCTTCTTTCAAAGTGGATTCAACCTCCGCCACGTCCTTACATGCTCCAGAGCGGACAAACTGAACAAGAGCCGCGGCGCCATCCGCGCCGTCTCCGCCCTCTTTCTTCCCGCTCAACGCACCAATATGCGACTTTAGCTTGACAATCGTAGTCGACAGTGCGGGAATTGCGTCTTTGCACAGTTCATATGCTTTCGACGCCACCTGCAGTGCCTCATCGTTTTTGTCCGCGTCGCTGAGACACAGCGCGTGCAGACGCATGAAATGAGAGCGCCACGCTTCGTGGCCCGTGACGCTTTCCAAACCCTGGGCGATGAGGAATGAGGATTCCACAAGTTGCTTTCGGGTTCCGGTCTTCTGTAAGGGCCGGGATATGACAGAATAGTGCACGCTCGCGTCAAACACCAAGAACAGATACCGACGATCCGAAAGAGCCAACTTGAGTCCCTTGAGGAGAAATCCCAAAGCATCGAGAGTGCCAACAACCAAGGGGCGGCCTGTCTGTCCTTCGCAACCGATGGCGTGGAGCAGTGCCTTGGCG
>TARA_B110000977_G_scaffold173543_2_pt1 | contig 11704 bp, 7 predicted proteins | sample TARA_B110000977 | Tara Oceans TARA_B110000977 (sample SAMEA4397798) | marine metagenome | biome: Polar Biome; feature: [SRF] surface water layer (ENVO:00010504); material: water (ENVO:00002006), including particulate matter (ENVO:01000060) such as... | depth 5 m | reverse complement strand
GGGGGTGGGGGAGGACCTTTGGGGTGGCCTCCGTACGGCCCGTGGGGACCGCGAGGCGGCCCAGGGGGGGCGTGTGCTCCGTGAGGGTACGGCTGCGCGCCGTACGGCGGGGGCGACGGCCCCCTCGCACCGGGAAACGCGGAATGCGAACCGGGGTGTCGGTGCCCACCGCCATGACGATTGTGGTGCGGTGCACTGTGCACCACGGGAGGTGCGTCGTAGCCGTAGTACGGATCGTAATACTCCTCGTGTGGTGGGGTGTGCGCATTTGATGCGTAGTGCACGTAGTACGCGTCCCAAGATGCGCCATCGCCCGTTCCTCGGCTTGGGGATGCCCTGGGATCGGGCGCTGACGCTGCGGGATTTCCGGGAAGGGGCGACCTTCTCTGTCGCGGAGCCGGGGATGATGGCGCGGGCGATCGCGGGAGAGCTCTTCCTGTGGTCCCACCACGTGCTAGTGACGCGTTGCTGTTGTGTCGCGACCCACCAACCGAAGGTGACAGCGTGTTTCTCCCCGCCCCAGCCGCAGATCCAGCGCCGAGCCCGTGATTAATCTTATACCGCTCCACCGCGCTGTTGTACGCATCCATCAAAGCGCGGTCATCCCACGCGTCTGAACCGGTCGGGGGGACGTACGCGTATCCGTCTCTGTCCAAACCGCGACGCGAAGCGCTCATCGCGGCGACCGGGGTGCCTCGGACGATGCAGACGATGCATTCGATTAGAACACGACGTTTCGGGAGGCTCGAAAAACGAACGAATCTCGAAATGAAAAATTCGTGGGACGTTTTCGTTTTTGGTCGATAGGTGTGTAAGGGGATCAAACCCTTGGGCACTAGGTATCGAAAGCAGGGGATCGAACCCTCAGCCAGCAGGTGTCTGAAGTTTTTTTCACAGCAACTTTTGTCTATTCCTGTTTGTCGTCGCGTGTCTTTGCGCGTTCACTCGGATGCCGCAGCGCACTTGGGCTCGTCCGAGAGACTTTTTCGTTTGTTTTCATTGTCCCTACAGTGTCTATGCTATCTTCAAATATCTACGCGAACCCGAACCCCTCCACCCCGTGCCGCAGCGCTGTCGCGAGCCTGTGATGTAACACCCCCTCACTGGGGTACTCTGGTAACCGCAGCTGGTTGAAACACGTCGCCGTGGTGGGCAGGGGATACCGCAAAAGTTTCACGCGCGCGGTTTTTTTCGCAATTTGCTCGAGTTCAAGATTTTCGGGTTTGCCGCTCGCCGCACCCAAGCGTCGCCGTCTTCGTCCTCAACAGACTCGTCGTCTATATCCAACTCGTCACTCAGCGGTACCCGGATCACAGTGAACGGGTACTCTAGCGCTTCAAAGCCCCCGGGAGGTAACCGTGAAGACCCCGTGACGAACTTCAAAAACAAAGCACGCTCATCTGTGCTCGCTTTTTCCAGAAACCGGAAAAGCCAAACAGGCTGTTGCGATGCGTTTTCGTACCCGCCGGCCATTTTACACTGTTCCGCATATCCACCACTGAAAACTCTTTGGCTCCCCCTAGCATCAAAGCAACCTCCGCTGTGCTGAACACGGAGAGGTGCTCCAGTGGTACAACCGAGGTCAAGCCCTTGCGTGTCGCCCTCACGGCGGAGGAGCTAGAGACTCGGTCAACTTGCCGCATCGGGCGAAACGCAACATATTCGTTTCGGTTTTGATGAGTGATCTTTTCAGTCACGTCCCGCCGTCCCAACTTTGTTTCAACAGTCGTGCCTCGAGTTAACCCCGGAATAATATCCGTGGTTTCCTCGAGGGAGAACGTCAAATCAGCTGCGTATAGGTCCTCGCTAGTCCTGTCCTTGTTGCGTATCCATTGCAGCGTGTTCGCTTCCTGCGCGTCCATCTCCTGGAGTTCCTGGAAGTCGCGCTTTTCAGTCGCGAACGTCACTTGAATCTCCACGCGGCCGAGCACCCCCTGACGAAGGACGTGGCCGACGCGACTGGCAACGGCGATTGGTGCAAAATCGCGTACCCCAGCACTTCGCCGAACACCACGTATGCGGTTTCCAATCCAGGGGGAATGGAATCAGGGAGGTGGAAAGGTCGGTACACTGGGTCTTTGTCGCTCGCTCGGGTGAGTAACAGGTTGCCGCCGGAACTGAGTTCCTTCGCAATTTGTTCCATCAAGTCCCTCTCCACCCCGGGTCCGCTCGCGATGTGCGTTTCGCAGCGCATGTGCCAAGAAAGCGGTGAGTGTTGCCATCCCGGAGGATCGTTCGCGATCGCCCAGCGGTAAACGTCACTCCACGGCTTTTGGAAGTTTCTCACAGTTAATTGCGTGCTGTAGCCCCGATCCATCGCGACTCTAAAGTCAGACCGAAGCGTTCGCGCCAGCCACTCCCTACGGTTGGGGAAGTCAACCACCGTGGTGCGCGCGCTCCTTCCCTTTATATTGACCGATCTTCCACCCGGCTTGCCGAAGAAACGTGATAGACGGAACTTTAGCGGCGCGCCGCGATCCAGCTGGTGGGGGGTTGTCCCGCAGGAACACGTTCAAGGCTTCGTAGCACTCTGGAACCTCCGCTAACGAGCGAACCACTCGCTTCAAACTTGGGATGCTCAACGCATCTTCAGCAAGATTCCGAAGCGCCTCGAGCTGCGGCTGCAAGTCTCTCTCCATCAGCACAAGCGCCGCGGATCGCGCGCCCAACCCAACACCGAGCTCGCTGGCGAAGTCGCTGTACATCAGGGGAATCCAGCCGCGATAATCAGTCGCGACGCGCGACACGCCGAGCTCATCCACCAAAACGCGAACGCACTGGGCGTGGCCGTTAGCCGCGGCGTGATGCAACGCCTTGCGGCGATTACAATCCACCGAGCGGACGCACCCTGGATGTGCGGCGCGCAACATGCGTAAAGATGCGATCGCGCCCGTCCCTGCAGCATAGTGCGCCGCATTGCACGTCGTTTCCTCGTCGCGAATAATAGCAGCCGCGCTGGCTCCTTTGAATATCAGGCTGTCGGCGACGCGTTTGGCAAACTTGGGGTCGTTTGGGTCAAACATTGTCACACCAAGGGCGGTGCCGAATGAAATGCAGTCCCCCTCAAAGGCCGCCGCGGACCGCAGCAGCGCCGCGACGCAGCCCTCCCAACCTGGCCCGCCGCCCGCCGCGAGCATCAACGGCGTGACGCCGATGTCGTCTGTGATGGACGCAGCGGTGCGGTCGCGCACGGCCGTGTACTTCGTGAACTCCCGATCAACAAGCGAAGGTTGCCTTTGCAAGGGTTGCGACGATACCGATGCTAAGGTAACGTTCGCCGACTCCCCGGTCGCGGCATCAGACGCGGCTCGTGCGGCTAGTACCGGATCAATACAACGGTCGAATCCGCCGGATCTACTTGGGGCTTCGCCTTCCGCTTCCAAGGCTAACCAAATGCACCGCGGATCTGCTGTCGCGTTGTCTGCCGCAGAGTGCACCAGAGTCAGCCCGTCGACATCACCAGACGCGTACGGCCACCGTCGTTCAGGTTTGCTGTTAGGAGGATTGGAAAACGAGGACCCCCAAACGTCACGAATCGTCTCCATAGCCCTGATATCGCCGCGTTTCAGAGCGACGTGGAGGTTCGCTGCGATGTCGTCGGTGGACGCTTGGTCGAAATCAGTGCGGCCCTTGCCGTCGCCGACCAACCTGTCGCGAACGTCCCTTTTCCACGGACCGAGAAGCGTGGTGAGGCACTTCAACGAACCAGCAGTGGAGGCGCGAGTGAGCAACGCACGACGTGAAGGGCGTCGCTTTGGGACAGTTTCGTCGCGTTTCGTAAGTGTCGCAACCATAGCGTCGATGTCGTCACCGACGAAACTAGCCCGCAAACGCGTTGGCCAAGAATCCGAACCTCGTCTTGTCTTCCCGGCGGAGTCGGCGCGCGTCGCCCTCCCGAAGTGGAACATGAAGCGGAGAAGAACGCTTTGGGTTTTCGACAGTGTACCCCCTCGAGGTTCAACCCGTTGACCGTCTCGGGGTCCACGTCGACGCACGCGACGTGTTGCCACGCTCTGCACTTTATATTTTCGCAGCGCATCATCGCGGTGTCATTGTTCTCACAAACGCCGCACTCGCAGTACACCCACGCTTCATCGTCGGAGGAAGATTTGTCTTCGTCATCACTATCGGAGTTCCGCATTCGGTAGATACACTCGTTTTCATTCTCATCACTCTCATCGGAAGATGAGTCATCGACCCAACCGTTTTTGACGATCGATGACTTTCCTCTTCCCCGCCGCGCACTTTTGTGCGTCCCGTTGTCCCCGCAGGAACCGAAAGCAGCCGCGTCTTCGCCGTCCTCGTCCACGAACCCTTCGAGGTCATCAACGTCCTCGAACAGGTCCTCCAAGCGACTGAGGTCCCCGTGCTCGACTTTATCAAGCTTCTCGAACGTACGCTGCACACCTCGTGCGAGTTCGCTCTGCTTTTGGGACCACTCGCGCGACTTGCGCTTCGCCCGAGATGAGAGCCGCGCGCTTTTCTTTCCAGGCGTTTCTTTGGGACCGGCATCCTCCAGGTCACCGGAGCTCGAGGCGGGGCCGGGGGCCGGGGCGGAGCCCTGATCGTCATTCGCAACGACCCTGAATTTCGGTCTCAACCGTCTCCCACGGCGTCCCATAGAAGGCAAATCGTCTTCGCTCGAAGACGGCGGCGGCGGGACGTCGGATTTTCTCCGCAAACGGCACCCCGGTTTTTTATTTCCCTTCCCGCGTCCTCCCGCGTCCTCCTCGCCGTTACTGTCGGCACTCCGCAGGTCTATCGCCTCTAGTGTATCGCCATGAGCAGACGGTTCGGGATCAGATGCACTCATCACGTGGCCTCGGCGTCGCGACCGGCGAGGTTCGTCTTCGTCTTTGTTCTCGTCGCTGTCCTCGTCATCCTCATCGTCCTCGTCGTCGCCGGCGATGAAGTCGTCCATTTCCGAGCCCTCCGCCGAGTCGTCGGAAACGCGTTCGGCGCCCACAAACTTGTGCCTCTGCCGTCGGTCATAAAAGTCTTGGCGGTTTCGCATGGTGCCCCATTGCCACTCGTCCTCGTCCACGTGGTGGTCAGCACCCACTTTCGTCGTCCACTGCGTGTTACGACGACGTTCGCTACTCCGCAGCGTACTACCCTGTCTTGTCATTTGTTTTCGGGGAGTCGCTCGTTGCCCGCCGCTACTACGTACGGTAACGTCAAGCTCGTGCTCGTTGTCATCGTCGGTAGAAGAAATACTGGGGCTGCGAATGCCTCGTTTCAAAGTGAGTTTACCGGGTTTCCCTCGTCTCGGACGAAGAGCAGGTGTTCCGACAGGCCGTGACCCGCTCGCCCCGCCGTTCGGATCTGGCCTTCGTTTCGGTGCGGGTTTCTCCTCGTCAGATGCTGTATCATCATTAATGCGCACGGCTCGCGCTCTTTTGGACGACGTAACCGGCTCCTGAACCTCCACAACCTCGTCATCTTCCGATGTGGATGCCTCGGAGTTCCAGTCCGCGTCAGAGTCCGACGCAGCCGCACCCCCTCGGCTGCGGCGACGCATCGCGCCGCAACCAATGGACTCGTCATTTCCCAGAAGGGTGCCTAAAAGTTTGGGAAAATATGTTCGCGCTGATTTTTATTGACACGTGGATGTCATCGTCCGCAACAACGACACGCGCGTCCCCGTGCGGCAAACGCAACTACTATAATCGGTCAGATACCTAAACCCTTCAACCCTTCCTTGTCACAACCATGCCTTGCGAAGAAGCCGTGGAGCTCGCAACTCACGCCGTGGAGGCTGACATAAACGGCGATGTTGCGAAAGCAGTTTTGTTTTACACCCGAGCGGCTGATGCGCTGGATCGCGCTGCGAAGGACACGCCGAATGAGGCTGGGGAGATGAGGGGCAAGGCTGCTGAGTACCGCACAAGAGCCGCGGTGCTGCAAGGAAAGCTGCAGATGAGCCAGATGGAGAACATGGCGCAAAGCGCTGCGATGGCGCAGCAAGGCGCGCAGTTGGCGGGCCAGGCAAACGCCGGTGTGAAGACTGCTGGGGGATACTCCACGGTGGCGGGTGCGGCGGCGATCGGTGCGGTGGCCGGTGCAGTCGCATTAGGACCGATGACCGCCGTCGTGGCCGCAGGAGGCGCCGCGTACGCCACGACACGAAAGGACGCCGTGGGCGACGTCGCACGGCAAACGGGCCAAGCTGCGGCAGCCACGGCTTCGGCGGCTAAAAAGTTCAACGAAGAGCATAACATCACCGGCAAGCTGTATGACGCGACGAGCGCCGCAACGAACAAAGCAAAGGAAGTAAACTCGAAGTACAACATCACGGGCAAATTGTCAGCTGGGGCGTCTTCCGCGTACCAGCAAGCCAAGGAGTTCGACAAGAAGAACAATGTGTCGGGGAAGGTGGGCGCAGGGATCTCACAGGGGCTCACGAGTTTCACGAATATAATGGGGGGGGCAGGGAAGCCCAAGGATTTGCCGTCAGTGCCCAAGTGAAGAAGTTGGAATAAATATATATGAGCTGGGAAGTGTGGTCGCGTATGTATCGCGGCATGTGGCATAATTATTTGTATCAAGAATGAGTCTCGCCGCTCGCTTCGACCCGACTGCAACGTCAATCATCCCTCACATTCCCCGCGCTCGTCCCCGCCCGCGTCCTCGGCCCCTCCCCCGTCCTCTCGCGCCCGTCCCTGCACCACCAGCACCCCCCGGCTTCCCCGGCTTGATCTTCGGCGTGTCGTCCACTAAAAGCGTGTCGAGGTTCAGACTGTCAGGCAAGATGTAGTACCGGATGTTGTTCCCCCGAAGACTCAAATGATCCATGTGCGTTGGGTTTTTGCCCTTCAACGTGAGCTTGACGTTTTTCAAATGCGTGTTCATCGAGACGTCGACGCCTACAGGATTTAGAGGGGGGATATTGGTCAGCTCATGGTTCTGTATCGTTATGTGGTGCTTGGGTATAACACGGATGAATGGACAGCTGTCTTCTGTTCAGCTGTCTTCCGGAAGGGGAAGAGTCCCTGAGCGACGCATGAATTGCTCAAAAATACTGCAGGTGCCCTTCTAGGGATTGCCCGCGAAGAAAAAAACCGTCATCGTGTGCCGTAACTCGCGTTGTCAGGCGATCACGACCGGCATTACGATTATTACGGATCACGACTACAATCACGGGTACGTACCCATCACGGTTCCGTGCACCACGGTTCCGTTCTTCAGCTCGATAGTGCACGTCTCGTGGGAAAGCTTCTGCAAAAAGCGAACGAGCTTCATTGTGTGTCGCCCGCCGCGCGTTTCCCGAACTCTTGTCTAACGGTGTCGCGACGGATCAAACGAAGCGACCGAGGGGGGGGCACGAAACACCGAAGAGCGCGTCCTACGACGACTGAAGCTCAGTCCTGCGCGAGTGACCGGAAGTGTACCCGAGGGGAACCACGCGTCGCGAAGAGTGGCCGAGCGATGGAGGCAGAGGGCGAAATCAGCCTGCAGCGCGATCGCTCGAGAAATTTTTCACTCGCCACGTTGTTGACTCTCGACAGAAATCTCAATCTCGGCACTTCTCCCGCGCCCGTCGGTGGGTCCACTGCGGTGCGCTTGCGGCGATGCCTGGTTGGTCCTCGAGCTCTATACTTGGGGGCCACGCCGGTGTTGTCGCGAGGGCGTCTCCCGAGATTCTAAGGTGCTATCGCCGAGGAACCCAAAGGTGGACGAGGTTGGTGCCATCAAAATCTCACATAAAAAAATCACGCCAAAGAGTTCCCCCCAGATGCGACGCGACGAGTAACGATTCTTCACAGCAACCCGAGACCCGCCGAGTCTCCAAATCCGGCCCTTCCTCGTCCTACACGGAAACCTGGGACGGCAAGTACCCCATGGAAACACAAGGTATGTGGGACACGAGTGGAATCCAAGGCCCTTCGTGTTTTATACTGCCTCCGTTAGATGTCGCATCGAAACAAGATTTAGAGAAAGTGTACGCGCAGGCAAAAAACACGTACTTTAGCGGGCAGCCTATTATTTCCGATGGAATGTTCGACGAAATCGAGCGAAGGCTACGCGCGTTAGGGAGTGATGCTGCGAAGAAATACCCGCGGTGCAGTAGAAGGGATATGAAAATCTACGGCGATTTAGAATCCGATAATGAGCAAATGAAAAACTTGCAAAACGTTTGGGCACTCTTTTTGGTAATTGGGGGACTGTTCGTTTTGTGGGACACCATAGAGTTGCGCACGCTTTTAGATGGCTCCATTGCAAGTAATCACTCGTATCGCCCGCCCATTTTCGGCGCCCTAGGGTTTTTCCTCGCGCAAGCATCTCTCGGAAAAATAAAAGCGCTTAGAAATGGAGACGTCGTCGCCGTGGCGGGCGACTGTCCAAACTGCGGCGAACGAGTGTTTACGTTTCTGCCCGGCAACGAGGGAAGGAAAATAACCAGGGGGGGGGAGTGCCATGTTTGTGACCGCTCGATATCGTTCCGAGCGGATGTATCCGTGGATCCGAAATCGCCCTACCGAAGGCGGGCCACGGGACGGGTGTACCTCTCGACGCGGGCGGATGACTTCTTTGAGCCGGAGGGAGATGTGACGGGGAACGACACGACGTGGCCGCCGAGGAAGAAGGGGACGCTACAGGAGTAATGGGAGATAGTATCCTAACAGGACCGTAAGTCCTATCAAGTGGAGATCCTGTAAGTACCCGCGGAACACGTTGAATTATTTTATCAATTCATTTCATTTATCAGTTTTTATTCTTCGACCCGCCCACCTTGAAGTACGCTACCAGCGAGATTGCGAAAATAAGCATCCCGATTATGCCGTACATTAAAAGTTTGTTTTGAAAGATGCGCCGCCCCATCGAGCTTAAAATTTTTCTCGATTTACTTATCGTGTCGTCCGCGCCGTGAATCGTGTCCCTGGCGTTGGTTATGGTGTCTCTTTGTCTGTGCAGGTCCTGCAAAATACTCACACCCAACTCCTCCGTGTCCAGCAACGCCCTTCGTCCCTCTTTGATGCGTTCGCCCGTTTGGTCTAAGCGGCCGGTGGCGTGTAGCATGCGCTCTCGCTGCGACGATGAGGTAGGCGCGTGCATGTCGTCCAACTCAGCGCCCGCGAGGAGCTGTGCTCGGTCTCTTTGGCCGGTGTAGACTGCTTTCGCGGCTAAGCTGCCGTCTCGCTTCAGTCTTGCCATCTCACTCTTGTACTCCCTCAGCTTTGCCGTCATCGGATCCTTCACCGCGGGATTTTGCATCGAACGTGCCTCTAAGTCCATGCGCCGAACTAAAGCTTCCGCCTCGGCGACATCAGAGTCGATCAACGACACGCGCTGCGACTTAGAGTCTACGTGTGTTGATTCAATGAAAAAAAATAGGGAGAACGGGTGTTAGTCATGGTGTGAGGTCAGATGATGTGATGAGACAAGCTGTTCGCAAAACATATTTGCATTTCTGTCCCCAGTCGCGTCAAAGATTCGTTGGCATCATTGGAGGATGAGATGGTCGGGGTCCGGGGTTATATCTAGATAAATTAACCCTACGTACCTCCGTCTAGGTTTCCTAACGATGCGGTGTTCCTCGCGATGGAGGCTGTGAACTCCAGCAGCTCCTTTTCGTAGCCATCGAAGATCTGCGGGGGGACGGGGAAGGTGAGACACGGTCTGGGGGAAAAACACCACGTGGTGCATAAATGAGGGATGACGCGGTGTGTGGTGCGCTCGGGTGTGCGGGAGGTACGCACGTGACTCATTTTGTCGTTCCCTTCGGATGAGCCTGGTTAGGAAGCGGGTCAGCCTGTGTCGCACGAGTGACCAGTGCGGTGGGGACTGGAGGCTGTGTGCCTCCCTTGTTCCCGAGGCTCCGAGTCACGAATAAAATTTCGCGGGAGAACGAATACTCCCGAGAAGGCACACGCTCCGGAACACGACTCTTGGAGCTCGCGTTGTGGCCTTCGCGGTCAGGTCTCCTGCGCGCGCGTCCGACGCGCGGCGGCGAGTAGCGATGAAGAGCTTGAAGAAGCAGATGTCCAAGGCGATGGCTGGTGTCGGTATGAATACTGGTACGACTGCGGCTCCATCGGGGGTTGCCGCGTGGGAGGACTTTTCTGATTTCAGCAACGCGGTTCCGATCGCTTCCGGTGCCAAACCCACCCTCCTCACCACTGGCTTCACCGGAAACGACGACCCACATCCCCTCACCAAGGACTGGTCAAACCGAATCAAGAACCCCAAGGTTCGGTCCGCGTTTCTGAAACAGTCAATCGAAAGTTACACCACCAAACACGACCTGAACGTGTGGACCGGCACGTGGAACACCAATGGCAAGTCTCCTCCGGGTGGTTTGGACATTTCGCAATGGCTCGACGTCTCTGACAAAAAACCAGACGTCGTGGTCGTGGGGTTCCAGGAGATCGTCCCCCTGACACCGGGGAAGGTGCTGATGCAGGAGGACTCCGTGGCAACGGCGGAGTGGGAGGCGATCATCGACCGGACGCTTAACGGGAAGGGTAGCGAAGCGGGACCGGCGACGAATGCAAACGCTCCGAGCGCCGCTGCAACAAACAATTGGACCACGTTCGGGGACGACGCAGGGTCTGGAGTTTCAATGCCTGGAGGGAACAATGGAGCAGAAAATCAAAAGAATTCAAAGTACGTCCGCATCGCGTGCAAGCAGCTCGTGGGCGTGTACATCACGGTGTGGGTGACTGACATTACAGCGGCGCATTGCAGGGACGTTAGAACTGCAACAGTCTCCACGGGCGTCAACCTGGGCGTCACCATGCTCGGCAACAAAGGCGGCGCCGCGGTGTGGTTAAAGATATACAACACGCCTTTGTGTTTTATTTGCGCGCATTTATCTGCCGGGAGCAAAGAAAACGACGCGCAAAAAAGAAGTGAAGACTACCACGAGATTAACGGGAAGTTAACTTTTCCTGCATCTACGTTAGCAGCTAGCAGCGACGGGACGTTTGAAAAGCCGAGTACTATAGGGGACGCCTTTTGCGCTGTTTGGATCGGCGATTTGAACTACAGGCTGAACCTTGTTGATGATGTCGTACGGCAAACACTGGCAGGTGATGCTCCAACCGCTTCTGAATCGAAAGAAAACGCAATCATTAACTCTCCTGCACAAACACTGAAACATAAAAAGTACGCCTTGCTTCTCGCGTACGACCAGTTACTTTTGGAGCGCTCGGCGGGGAAGGCATTTAGTGGGTGGGTCGAGGCGCCTGTTTCCTTCCCGCCGACGTACAAGTACAGGCCTGGTACGAGTACTTATTCAGGGGCAGGGGATGCGGATGAAGAGGAAACCACCGACAATAATCAAAATAATGTAAAAATTTCGCAAAAGGAGGAGAAGAAGAAGCGAACGCCGGCGTGGTGCGACCGCATTCTTTACAAAGGGCGGGATATCACGCAGATTAGTTACGGCCGATCTGAGTTAACGCAAAGCGACCACAAACCGGTTTTTTCTGAGTTCACCGTCACGGCACGCGAGCTGCTCCCGGAACGCCTGCAACACGTGCTTCAAGAAACCAGACGGGAGTTGGACGCGCAGGAGATGGCGAGCCAACCGCGGTGCACGGTGGAGAACCCGCGCAGGTCGTTTTCTGTGCCGCTGAAATTCGCGGAAAAAAGTTCCACTGTTTTTCGGTTGATAAACACGGGCGACGTACCCGCGCAGTGGAACTTCGTCGCGGCTGTGCCCGGGGAAACCGCGGTCGCGCCTCCGTGGCTTACCGTA
>TARA_B110000977_G_scaffold145035_1_pt1 | contig 11705 bp, 9 predicted proteins | sample TARA_B110000977 | Tara Oceans TARA_B110000977 (sample SAMEA4397798) | marine metagenome | biome: Polar Biome; feature: [SRF] surface water layer (ENVO:00010504); material: water (ENVO:00002006), including particulate matter (ENVO:01000060) such as... | depth 5 m | reverse complement strand
TAAACCCCGAGTTGTTCAAGTGCTTGTGCTCTTCCCACAGAGTCGGTACTGGAGCGTGCCATTCGTGCACCTTGCGTTTCGCCTCGCTCACGATGAAACGCACCGCCGCGCTCTTGCCGCTGCCGGGAGGCCCCACGAGGAGAAGCACTTTTCGTGGATTTACCGATTTGTAATTTGCATTGCCTCCACCTGCACTTGGTTGTTCTACCTCCCATGCCTTGAGCCACTCGCGTAGCACGTCGAGTTTCTTCTTCGCCACGACGATCGTGGCCTCGCTGGTGGGGGGATATTTCGTCGCCCAGAGCTCCAGGGAAGACTCCTGGGTCCAGGTCGTAGCGGCCTTCTTGGATGGAACGGATTGCGCCCCGCCCAGATCCGCCAATACATCATTTTGCACCGAACTCGGAGGGTCCGCGCGGCGCAGCAGGTGCATGATGGCGCTCGCGCCGGGTGCCGCTGGGGGAGCTTTCTTACGGGGACTGCGCCGCGGGGGGGGTGTGTCGCCCGACCCCGACGGCGCCATCGCACCCAAGCGATGTGCCACCCCGAATGAGCGCCAATCACGATTTGCGTTGGACCTCGACCGAAACCCGACACCCGAAATTGAGAGGAGTTTTCCGTCGTTTCGTGAAATCCCTCACTTCGTCCGTCGCGTGGAGGCGTCGTTGTGCGCAAGCGTCGCGATGGACGTGTTCTGTCGTTGCGCCGGGTGCCCCGGGTGCTCGGGTGTTACCAACCCCCTGGGCGGCCTGTGCGACAAGGACCCGCAGCGGTACACCGTGAAACGAAAAACCGCCAACGGCGTGGGCGTTGGCACTGGATTTCGCAAGTACTGCAAGCCGTGCTTGCGGGTGCAGGAACAATTGAGGAACGCGGCGAAGAAGGAAGGGGAAATTCGGGGTTTAGGCTCACTTTATGGAAACTCCCATTCGCAAATAAACCACGGCACTGCGTTCGGGCACGACCACGTCCCCGGCAACCGCCCTCGGATAGTTATTTTCGGCGACTCAATCACGGAGCAGAGTTTTTGTGAAGGTGGGTTTGGCGCCGCGTTCGCGGATAGGTACAAAAGGCACGCGGACGTCGTGTTACGCGGGTACTCGGGGTATAATTCAAGAGACGCGGTTGCATTGTTGCCGCACATCTTTCCCGTAAATGACCTGACGCCGCCTGTGTTGGTTACCGTGTGTTTCGGCGCCAATGATTCTGTAACAGAAAACTCGACGATGGCCACAGTGCAGGGCGTGCCGCTTGAGGAGTACAAGGGGAACTTGGTGAAAATATTGACACATCTGTCTAATCTAGAGCCACCCCCGGCGGTGCTTGTGATGTCTCCGCCTCCCGTTGACTCGAATGAGTGGAAGAAAACGTGCGATGATAATAACTACCACACAGATGCGTTGCCTGACCGGAATCTGAACAGAACGGGTCAATACGCGCACGCAGCAATCAATGTGGCTCGAACTTTCGCAGATAATACCGGCGAATATCTCTCGGTGTACGGCCTGAACTTGTTCGACAAGCTGCAGGGCGTTGAGATGTGGAAATCGTTCCTCTCGGACGGACTTCACCTGTCGAAGGAAGGGTATAAGTTCGTCAGCGAGTTGATGCTTCAATCGGTTGAGGAGAAATTTGATCTCGAAGCAGACGACAACCCTTCTGACTTTCCGTCGTTCCTCGACGTGGACTGGAAAACCCCAGGGCGGACGATCGATCAGTTCGTTGAGAAGAAAATGAACGCACAGAGGGGGGACGAGTTTGATATTTGATGCATTTCATCATTCATTTGTTCGTCTCGTCTCTTCCGTCTCGTTTTGTATCGTCTCTCTTTCGCTTGTTGCCAGACCGTGCGATGCTCACACAAACTGCCCGATGATGGCCCATGCCCCCGACCCCTGATTCCCGCAATACTTCGAAAGCTTCAAAAGGGTGGGTAGGCTCTCCGGATCCGTATCCTTTTCGTCGTCGTCCACCGCGATTCGCGCTCGGGCGCCATACAGCCAGCTCCCCAGCTTGTTCGGGCGCTTCACGCGGTACCTGCAAAGCACGATTTCACACAGGTCCTGAACTGTCCACTGACCATCCGTTTTTCCCGGTCTCATCCACGTTTCGTGTATCGCCATTCCAACTATTTGGTTCGTGCCCGCCTCACGCTCGTAGTTCTTCCACCCAAACTGCTTAGGCCCGCGCCCGCAGAACATCTTTTCATTGTGATGTCCGCAGTCAACCATCTTGACGCATCCGTCGTTCGCAGTTAAACCGACTTGTGACGGCAAGTGGTCAGTGCTGAAGCCGTTGTTTTTATCGTTGAAATGTTTCAACTCCAATCTCCAGTCCTCACCTTCGTACGCTTTTGCGTAGGCGGTGACGACAGTGGTCAATTTGAACGCCCCTTCAAAATCGATAAAGGCTCCCGAAAACAGAACGTGCGATTCAAGTTCCTCGTCACTGAGAGGCCTCAGTTGGCCATTGCGGAGCGCGAGCTTGGCGACCGGGGGATCGCAGCTGATGTACACCTGAGCTCGCTGATGTGCACGCCAGCAGGCCAATACCTGGGCTCATCGGGTCCAGGCCGCACGAGCTGCAAGTTGTCAGGTTTAATTCGGTTTGTATCCTCCCTCCCATTGATGTTCACGCCCCAGTGTTGGTTCTGCCACTCCACGAGCGTCCCCTGTTTGCCGTTGAGAGACGGGTCGGACTTGATGCCGGAGATTGAAACGCGCTGGCGGACGATATAGCCCTTCGCGTCCGGTGATTTAGGGTTCGTGGGAGTATTCACGCCTTTATCCGGCCGAGGCAACGTGACTTCACCAAAAGATGTGGCATGACAATTCTTCATTTTGATTCTCCCTGGAACGTGCGGTTTCTCGTCGGCGTACCGCACATCTTCGGATTGCCTCACGCACATATTTTCGATATTTTCGCAGTATAAGACGTACGCATTCGTGTCAGTCCCTGCAGGCGCTCCGTCCGGCGCGATTGCCGTTTTCTTCGACCGGTTGATTTTCATCTTGGTAGATCTAGCGAATCGTCGCGAGGGTCTGAGTCGGGTGGGATCCACGAGGTTGGGGCCGGGGACGACCGAGGGGGGCTGAACGGCGAGGGCGAGGGCGTGGGAGACGGACGCGTACGAAGAAATTTCGACTCGGAGGCGTGCGCGTGGTCGTGTCACAGGGGGAAGGAGCAGTTGCTTGTTTGGTGACCTTTCGTCTTCTCGGAACTGCCGATAAACTAAAACGCTAATTCTTACTCACCACTAAAAAAAACCTCTCCACCCTCGCGCCTTGTTCCCAGAACCGGTCAAAGTAGCTCTGCTCGTGTACCAAGTGCCCCGTCCCGTCACCCGGGACGCCTTTGTACAGACGCACGCCGTGGATGTTTTCGAACCAGTTAGTTTTGTCGTTTGAAGTGCTTTCAGGAAGGTCCTTCGGCTTCGCTGCTTCCGCCGAGAATAACGGCTCGCCCGCCTGTTCATGGTCTTCATTGTACACAAGCTCAGCGAGCGTCTTTGCGAGGTCACGCATGTACCTGTGGTTGTCGCTGAACAGCGTGAGCCTGCCCTCATCATCAAGCACGTTGTGCACCTTTCGAAAAAACGAAGGCGTCAATAGGTGGAACTCGTTCACCGCCGCCGAGTCGCCGCTGTGGTGTGGCGGTTCGGGGAAGTTCACGAAGACGTGCGCCACGGATTTCGGGGAAATGTTTTTGCGCAAAACAGATGCGGCGTCACCGCCCATGGCGCACAGGTTATTGGCGCCCTCGCATACAGCTCTTGAGAAGATGGAATACACCCGGTCGTGCCTCAACTCAAGCGCCACCCAGTCCGACTCCGAGTCAGCTCGCGCCTGCGCAACAGCCCAGTCGCCGTTACCCGCGCAAATCTCAAGCTTTACGGGGCGTGTGTTTTTGTTTTCAGTTTTCGATTTCTCATCGCCGTCCATGTCCTTCCTGTCCTTCTTGTCCATCTTTTCCTTTTTGGACTTCTTGGAGGATTTATTTTCATCTACTTCCTTTGCTTCAGTAGCAACAGGAGGTTCTGCAGTTGCGTCGTCTTGTGTCCCAAACAACGCCGCAAAGTCCACTTTACCGTCGTTGGTGAGGACGCGAGTCAAATGATGCTTGGCCGAATATTTCGTAACTTTTGAACTCACCCCGCACGCGCGCTCCAACCCGTACGCGTCGCACAACCGCTGGTGCAACGTCTGAACTAACGTATCAGTGTCACACGTGTCTGGGTTGTCATCGCCAACTTCTACTCGGCTGTCAAACACAAGCGCGCGTGTCAAATACTCCGCGACGACGGGTTTTTCCTGCGACCCTTTGCGCACACGTTTCAGGAACCCGCCCACTCTTTTCAACTCCAGCCGGAGCTCCGCGCGAGTGGTGCGCTTGTACGTAGCCGTTTGTTTAGAGTCTAGGAGGGCGGTGGCGAGGGTCGCGGCTTTTGAGTCGACGGGTATTTGTGTGGTTTCGCCATCGCCCACCGTCTCTACTTCCGCCTCTTCTCCGATCTTCGCCGCCAGCGCTTCGGCTTCATCGAGCGCGTCGTTCGCGGTTGCGATAGACGTGTTCGCCGTGTCGGGGTCATCGAGCAAAGCACAGCAGTGCGCCAGGTTCACGTGCATGCTCGCAACTGCGTCTAAATTCTCGACATCAGCCCTCTGCGTTTTACCAGGGTCGTGAAAGAACACGCACTCATGTCCGCGGTCACACTTCCCGGCGTTCCAAAACTGACACAGCGCCGATGACGCGTCGCCGCCTGATTGCCGTCTTTTTATTTGATCGTGACTCGCTTGCGTTTTTGCGTGCTTAATGACGTCTTTTAGGTTGGTAACGTCAAGGCTCTGCGAAAGCAAACGTGCCACGAGCTTGTACGTAGCATCGTCAGGAACGACGCTGAGCCAGGATGCATTTGATGCATTATTAATCGCGTTGTTAACGCCGTTGGAATTCTCCTCACTTTTGTTGCCGTAAATGTTCCCCTTGATTTTGGTATACGCGCGCCACGCTTTGGGCGCGTCTCCCGCTCGCTGGCACACTCGTAGGAACGTGTTCACGGCTCGAGCGTCGAGTTTGATGGGCGGCTTTCGGTTAGGCATCTCGTTGATCAATAACTCAGCCTTCTCAACGTCGCCACTCAACATATGGCCCTTCAACATCGTGGTGTACACCACCACATTTGGGGACATGCCTGGGACGGCTTTCATTCGTTTCAAAATCTCGTCAGCCCCGCGCATGTCGCCACTGTTTACGTACGCGTTGATCAACGAGGCGTACGTGTATGACGTCGGAATCAGCCGTTCGTGGTTCACCAGTCTTCTGTAATGGTTCACTGCTTTGCCCAGCTGCTTGTGCTGTGCGCAGGTGGCTATTTGCCGCGTAATAGCCTCTGCTTTTGATCGTCGCTGTTCTTTTATGTTATCAGGCAACTGCGCTTCCTTGGAACGCATCCACTTCTTGACATCAGGGACGGTGGTGACGTCGGTTCTTTCGTCGTCCCTCCAAAGGGGGGGGGGAGGGCGGTCCCTAGGGGGCTTGGTGTACCCGCCAGGCGGACCAGGTAGGTTACCATTGCCGCTCCAATCACCGCTACCTCCGCCGCGTCCGTCATACCCGTCGCCGCTCCAATCAGCGCCACCGCCGCCCCGTGCATCACCGCCGACGTTCGCGTCGGCTCTACCGCCTTCATCGCCTCCATTGTCTTCCTCGCATTCGTCCTCAAACCTCGTCGGGTTCTGCTCCTTGAACGCGCGCTCGCGTGCCGCCCTGTCCGCGGCTTTGCGCTTCTTGCGCGCCTCCGCCTCCGCCAGAACAGACGCGTCGCCGCCGCCGCCCTCAGCCTGGGCGATCTTCGCCTGAATCCACGGACGCTTCTTGCCCTTGCCCATGGTTGTCACAAACGGTCCGAGGCGAAAAAGTCAGAGGCCACGGCGCGAGGGGAGACAGGGGAAGAGAGCGACGTCCGACTCCGGCCCTCGGGCGTCGTGCGCGCCGCAGTGGCGGAGGTAATGACCTCAAACAACACCGGACATTGGAAAAAGGCGGACAAAATTCTGAACTCGCAATCATCCACGACAGAATGCCAGCTGGATCATCACCTGTCGTGTCTCGCTCGTCCCGCAGGCCCACTCCCGAGCGCACGTCGTGCCGCCGTCCCGCTTCAGTCGCTTCACATCGCGCTTGTTCACGCGCGTCGAAAGCACACCCCGCGCCGTCTGCTGTCGCGCATCAACACCGCACCTCCGGTCCGACACTTGTCCAAAAACACGACACGATGAGCACCCTCGCGTTCTCCGCCTCTGCTTTCGCCGGCGAAGCCGTCGCCATGCAGCGCCGCGTTTCTTCCAACAAGAGGGCCGTGCGCGCCACCAGATGCGCCGCGTCCGATGAGGTGCGTCCACGATCCCGATCGTCCCCCAAACGACTCATCCATGTCATCATCCCTACCTCGCATCCCTACGGACCACGTCATCACACATTTTCGACGAGGACTCACCATGCCCTCTCAAATGCGTTAAATCATTCATACCACGAGCAGAAGTCCACCCCCCTCTCTCTGACCCGCCGCGGCTTCGGCGCCGCCGCCGCCGCAATGGCACTCACGATGTCACCCTCAGGCCCCGCGAACGCGGTGCAAGGCATGACCGCTGGGAGGGTTCCCGGCTTGGCGCCCGCCGATGGAAATGGCGTGCGAAGGTACACGCGCCCCGAGGGCAAATCCGGCGGCCACGGCGTGGGGTGGACTGAAATCACGCCGTACACGTTTGACGTGTATGAGGGCTGGGAAGAGATTCCGGTGAGTATTGCGGACCCGGGGGGGACTGAGATTGACGTACGATTTAACTCGGATGAGGATGGCGGTCTCAAAATAGTGCTCGCCCCCGTGCTTCGTTTCACAGATGTCCCGGAGGGCGCAAATCCCACGATTGAAGAACTGATCCCGTTCGAGCGGTTCATGGCTGGTTTCGGCCCTGAGTTAACTCAAAACCCCGTGGACGATGACATGATCGTCGACCGATTCGTTGATAAACGAGACGGCCTGACGTATTACAACTTTGAGTTAAAAGATCACACGTTAGTCGCCGCGACGGTTTGGAAGAAGCGAGTGAACATAATTTGTTTAAAGGCGCCTGCCCGACAATGGCGCGCGTCGGCGGACAAACTGCGGAACACCATGAAGTCGTTCAAAGTGTTGACGGCGCAGGCTTAGGGTTAAGGTGGACTGGAAAGTAATTAGTGACGACACTGTATAACTTTGTTATGACTTATTAAGGATGATATATCAAGGATTCATCACTAAGTTGCATCCATCACGCATTCAATCCATATCTCCAAATTATCAATGGTACGTCACCATCCCCCTCCCCTCCACAGACGGGAGGTACGCCTTCCCGTCCCTTAATTGCTTCCCCTTGGCAACCTTCCCGACGAGTTTACGGACACGTTGCTGGTCCGCGTTCTGCGTCCTGGCTTTGATTTCACTCGGGTCGATTGTCAATTTCGGCCGGACCTTGTAATCCATCGCCTCTTGTTCAGGCACAACGGCGTGGTACCGGTACCCGCTTTCGCCGTACTTCGGTCCGTCCTGTTGCTTCCCCGCGACGTCGTCTTCCTCCACTGTAAGCGCGTTTGAATCTTTTTGAGAGGATTGCTTTCGTTTTTTCTTCTTGTGTTGGTTGTCATCCTCAATCTCCACTTCCTGCCGCAAATCACGGTACTGCGACGAGAGCTCGTAAACGGGCCGGCTCCATTTTTCCACTAAGTCCTTGCACTTTTTGCGGTTCGCCGATGACTCTTCCGGAAGCGACGAGAGAAACATAATCATCCGCCCTAACCCACTTCGCTTCAGCTCCTCCTTGCGGTCGTTCAGGTCGGTTTCGATGGGGAGTAGGCGCACGGCATCAATCACCGCAGTGCGTACCGTGGTGTTGGGCAAATTGTGGTCCGGAAGTAATGCGAGCCACTGCGCTAAAACTTTCAGCAACCCGTGTCGCAGAAAAATCTCGTGCAAATCAACCTCCTTCAGTTTCGCCGTCATTTCCTTTAGCATTCGGAGCTTGTGCACTGCTGGTTTCCCGGCAGTGACGGACTCACGGTCCTGCTCCGTCGCGACTTCCATCCTGGCCAGGAAGTTCAGGACTTCGCTAGTAATGGCAGCTTCGCTTTGCCGCGCCCGCCCGCCTCGCCCGCCTTTCGTGCCAAACAGCTTCTCGAGATCGTCGTCGTCCTCTTCGGCTTCGCTCGCCACCGGTGATTGCTCTTCGTCGCTGCCGTACCGGTCCTCAACCGCAACATCCGTGTCGTCAATGAAAGCATCGTCCGTCGCGTTTTTCGTCGGGTTCTCCACGTCGTCCTCATCGCCACCCACGAGCTTGTCCCACACGCCTTTTTCCTCCGCCGAAATGTCCTTCCTTTTGCCGCCCTTTTCCTTCCCGCGCTTGCGTCCCGCCTCCGCCTTCGCTTTCTTCGCCGCTTTCTTCTTCTGGGCTATGGACCGGACCGTGGCGATCTCATCATCAGTGTCCGTGTCGTCGTCGTCGCTCCCCGCCCCAGGCGCGGGAGCCGCAGCGGGCTCGTCGTCGTCGTCGGAATCGTCACCGAAAAGCTCAGTCATGATCGCCGCCTTGCCCTCCGCGGGCTTCTCCGTCTCCACCGGCGCCTGGGTGGGGACGTCGTCGTTGTCATCGTCCATTACGGGCGACATTGGGAAAACACGAGGGGGTGGAGTAACCGTGTGCCGGTGACCTTCCCCGCGTGTGGAGGTGTGAATGGTGAAGCCATCTACGCGAGCAAGGAATCGCCCGCGTTCCGGAGGATGTTTGGGGAAATAACCAATCGAGCGAGGGTTAAAAAACGAAAATTGGCCCCGAGGAACTCTTGCTTCGTTTGCTGTAGTGGTATGCGGTTCGATTGCATCATCACTTCCTCAGTCGTACGGCGCGCAGGCACGGCGCCTTCGCGTGCCCCGACCCAAGCCGCGTATTGTGCGTCTTTCGTCCTGACTCACACTCGCGATGTTGCACTCCAACGAAGCCACCGAGCCTGCGTACGACTCTGAGCGGTACACGCGCGCGACGGTGGCGGAGTCCCCGTCGTTGCTCACCAACAATCTCACCGCGGGCCCGGGCACGTTGGCGTACGTGCACGACTCGCAGGCGCTGATGGTCCCGCAGGAGCGTTTGTTGATTGGTGCGCGGACGGAGAAGCTCCCTATATTAACCAAGGACGGCAAGCGGCCGATTGTCGCGACACAAGTGAAGATCGTAACAATAGGACAGCACTCGTTTTTCGTGCTGTGCACCACCGAGGGGGTGCACTTTTTCGACGCGCGAGGGTACGACTGTTTGCATTATCACGGCTTCGAGGATCAACACGATAACAGCAATGGCCCGGGTCCCGTATCAATCGACGGAGGCGGTGTCGTCGGTTTCAGCGCGAAAGGCGTGTGTTCGTCGTGTTCGCGAGACGGACATGTCCAGGTCTGCGTCGGCACCGCGTCTGGGAAAGTGTTGGTGTTCGAGCACGACGGCGTCGATAGATTCAATCTCACAAACGCGACGTTAGAAACAAACGAGCGATGCCCAAGCGCCGCGTGTGCTAGCGAAGTCGATAGCAGACGGGGCGCGTTTCCGAGTGACTGCGCGTTGAGTCTGGAGCAGCAGTGCGTCGTGGTGACTGCGAACGAGTGCGGAACCGTCACGGCGTGGGACGCGTTGACGAGTGACAAGTTCCAGCTGCGGTGCAAAGTTAAACGGAAAGGGCCGGTCACTGGGCTCGCGGTGAGAAACAGGTGTGTGATAATCGCCGAGACGTCTGGGGTGGTTGGTTTTTTATCCCTGAAAACGGAAAACGTGTTTTGCGAGATGCAAGCGCATTTGCGGTATTTAAGCGCCATGGACATCCACCCAAACAAGGACGTCTTCGCCACGGTATCGGAGGACGGGACGATTGGAGTGTGGAGCATTGGTGTGGAGAATGATTTGAATTCAAAACACATCAACAGCTCACCTGCGCCTACCTCGGTGTTCGCCCAGCGGTGGCCCGACGGGATGCTCACGGGCGTGGTGTTTTGCGGCGACGGGTGCGACGCGCTAGCGGTGTGCGCGTACGACGAGACAGAAATATGCGCCTGGCAATAGTTGGAGGTTGTGAGAGTATAGTAGGTATGTATGAGTATACAGTCTCAAGTTACTATCTTCAATACTTATACTACTTCCTATTACACTCCGCTTGTTGAGTTATCCTCTTTCTTCATTAATTTATCCCCTACCATGCCGGCCATGTTTTGGTAGAACCTAATCACCTTCGGGTTGTTCGCGTACTTTGCCATGTTTTTTGGATCGCGCGCGACGTCCTCCACGGCGGCCATGACCTCCGGGTCGTCGAAGCCGGCCATGAGATTTTTATTTCCCAGCACAGTATCCACGGTTTCTTTGTCCGGCTTTAGGGACTCTAGCAGTTCCTTTTTCATCTTCGCAGCCGCTTCGCTGCCCTCCACTTCGACGCGCATGAAATCTGGGATGTCGGCGCCGCCCGCGACATTTGTTTTCTTTCCTTTCAAAAATACAATCTCCTCTTTGTCTTTCGTTTTCGATGCAACCTTCTTCGGTCTCGGCGCGTCGAAGAAGCCTTTCTTCATACCTCCGGCAGGGAAATTGGGTTTTGGTGCAGCGGGTGACCCAGGTGACGCACTGGAGTCGCTCGCCGACGTGCTCGCGGCGTTGCCTGTACAAGTACCGGTAGTACTTCCCGAATCCGTCCGCGCCGCTTCAACGCGTTCCGCCACTTGGCGCCTCAAGTGCAACGCATCGAGCTGCGCGGCCGCGCTTTCAAGAGGGGGAGGCTCATCGTCGCTGTCTGAGTCGTGCGCCGCAGCGGGAGCCGCGGCCACACGGGGCTCCGCCCGCACAGGGGGCTCGTTCTTGATCTCCTCAAGCACCGCCATGGCGCGATCGTACAATGGACAACCACGAGACGCACGTCAAAGTTTTTCTTGTCGAGATTTTCGTTGACAGCCACGACGAATTTCGTTGAGTCTTCCCTCCCGCTTGCATTCACTCGCGCACGCGCCTCATACGCCGACGACCCGGAGGGGCGCTTGGGCGCGTCTGGGGAGTAGCACCTTTGTGCATGTGCGCTGTGCCGTTGGTGTGGAACCACCCGCGCGCTTCGTGCACCGCGTTGGCACCCTTCCCGAAATTCACCGATCGCAAACTTTTACGGGGCGCTGTTCCACTTCCACGCATCTCCAGTCGGCACCCAAGGCCACGCACTACGCACGTTACCGCCGCCATGACCCACCTCCAAATAACATACGAACCGACCGGCGAGTGGTACGACGGCGAGCTTAAGCGTTTCGTGCGTATTGATAACCAGCAACGGCCCCCACGCGGCTGCATTCTGTTCGTGGGGAGTTCCATTTTTCGCGAGTGGAGGGAACTGTTCGAGTTCGAAGACGAGTTTTTTCCGCTGCCGGTGGTGAACCGCGCGTTCGGAGGATCAACCGCTTATGAACAGTGCTTGCCTGAAATTTTAAACGCCACCGTGTTTCCGCACGCCCCAAGAGTATTGGTGTACTACTGCGGCTCGAACGACTTGAACGAAGGGCGGAGTGCGCAGGAAATTTGTGAAAGCTTCGTGACGTGGAGCAGAGCGGTGAGGAAAAATATTGCCGCAAACGAAAAAACCAAAATCGAAATTTTGTT
>TARA_B110000977_G_C11090816_1_pt1 | contig 11711 bp, 12 predicted proteins | sample TARA_B110000977 | Tara Oceans TARA_B110000977 (sample SAMEA4397798) | marine metagenome | biome: Polar Biome; feature: [SRF] surface water layer (ENVO:00010504); material: water (ENVO:00002006), including particulate matter (ENVO:01000060) such as... | depth 5 m | reverse complement strand
TTTGAGCAGGGGCAAAAAAAAATCTCCATTTATGGAGATTTTAATATAGGTATTGTTGAAATGCTACTATTACAAACTAGCAAATAGTTTTTGCATTTTCTCTTGCTGCTCTTCAGCAAGTGTAGGATCTACTAAAATTCTACCAGAGTGTTCGTCTGTAATGATTTTCTTTCTAGATGCAATCTCTACTTGAACTTGTGGTGGGATGGTGAAGAATGAGCCTCCAGAGGCACCTCTCTCTATGGCTACAACTGCTAAACCATTTTTCACATTGGTTCTTATGCGCTTGTATGCATTGATCAATCTTTCTTCGATTTGAGTTTCGTATTCTGCAGATTTTTTAAGAAGTGCTTCTTCTTCTTTTTCTGTTTCAGCAAGAATGTCGTTAAGTTCCTCTTTTTTGTGCTTAAGGTGTGTTTCTCTAGCCTCTAAACGTTCCTTAGAGTCTTCAATAACTGCCTTTTTTTGTTCCATTTGAGTTTTGAATTCGCGGATGTTTTTATCAGCCAATTCAATTTCAAGTTCTTGAAACTCTACTTCTTTAGAAAGGGCATTAAACTCTCTCGAGTTTCTTACGTTTTTCTGTTGCTCTGCATATTTTTTTATGGCAGACTTAGCATCCTCTATTAGATTTTTCTTTGCAGCTATTTCTACATTGATGGTTTCTAAGTCAGATTTAAGTTTTTCCATTCTGGTATTTAATCCAGAAACTTCATCTTCAAGGTCTTCTACTTCCAAGGGAAGTTCTCCCCTTACATTTCTAATTTCGTCTACCCTTGAATCTATCAATTGAAGGTCGTATAAAGCCCTAAGCTTATTTTCTACTGTTACCTCTTTCTTTGTTGCCATAATTAATAATACTTGATGGGATTGGTGTTACTCTTCGATAAAGAGATTGCAAAATTAGGAATTTTTTTTGTAAGATAGCCCACTAAAAGATTTTTTGTAAACTGCTCACTTTCGTAGTGCCCTATATCTGTTAGCAGAATGTTATTTTCTGCTTTAAAAAAGTCGTGGTATTTTAAATCTGAAGTAACATAAGCGTCTGCTTTACAGTCTTTTGCGTTGTCAATAGCGAAAGCGCCACTACCACCCAACACAGCTACTTTTTTTATTTTTTTTCCAAGTAATTGGGAATGTTTTATACAAGGCGTCCCAAAAACAGCTTTCAAGTGTTTTAGGAAGTCCTTTTCCTCCATTGCCTCAGGGAGTAATCCAATCCTTCCCATTCCTAATTTCCCCGCTAGGTCTTGTGGTTTTAAACTCGGGTTATTGATGAGTGCTTCAATTTTTTGCAGGCCAAGGCGTTCTGCTATTTCATAATTTACACCAAGTGAAGCATTGTCTAAAGCGGTGTGCATGCTATAAATGGATATACCGTGTTGAATACATTTTAGGACAACCCTAGATACATAGTCTGACGGGGTCAGTTGCTTGAGTCCTTTAAAAATGATTGGATGAAAGCTTACAATCATATTGGCATTTTTTAGGACTGCTTCCTCCACCACATTTTCCAATGTGTCTAAACTTACTAATATTCCAGATACCTTTGTTTGTGGATCTCCCACTAATAATCCTACATTGTCAAATTCTTCAGCCCAGCTTAATGGCGCTAAGTCTTCCAAAATATTGGTAATATCTTTTACGGTCATAATTGTAAAATTGTGTTCTTGACAAATATAATTATTATAATTTCGTTCCTATGAAGATCAGAATCCTTTTATGGCCTTTATCGTTCCTCTATGCATGGGTGCTTAGACTCAGACATCTTTTTTATGACCTAGGGTTATTTAAGAGTGTGGGTTTCAAGACCCCTACTATTTGTGTGGGAAACCTCAGTCTCGGAGGTACCGGTAAAACACCGATGATTGCCTTATTGATAGAATACTATTTGAGCAAGGGTTTACATATTGCTCTAGTGAGTAGGGGATATGGAAGAAAGTCCCATGGTCTAATTGAAGCTAATGTTGAATCAAATGTCAATCAAATAGGAGACGAAGCCTTTCAGCTTTATAAAACATTTCCTCAAATTAGGATGGTTGTCTGTGCTTCCAGAGTAAGAGCAATGGCTTATTTAGAAGCGAGTTATCTCCATGGAGTTACAGAAAAAGAGATTTCGTTGGGATCTAATCAATCAGGGAGTCTATCCCCTCCTGATTTAGTGCTTTTAGATGACGCTTTTCAGCACAGGGCCATTAAAGCGCAGTTTAATATTTTGCTCACTACATACAAAAAACCATTTTTCAAAGATTTTTATTTGCCAGCTGGTACATTGAGAGACCACCAATTAAGGGCAAAAAAGGCACAAGTTATCGTGGTAACTAAGTCTCCTGGCCATATACAGGAGAATAAAAAAGAATCTTTTATTTCTAGGCTAAATCTCATGCCAAATCAGCCAGTGTTTTTCAGTCATTTGAAATATGCCAATGCCCTAATAGGACTCAATGAGCGCATCTCGTTAGATACTTTAAAGGGGGAGGAAATTGTATTGGTTACCGCAATTGCTAACCCAGAACCTTTGGTGGTTTTTTTAACTTCAATAGGGGCACTAGTGAAGCACCTCAAATATGCAGACCACCATTTTTTCTCTCCAAGTGAAGTTATTTCACTGAAGCAATACAATCGTATTATTTGCACCCACAAGGATTTTGTAAAGTTAAGTGATGCTATACCCCAATTGTTTTATCTCCCTATTTCTCACGATTTTAATGAAAGGGATAAACAGGATTTTTACAAAGCTTTACCTGAAGTCTGAGCCAATACCATGACCTGGTATAATTCATCTTCTTCATAGGGTTTATGAAGCATGGCAGAAAAACCTATTTGGGCCAATTCTTTCCAATGGTTGTCTTTTTCTAATGCTGTTAATGCCACTATTGGAATAGAGGTATTTGTTTTTCTGATTTCTTTAGTAGCTTCTTCTCCTGTCATTACAGGCATGTATAGATCCATAAGGACAAGGTCAAAACTTTTAGAGGCAACCAATTGAATGGCTTCTGAGCCAGAGGGACAAGGCATGGCTTTAATGCCAATTTTTTCTAATGTTTTTATGGTGAGCACTTGGTTGATCAGATTGTCGTCTACCACTAAAATAGATAGATTTTTAATTAGAGTGGTATTGGTTTTTTGAGGAGGTTTTATAACTTCTGAATTTATCTTAAAACCAAGAGAAAAGCTGAATTCACTCCCTTTGTTTATCTTACTCTTTATGATCAATTGACTGTTTAGTGTTTTTAAAAGCGCCACGACAATGGGCAATCCTAGTCCACTTCCAAAAGATTTGTTTTTTGATTCTAATTGGTGAAAGTGTTTGAGGATTTTCCCCTGATCTCCTTTGGGAATTCCCTTTCCTTGGTCCAATACTTTAAAGCTTATTTCACAACTTTTATTAGTTATTTTACTGCCTTCCAGTCTTAACATCACTGGTTTTTTTTCACCAAATTTCACGGCATTATTGAGTAAATTGATCAGTATCTGGGTGAGTTTTACGGGATCTCCATTGAGGTGGTTGGGTATTTCGAGATCAATATTTATTTCTATTTCAGTACCCTTTGTCGCTATTTGTTTTTCTACAGTTTTGGATACTTGGTACACCAATCCATCTAAATCAAAAGCTTCCTGATGGGGGCTTAGTTTTTTTGCGTCAATTTTCTTTAGTAAAAGAGAATCGTTAATTAATTTAACCAAATAATTTGAGGCCCTTTCCAGTATTTGTAAGTCTTCTATTTGAGATGCTTCTGGTGCGTTGTCTAACAAGCTTTTAGATATGGAGGTTACCGCATGTAAAGGGGTTCTTAGCTCATGACTTAAGGTGGTATTGTAAGCCAAGATTTCATCGATTTTGAGGGCGTTATTGTGTTTTTCCTTTTTATTTTTTATAAGGAGATATACAATAAAAATCAATAAAATTCCAAAAACACCAAAGAACAATGACAACAGCAAAGGTGTGATTGAGATGTTAATGGAAAGAATCATATTGATGGGCTTGCTATTTTTCTTGTGTGTAAAATTAAGTCCACCAACCGATTACTGTAAGCTGTTTCATTGTCGTACCATCCTATGATTTTAACCATATTACCAATGACAGAGGTCATTTTCGCGTCAAATGTGCAGGAAAAAGGACTATTATTTATGTCTACAGACACAATAGGATCTTCGGTGTAAGCTAAAATATGTTTAAATTTTCCAGCGGCAGCTTCCTTAAATGTAGTATTTATTTCAGTAATACTTGTAGGTTTTATCACATTAAATGTAATATCGGTCAATGAACCATTGGCGACTGGAACCCTAATACCACAACCGCCCATCACTTCAGCTAGATCTGGAAACACCCTTGTGAGTGCTTTTGCAGCACCTGTAGTTGTGGGTACTATTGATTGGCCAGCAGCTCTGGCTCTTCTGAGGTCTCTGTGGGGCTGGTCGTGTAAACTTTGGTCAGAAGTATAAGAATGAACCGTGGTAATATAAGCCTCTCTGATGCCACATAAATCCTTGATTATAGCAATCATTGGTGCTGCATTATTTGTGGTGCAAGAGGCATTAGAGATAATTTGATCTCCATTTTTTAAAGTGTGCTCATTAATGCCCATAATGACCATAGGGATATTATCTTCTTCAGGAGGTGCTGCTAAAATGACCCTTTTTACATGGCCTTTTAGATGAAAGGATAGCATACTTTTGCTTTTGAATTTACCGGTGGCTTCTATAATTATTTCTGCTCCAGTATCCTGCCAAGAAATTGACTCAATAGCTGTTTCATTAAACACAGGGATTATTTTTTCAGCGATCACTATGGCGTGATCTAAGCCAATCACATCCGCGTCTAAGACACCGTGTATGGAGTCGTATTTTAAAAGATGGGCAAGCGTTTTTGCTGGCGCAAGATCATTAATAGCCACTACCTCTATAGAGGGATGGTTGATTAAAAGGCGAAAGAGTGTTCTGCCAATTCGGCCAAACCCATTAATACCTATTTTAATTTTTTTCATGTAAAGTTTGCGTCCTTAGAGCATGTGTTTGTGTGCTTTGTAGGAAGACCTCACTAATGGACCACTTTCTACATGTCTAAAGCCCATTTCTAAACCAATTGTTTCGTATTTCTTAAACTGTTCAGGAGTGATGAACTCAGTTACAGGGAGGTGATTTTTTGAAGGTTGTAAGTATTGACCAATAGTCACTACGTCTACTTGGGCATTTCTTAAATCCTTTAGGGTCTCAATGACCTCTTCTTCTCTCTCACCTAGTCCTAACATAATACCAGACTTTGTTCTGTTAATCCCAGCTTTTTTAAGGTAGGCTAGGACCTCCAAACTCTTCTCGTATTTGGCTTGAATCCTTACAGCTCTTGTAAGTCTTTTAACGGTCTCCATATTGTGAGAAACAACCTCAGGATTTGCCCTGATAATTCTGTCTAAGTGCCTTGTGATTCCTTGAAAATCAGGAATGAGTGTTTCTAAGGTAGTCGTTGGATTTAATCTACGAATTGCGCCCACTGTTTCCTCCCAGATAATAGACCCCATGTCCTGAAGGTCGTCTCTGTCTACGGAGGTAATTACAGCGTGTTTTATACTCATTATTTGAATAGAGCGTGCCACTTTCTCAGGTTCTTCCCAATCTACTGTTTCAGGTCTTCCTGTTTTAACACCACAAAATCCACAAGATCTGGTGCAAATATTTCCTAATATCATAAATGTTGCCGTACCCTCTCCCCAACATTCACCCATATTTGGGCAACTTCCTGAAGTGCAAATGGTATGTAAATCATACTTATCTACCAAACTTCTAAGTTGGGTGTATTTTTGGCCAGTGGGGAGTTTAACCCTTAACCATTTTGGTTTTCCAGCCTTTGGCTTGTCTTTGGTGGGAGTGATTGTATCGGTAGCCATCTTTTTTTTAACAAATATAATAAACAATGGGGATAAAAGCCTTAAATCGAGGGCTTGTTCCTAATCAATTCGGACAATAATTTTCTTGCTCTTAGGGCCTTTACTTTAATGTTATTTACCGGTTCCCCCAGCTCTAATGCCATTTCAGCATAACTCATTTCATTAAAATACCTCAGATTAATTACTTTTTGGTAAGCAGGCTTTAGTTTTTTTATTTCTGTGAGTAAATCTGCTAAATTTTGTTGCTGAATCAATTGATCTTCAGCAGTGGGAGTACTGTCTAAAACCTCTGATTCTCCTGTGGTGTTTTGGTAAGAGAAAGTATTGTTTTCTAGGCTTCTTTTCTGTTTTCTCAAAAGATCTATGTGTAGGTTCTTTGAAATGGTAATAAGCCAGGTTTTAAACACAAACTCTTCTTTGTAGCTATTGATTTTGTCAAAAGCTTTAGAAAAGGTTTCAATAGTAATGTCTTCTGCCTCTAATTCATTTTTTGTTCTAAGCAGTTGAAAACTATACACATCATTCCAAAAAGTATCCAAGAGATTACTAAAAGCGAGTTGTTGACCAGATTTGGCATTTTGGATGGTCTTTGATATGTTTTCGGGTGCTAAAATCAATAGATCTTTATTGGGTTATTTCATTTTTGCAATCCTGCTCAGAAGGAAGTTTTCCACACATGCCACATGCTTCCCCTTCTTTATTTAAAAAAGGGCTTTGACTGGCACATGTTCCTGAGAATGCACCATCTTTTTTGGCCCAAATTTTTATGGCAATACCAGCAAAACCTAACCCTAAAAGTCCAATTGTAATGAAAACTAACTTCATCTTTTATCACAAAGGTACAAAATATGCCTTTGCGACACACTTATCCAATAGGTATATTGGCAATGGCTTCTTTTGGATTTGGGTTTGGATTCCCAGGTTTATCTTCGATGGTAATATGTATGATTCCCTTTTCTTTAAAGGGTATTTGAATTAATTGCTGTTTGTCAATTTTAGAAAGTATCCCAATATTCTCTTTTACTCCATTGCGACTTACCCATATTTGGAAACACTTGTTATCTGGTAGATTGGGTAAGTTGTCGAATTGCAGGAACCCCAATCTCTTCTCTTTATTTAGATAAGAAGAAAAATTAAAGGAAACTTGATCGTATTTTGACTTATAGTCTTTTTTCTCAGTTTGAGGGCTTTGAAGTACTATAAACTGGTTCCTCAAGTCTTCTAGCTTTTGATCAAAATCTGTAGTGAGTTCTTTAATTTGATCATTGACCATAGACTGCTGGGTTCGCATTCTTTTCGTTTCTTGTAGCACATAAAGCGCAGTCATTAAAAAAACTACGATAGCTAAAACAATAGAAGCCCATGAAAATTTAGCCAATCGCTCTATTCTTTTAACCTGTCGTTCTATATTGGCTTTTAAAGATTTTACAGGTGTTTTCTTGTATTGAGCACTAAATTCTAAAAGATTCTTTTCTAGTATGTCTAGGTGTGCTTTTAAATATGGATTTTTATCAATAAGGTTTTCAATACGAAGGGCCTCTTGAGGATCAAGACTTCCAGATACATATAATTCAAGATCACCAGATGCGATTATAGCTGCTGTATTTTCTTCCATTTTTTATTGCTTAAACTGATAGATAGTTCCCAGTTCTTTTAACCCAATTCTAAGCCTAGATTTCACCGTTCCCAAAGGAATGTCTAAAAACTCAGCCACTTCTCTTTGCGTCATGCCAAAAAAGAAAATAGCTTCTAGGACTGCTTTGTTCTTAAGTGCCAATCGATCCATATGATTTTGAACATCGAGGTGGTCACTGTCAAATCCTTGGTCTTTAATATTTACGGCACTAATGCCTATTTGGACTTCTAGGGGTTTTGTTTTGTTTGTTTTCCGATATAAATCAATAGCGGTGTTGCGCGTAATCCTTAAAATCCAGGTAAATAATTTTGCTTTTTTTTGATCGTAAGTGTGGCTGTTTTTCCAAATTTTTATAAAACTCTCCTGAAGGGCGTCTTCTGCAGCTGAGGTGTCTTTTAATATTTGAAAACAAACCCCATAAAGCACTTCTGAGTAATTGTCATAGAGTAGGCTGAGGGCTTTTTCATCCTTAGCTTTTAAGAGTCCAACAATTGTCGTGTCTATGCCCATCAATGTTGGCTAAATGATATTTACTTCAGGTTCTAAGTGTATGGCGAATTTTTCTTTGACTGTTTGGATGACTTTTTGAGCCATAGCTAAAAGTTGTTTTCCACTAGCATTTCCGTAATTTACAATGACTAAAGCTTGTTTTTCGTGAATTCCAGCGTCATTTTCTCTGTATCCCTTTAATCCAGACTGCTCTATGAGCCAGCCAGCAGGAATCTTGTATTGATCCTCTGTAATCTTGTAAAATGGTGCCTCTGGCCATTTAGCATGAAATGCATTAAAAAAATTACTGTCAACCGTTGGGTTTTTAAAAAAACTACCGCTATTTCCCAATATTTTTGGATCGGGTAGTTTTGATTTTCTAATACTAATAACAGCATTTGAAACATCCTTTATGGTTGGATTTTTATCTGTATTATTTTCTTTCAAGACCCTTTGAATATCTCCGTATTTAGTCTGTAATATATGGGGTTGTTTCGAAAGGCAAACCCTAACATTGTAGATAATATATTTTCCTTTAGCCCTTGTTTTGAAAATAGATGATCTGTAGGAAAATGCACATGCTTCTGCAGGGAGCGTTAGCGTTTTGAGCGTTTTAATTTCCAGCACCTCACAGGATACAAAAACATCTTTTAACTCTACCCCATAGGCACCAATATTTTGTATTGGGGCACTGCCCACACAGCCAGGTATAAGGGATAAGTTCTCAAGACCACCGTAATTATGATCCAAACACCAAAGCACTAAATCATGCCAATTTTCTCCGGCAGCTACATCTAATACAACGTTTTTTTTTGTTTCAGATACTAGACTAATCCCCTTGTGACATATTTTAATAACATGGGCGTCTAGGTCTTTAGTCAGTAAGAGGTTGCTCCCTCCACTAAGAATGAAAACATCAGGATGACAGCGATTCATCAGAAGGCTTTTTAAATCTTCTAAATGGTGGCTCTCTGAAAAGTAAGCTGCATTAACATCTATGCCGAAACTGTTGTGTGATTTAATGGATATGTCCTTAGAAATATTCATTAATTAGGATAAACCTCCAAAGCTTTTTTTAGTATTTCTGTAGCGGTAATTAATTGCTGCTGTTTTAGTACATAGGCAATTCTAATTTCATTTTTACCTAAACCAGGGGTCGCATAAAAACCAGCCGCAGGGGCAACCATGATTGTTTTTCCATTTACAGAAAAAGAATCGAGTAACCACTTGGCGAAATTATCTGTATCCTTAACAGGCAAAGCGACTACGCAGTAAAAAGCTCCTTTAGGATTGGCTACTGCTACACCTGGAATTTTTTTTAGACCAGTGATTAATATATCCCTTCTTTTTTGATACGCTGTATTAACAGATTCAAAATATGATGTAGGGGTATCTAAAGCGGCTTCAGCAGCTATTTGAGCATAAGTAGGAGGGGATAGCCTCGCTTGTGCAAACTTCATAGCCGTATGAATGAATTCTTTATTTCTTGACACCAAACAACCTATACGAGCGCCACACATACTGTATCTTTTTGAAACAGAATCTACTACTATGGCGTATGGTTCTATTCCTTCTAACGTAAGAATGGAGTGGTGCACAGCTCCTTCATAAGTAAATTCCCTATAAACTTCGTCTGCGATTAGGAAAATACTGTGTTTTTTGACCAAAGCAGATAAGGCTTCTAATTCTTCTCTGGTATATAGATAACCGGTTGGATTACCTGGGTTACAAATGACTATGGCTTTTGTTTTTGGTCCAATTAGGGATTCGAAATCTGCCACAGGGGGTAGGGAAAAATTTTCTGTTAAACGAGACACTACGGGTACTACTGTAATATCGTTGGCAACTGCAAATCCATTGTAGTTGGCATAAAAAGGTTCCGGGATAATGATCTCATCTCCTGGATCAGCGACACTCCCCATAGCAAAAGACAAGGCTTCGGATCCCCCAGTGGTTACAATAATATCTTCTTTAGTGACATTTACATGGTGTAGTTTGTAATACTGCGCTAATTTATCTCTATAGGTATCAGAGCCTTCTGTTCTACTATAAGCCAAGACTTCAATTTTCGCATTAGATACCGCATCTAGCGCTATTTGAGGTGTTTTAATATCTGGTTGACCAATATTTAAATGTATTACTTCAATACCTCTCGCTTTGGCATTTTCTGCAAAAGGGACAAGTTTTCTAATAGGGGATTCGGGCATAGAAAGCCCTTTTTTAGACAATGCTGGCATGGATTTTTTTTTGCGAAATTATGAATCAAAAACAAGCCCAGCTTGTTTTTTTAAAAATTATTATTCTTTTTTAACCATCCCCTTGATAGTCAGTATTTTCGTGGGTGTGTCTGCATTAGACTTTACCGTAACAGCTTTTCTTATGGGCCCTACTAGAGCGGTGTTGTATTTTACTTGAATTTCACCTGTTTTACCTGGTAAGATGGGTGCTTCCGGTTTTTTTGGAATGGTACAACCACAGCTAGAGCTCACTTCGGTAATTACCAGAGGAGCGTCTCCGGTGTTGGTGAATTCAAAGACCCTAATTCCGTCGCTATTTACAGCAATTGTTCCGTAATCGATGGTTTCAAATTTGAAGCTTATTTTTGCCGTTTTTTCTTGAGCTAAAACAGTGTTTTGCACAAAGATTACCGCCAATAAGAATAGTAAATTTTTCATTTTTTTTCAAGTTTAGTAGTATATCAAATATAATTCTTTTCATAACAAGGGACAAAATTCTTTCAAGAGAGGCAGAGTATCCTTATTTTTGTATCTAATTATTTGCTAAAAACAAGCCTAACGACTATATCCCATGGAGACCGCTTCCAAATATTCCCCTGTACAAATTGAAAATCAATGGTATGACTATTGGATGAAGCACAATTTTTTTGCTTCTAAACCAGACGAAAGAACCCCATATACTATAGTCATTCCTCCGCCAAATGTAACTGGAGTTTTGCATATGGGGCATATGCTTAACAATACCATTCAAGATGTACTGATCAGAAAAGCAAGATTGCAAGGTTTTAATGCATGTTGGGTACCTGGAACGGATCACGCTTCTATTGCTACCGAGGCTAAAGTTGTTGCAAAACTCAAAGAGCAAGGCATTTCTAAATCTGATTTAACAAGGGAAGCGTTTTTAGCTCATGCATGGGAATGGAAAAACGAGTATGGAGGGGTTATTTTGGAACAATTAAAAAAGTTAGGCTGTTCTTGTGATTGGGATAGGACTGCTTTTACAATGGATCCTATCTTATCAGATTCTGTGATCAAAGTCTTTGTAGACCTATTTAATAAAGGCCTTATTTACAGGGGCAATAGAATGGTGAATTGGGATCCTGAGGCACTCACCACACTGTCAGATGAAGAGGTTATTTACGAAGAGAAGCAAGGCTTATTATACTATATTTCTTATCAGGTGGCTGGAAGTGATCAGAAGCTTACCATTGCCACCACTAGACCTGAGACCATATTTGGAGACACGGCTATTTGTGTTCACCCTGAAGATGAGCGCTTTACGCACCTTCACGGTAAAAAAGCTATTGTGCCGCTTTGTGGAAGAGAGATTCCAATCATTGCAGATCCTTATGTAGATATGGAATTTGGAACAGGCTGTTTAAAAGTTACACCAGCGCATGATCTGAATGACAAGGCACTGGGTGAAAAATATGACTTAGACATTATAGATATTTTCAATCCCAA
>TARA_B110000977_G_scaffold30045_1_pt1 | contig 11734 bp, 10 predicted proteins | sample TARA_B110000977 | Tara Oceans TARA_B110000977 (sample SAMEA4397798) | marine metagenome | biome: Polar Biome; feature: [SRF] surface water layer (ENVO:00010504); material: water (ENVO:00002006), including particulate matter (ENVO:01000060) such as... | depth 5 m | reverse complement strand
CTTTAGTGTTAGCGTGATGGATCCATTTAGGGACAACTTTGTTTGGGGTGCCTAACTGAAGAAGCAGACATTGCTTTAGCCAAGCACTTACGGCTGCTATGCAGGGCAAAACCGACATTGGATTTTCCAGCTTCAATGGCGCAGCATTTCCTCGTACTTGCATCTGGATTTTTACCGCGATGCAGCTCACGTTACTCAAGAAAGAATTTAAGTCAGACATCAAGAGCTAAATGCAAGCCACCCTCTCTTTGCGCTTTGCTCCAACAATCAGGCCTTGGACCAATGTGGTCGATGCTGCGGATTGCACGGATGTCCGCTTGTGGTTCATCTGTTAGCCAATTATCAATTTAATAAATAGTATCATGGTGGATCTGAGAGTTTGAAAACAAAGATCACGAGCGAGTTAGCATCCGAGGAACGTGACCGCCTTAGCGGGATAGTTGTTACTGCACGATTCGAACGTTTCGTACAGCGCAATGATATCTTCTCGCGGGCCTTCTGGGATAGCACTGTGCGATCAAAGAAGACGGATGCGTTCTTTGCTTCTTATCGAATGGACGCTGCGCCGCGCAAAGGTGATGGTTTTCAACAACGCGATTTTGCCCTTCGCAATGCATCATGGTTGATGTCTGATATAATATCTAACCGCTCGGCAAGCGAGGGGCAGCGCGAGGGTTTCCAGGCTGCGATCAAGTCCGACACACCCGTGGCAAAACAGCAGATGTTGGTGGATGATTCTTCTGAAATGTCTCGTGAAATAAAGAAAATTTCAAAGTTTTTTGGAGCCGACCTTTGTGGCATCACGGATGCTGACCCGCGTTGGATTTATGCAAGTCGCGTAGACACACGTGATTTCAGTGAAGTCCCAAATGATCTACCTGATGGTATGACTTCCGTCATCGTGCTGGGGCACGAAATGGACCGAGATCTGGTCGACACCTATCCATCCGCACTTGCAGGCGCTGCGACGGGTCGCGAATACAGCCATGAAGCCGCCATTGTTATGCAGTTGGCGGCATACATTCGCAATCTAGGCTATGAAGCTGTGCCTTCGATGAACGATACAGCACTCGTGATTCCCTATGCAATCAAGGCCGGCCTTGGAGAATATGCGCGAAACCAGCTGGTGATCACGCCTGAATTTGGTCCCCGTCTTAGGTTTTCAAAAATCTTCACTAACATCCCACTCGAACATGACAGTGCCAAACCGCGTGGAGTTCAGGATTTTTGCAAGATTTGTTCTAAATGCGCGGATTCGTGTCCAGTCAAGGCGCTGCCGTTTGGTGAACCGAAAGAAACTAACAACAATATTTCTTCAATAAAGGGTGTCAAAAAATGGACATCTGACGCCGCTAAATGTTTTTCGTTTTGGGGCAACATGGCGTCTGATTGTGCGATTTGCTTACGAGTATGCCCGTTCAATCGCGACTTCCGTAAAATCCATAATCGACTTTGGCTTCAACTAGCATTGTCACCATGGCGCAAGTTTGCGTTGCGATTGGATAAGTCCCGTGGCGATCGCATCAAGCCATCAAGATGGTGGGCAAAAACTCGCACATAATAAGTGTCTTTTGAGATATGTCATTGATCAAAGTGTGACCCTACGTCTCTGGGTTGTACCGCGGGGAGGTGGGTCAGGCATGCTGAGTGTTTGGGTGGAAAGCAGGTCTTCCCCAAACTTGGCACAGGTGGGGGGGCGAGTGTGGGGTTATGTTGGCTGTGAGGGGCAGCAGGAACACCATCTCTACACATGCACCAATTTCAACCTAAACCGTGCCGCTGCTCTGGCTGAGTGGCGTCAATTATTGAGCGCATAGATTTTGATTGCCTCTTCAATCTGATGCTTGCAATCATTAGTCTGACAGCACCAAAGAGAGTGATTTGGATCATGGTTGACCGCTTAGGCTTATTGAATATTTCGATCATCCATGATGACTTGGATAGTGCCTTTCTAGCCAATGCCCTTAGGCAAATGACAACAAGATCGGGCGCGCTGATCGTGGCCGATGATGCAGAGTTTCTGCCTCAACTGGAAGGCCAGACCCGACTGGATTTTGGACAGGCGAAATTGGATGGCGTGCCGATCAATTTGGCAGGTGTTACTCAAAACGTACTGGATGCAGCCCGCACGCAGGGCTCTCGATGCATCATCGTCGATATGCGTTGGGGTTTGGGGACTGTGGCAGCTGCTGCTAATTTTGAACGCTGGGGCGGACTTTGTGACACCGTCGTGGCCGAGGCGCAGGTGCCCGTCATTTCGGTCTATGCGCGCAGCTTGATGATTGAGGATCAACTGATGGCCGCCGTGCGTGGGCACAGCCATTTTCTTGCGCCATCTGGGCTTTACGACAATCCGTTCTGGCTACCGCCTGCCTATCAAACTGGAGCCACAATTTCGCAACAAATCGGGTTCGTTTTGGGCCGCTTGGTACCTGATTATGAAGGTATCATCGAGCAAGACAACGGTGAGGCATCAGGCGCAAACCCGCAGTGGATCACGGTGCCACGTCGCCTGCGCCCGCGTGTGGGCGAGGATGAAATATGGAAGATCAGGTGTTTTGGGCGATTGCGGGTCTATTTGTCGGACGGCAGTCAAATCAAATGGGATCTAAAGGGCAGCGCGCCAAAGAAGATCAAAACACTGTTCGCGTATTTGTTGCAACGAGGCGAGAAGGGCGCGTCGACCGAAACCTTGGCGGAGCTTTTATGGTCTGACGAACCCGATGAAACCAAAAAACGCAATCGCCTACATCACGCGGTTGCGATGCTACGCAAAACACTAGGCAAACCCGCATATTTAAGGCGCAACGGTGACTACTATACACTTGTCCCGCCTGAAGCGACGTGGATTGATCTTGCCGCCTTTGAGCAGCTTTGCAATCGCGCCAAGGCGCTGGCGAAGGCCGGTAAGTTCGACGAAGCGACGTCTTTGCTAGATGCGGCCGACAGGTTGTATTCGGGCGAACTGTTTGAGGATTTGCCGCCTATCTATTTCGAGAACGAGCAGGATAACTGGGTCATGCCCAAACGGATTTGGTTCAAGGACATGGCGCTCAAGGTGCTTCGCGACAAGGCCATGATAATGCGCCAGCAAGGGCGTTTTCGTGATGCACTCACCAGTTGTCAGAAGGCGCTGCAAATGGACTCGGTTTGTGAAATCGCGCATGCTGAGGTGATGCAGATTTTTCATGCCCAAGGGCGCGGCGACGCGATAAAGCGGCAACACCGACAATTCCTGAATGCGATGGAGACGATGGATCTACAGCCCGAGACAGAGATGTTAGAAAAGCTGCAGTTGGACCTGATGAAATCCCTTTCTTAACAGAATTCGGTTTCCCAAAGAAAAACCAAAGCGAAGGTGTTAGCCTGGTTCTCAACACGACTTGAATGTCAGGGAGGACATGCGATGAGCGTTCAGACACAGCACCATACCGCAGACTACGATATCTTTGACCTCAGTGCGCCCCACGCCAAATGGAGGCAACTTCGCGAAGATCAGCCTGTGTTTCAGGACCCGGAAACGGGCTATTGGATCGTGACGCGGCACGCTGACGTCAAAGCGGTGTTTGATGATTGGAACACGTTTTCGTCCGACAACGCGCAGGCACCGATGCGCCCGATGTGTGATGCCGGTAAGCAGATCATGAAGGATGGTGGGTTCACTGTTTACTCGGGCTTGTCCGCACGTGTTCCCCCTGAACACACCCGCATCCGTAAAATTGCGCAGTCCGCGTTTGGCCCGCGCCGTTTCAAGGCCATTCAGCCGAAGATCGAAATCATCGTTGATCGCTACTTAGCTAAAATTGCTGCAATGGGGGAATGCGACTTTTTCCGCGAGGTTGCGTATGATGTGCCTGCCTTGGTTCTATTTGCGCTGATGGGAATCCCTGACGAGGACGTCCCAAAGGTGAAGGACTGGGCAACTAGCCGCGCGGTTCTGACATGGGGCAACCTTACGGACGAAGAACAGTTGCCGCTGGCGCAAAAGATGGTCGAATACTGGGCCTACTGCCGTGGCTTAGTCGCTGCGCGCAAAGAAATGCCGGGCGATGATTTCCCGACCGACATGGTTCAGGCGCAGGCGGCAGGCGCTGACATCACAGACGATGAAATCGCGGGCGTGATGTATTCGGTGCTGTTTGCAGGTCATGAGACGACGACAACGTTGATGGCCAACGCCGTGATCACGCTCATGTCCAACCGTGATGCGTGGGATGCGATTTGTGCAAACCCAAGCCTGATTCCGGCAGCAACGGAAGAAATTCTGCGGTTTGAACCGTCTATCGTTTCTTGGCGTAGACGTGCCAAGGTGGATGCCGAAATTGGGGGCGTTACCATCCCAGAAGGGTCAAACATCCTGATGATCATGGGTGCCGGTAATCGCGACACGGCTGTTTTTGAAGACCCTGAAACCTTTGATATTCATCGCAAGAATGCGCGAAACCATCTTAGCTTCGGCTACGGCATTCACTTTTGTATCGGCTTTCAGCTGGCAAAAATGGAATTCGGGATCATGCTGCGCGAACTGACGACACGGTTCCCGAAAATGAAGATGAAGCCGGGACAAGATATTGAATATTTAACCAATATTTCGTTCCGCGTCCCTAATCAGGTGTTGGTGGATCTTGGGCTGGAGGCACAGAAATGAGTGCGTTCACACTGCCCTTTAACCGGATTGGCACGGCCGATCATGCGCGCGTTGGCGGTAAATGCGCCAGCTTGGGCGAAATGACCCAAGCCGGTGTCGCTGTTCCCTCTGGATTTGCGGTTACGACCGATGCGTATCTTGCCATGCTTGAAGGCACCGGCCTACGCGGTGAAATCGAAGCGCAGTTGGAACATACGGATTTCTCGGATGTGGCATCGTTAGAACGCTCTGCGCAGGCCATTCAAATTCGGTTTCGCTCGCACAACCTGCCCGCAGAAGTCGATGCCGCCATTCGATCAGATTACGCTGCGATGGGGGATGATTTTCCCGTTGCCGTACGCTCGTCCGCCACGGCGGAGGATTTGCCGGATGCGTCTTTCGCGGGTCAGCAAGACACCTATCTTTGGGTTGTCGGTGCCGACGCCGTGATTGCCCACGTGCGTGATTGCTGGGCATCTCTGTTTACGGCGCGCGCCATGAATTACCGCGAAGATCACAAACTCGGCCAGATCGATGTGCTGATGAGCGTTGCCGTCCAGAAAATGGTAAACGCACAAACTGCGGGTGTCGCGATGACGATTGATCCGCTGAATGGGGATCGCACGCGGATTGTGATTGATGCCTCTTACGGGCTCGGTGAACTTGTGGTGTCGGGGATTGTGACGCCTGACAACTTCACCGTTGAAAAGATTCTGATGGAAATCATTGATCGCAAGATTTCCGACAAGCATGTCGAGTTGATCCCTGACGTTGCCGCCGCCACAACGGTTGAACGCGAAGTGGATGCAGAGCGGCGTACTGCGCAGTGTCTGACCGATGCGCAGGTAATTGCCGTTGCTAAACTTGCCAAGTTACTAGAGCGGCAAAACAAGTGCCCCCAAGATGTGGAATGGGCCTTTGATGCTGATCTGCCCGATGGCGAAGACCTTGTAGCCCTGCAAAGCCGACCCGAAACCGTTTGGTCGCAAAAAGTGGCAGAGACCCCAAAAGCCGGCTTTGCAACCGGCATGATGGGTATGGTCGGGGCGCTGAATAACCCTGTCGGATCGAAGAAATAACACGACGAAAACATCTCTAGGAGGAGAACGAAAATGGATGCGAAAACACCAATGTTTCCAAGCGCCTATGATCTGAAAGCACCTGCTGGTGCCGAAGGCTGGGATGAGCTTTACCCGTATTATCTGAAATTCCAGCCGAGCCTGCGTGAGAAGGAGGATCAGAAGTTCTGGTTCTGCGACAGCCAGCACTGGCCAAATCCGTTCAAGCCATTCGATACGATGACGGTGGAATTTGCGGTGAAATGTCTGGGGCAGTATAACACGCGCCACTATTTGGTACCGCCAGCAAACGGCGTCGATTACCGCATTCACAATGGCTACGTGTATATGTCCCCGATTGGCGTGGACCCCGAATTGATCGGTGATCGTGTTCCACAGTTTATGGAACGCGCCGGCCACTATTTCCAAAACTGGCCGACCTTGCTCGAGAACTGGCATAAAAAGGTCAAAGCCAACATCGACGAAATGGAAGCGATCGAATTCGAAAAACTTCCCGATGTGGTTCCGTTGGAGTGGGTCAAAGACGGAGTTGGCCTCGATAACACCACGGCTTTAACCGAAAACTATGACCGTATGATCCAGTTGATCTACCGGACATGGCAGTACCACTTTGAATTCCTGAACCTCGGCTATGCGGCCTACCTCGACTTCTTTGGCTTCATGAAAGAACAGTTCCCGACCATCCCCGATCAAGCGATTGCCAAGATGGTACAAGGTCACGACAGTGATTTGTTTCGTCCCGATGACGAATTGAAAAAGTTAGCCCGCTTAGCCGTTGAACTGGGTGTCGCGGATGCTCTGAAATCCGGTTCCGTTGACGAGGCGTTGGCCGTTGTCGGCGCACAGGAAAATGGTGCGAAATGGGTTGCTGCGTGGGAAGAGGCCAAGGATCCCTGGTTCAATTACACCACTGGCAACGGTTTCTATTCGACCGACAAATACTGGAATGAAAATCTCGATATCCCGCTTGGCTATTTGCGTGACTATATCGTTCGTGTTCAAGCTGGCGAGACGATAGAGCGCCCGATGGATGCACTGCGCTCTGAGCGTGACCGTATCACATCCGAGTATCAAGAAATGATGACGCCGGAAGCCGCTGAGGCCTTTCAGGGTAAGCTCGGTCTGGCGCGCGTGGTTTATCCTTATGTCGAAGATCACAACTTCTACATCGAACATTGGTCGATGGGCGTGTTCTGGAAAAAGATGCGGTCCTTGTCCAAAATGTTGCACGAAGAAGGGTTCTGGCCAACCGAAGACGGTATGTTCTACCTCAACCGCAACGAAGTGCGCGATGTGATCTTTGATTACGGAAATGCGTGGGCGACAGGTGGTGATTGGGCCGGACCAACCCATTGGCCACAGGAAATTGACCGTCGTCGTGGAATCATCGACGCTCTCGCGACCCAAGCACCGCAACCTGCGCTGAATAATCCGCCAGAGGTCATCACTGAACCGTTCACCATTATGCTCTGGGGGATCACATCGGATTCTATTAAGAACTGGACGGGTGGAGACGATGACAGCAGTGATCTTAACGGCATGGCCGCAAGCCCCGGTGCTGTCGAAGGTTTGGCTCGGGTGATCCGCAGTCCTGATCAGTTGAGTGAAATCCAGCAAGGCGAAATCCTTGTGGCACCCGTAACAGCCCCAAGTTGGGCCCCCGTGTTCGGCAAAATCCAAGCCACTGTCACGGACATCGGCGGCATGATGAGCCATGCGGCAATCGTGTGCCGCGAGTATGGACTGCCTGCTGTGACAGGGACAGGTACCGCTAGTTCCAAGATCAAAACGGGTGATCGCATTCGTGTGGATGGCAACACAGGCAAAGTTACGATCCTGAGCTAGCGAACTGCTTTGATTGATGCTTCTGCAGGACGCGCAGCTGCGCGTCCTGCACCAATCCGGAGATAACTATGCCTGATAAACCCCTAGATCTTGCACGCTATGATCCCGTTTGGCGACAAGCGGAACCCTACATGCGTGCGCGTAAAAACGATGTGCATATTCCGCTGTCGTTTGGATGGGCTGTCCGGTTGTTGGACGATTACCCTGAGGCTGATAAAGACATTTGCCTGCTGGCAATTCTTCTGCATGACATCGGTTGGTACTCGATCGACATCGAAGACATTATCGAAAAAGGGTTTTCCGGCCCCAATATGTTGCAATCGGACGTGCGATATCTGCACGAAACTGAGGGGGTTCGGATGGGAATAGACGTGCTAAAAGCCACCGGTTGGAACACTGATACAATCGCGCAAGTTTGCGAGATTATCGACGGGCATGACACGCGGCCAGATCCTCGCCACCTGAATGATCGGATTGTACGCGATGCGGATAAACTATGGCGCTTTGACGTCACCGGAATCGCGGTAGCCTGCGATTGGTTCAAGCTGACGCCGCGCGCCTATGCCGACCGGTTGGAAATCCAAAAAGACGAACTGGAAACCGAAGCTGGACGCAAATACGCCACACAAACCCTTATCGCATCACGTAAAGCGTTGATGCTTCACGTAATTTAAGGAACACAATATGGATATGTTCATCGATGGGGCTTGGCGTCCTGCAATGGTGGGAGCGCGTCAGAACGTCACCGCGCCTGCCACAGGTGAGGTATTCGACACTGTTCCTGCAGGCGATGCCACGGATGCGGATATCGCAATTCAGGCCGCCGCGCTGGCGTTTGAAAGCTGGAAGCACGTCCCGATGGTCGAACGTGTCCGTATTCAGAAAGCCTGCGCGCAAGCCATGCGTGACAATGCTGAGTTGGTTGGTACGACCCTGAACAAGGAACTTGGTCGTCCTTTGCTTGCTTGTGTGGCTGAAATTACGCGCTCTGCTGATCTGCTGGATGTCTATGCAGAGGAAGGTTTGCGTCTGACGGCAACCATGTCGCTGGCCTCTGGCCCGGGTGAAAAAACCGTTGTGACGCGTGATCCGTTGGGCGTTGTGGTTGCAATTACACCCTTCAATTATCCAGTGACACTGTTGATGTTCAAGTTGGGCGCGGCCGTTATTGCAGGCTGTACGATGGTAGCGAAACCTGCTGAAGATACGCCGCTGTCTACGCTGATGCTGGCCGAGATTTTCCACAAGGCCGGTCTGCCTGCGGGCGTGTTTAACGTCGTAACGGGTCGGGGGCGGGGCATTGGCGCTGCGATGATCGAACACCCCGTTCCGCGCAAGATAGCCTTCACCGGTGGCACAGCTGCGGGTAAAGCGATTGCAGCGGCGGCAACAGGTACGATGAAACGCGTCACGCTCGAACTTGGCGGGCAAAGTGCCGCCATTGTCTGCGCCGATGCCGATCTGGAAAAGGCCACTACTGCGATTGTGCGGCATGGTTTCGCGAATTCGGGGCAGTTTTGCTACCGCGTGAACCGCGTCTACGTCGAACGCCCTGTCTATAAGGATTTTCTGGCGCGTCTGACCGACAAGGCAGCAAAGTTGACACTCGCCCCCGCTGGCGGCAACGGTGATCTCGGGCCGCTGGTCAACGAAAAAATCTATTCAAACAGTGAAGTGCAGGTCGCCGATGCCCGCGAAAAGGGCGCTAAGATTGTGCTGGGCGGTGATCGCAAAACTGGCGCAGGATTTGATGACGGTTTCTATTTTCCGCCGACGATCATTGCGGACACAACCCACGATATGCTGGTTTTGACCGAAGAAACATTTGGCCCTGTTCTCGGTATTTGCGTTGTGGATGATGCGTTTGAGGCGCTTCGGCTTGCCAACGACAACCGTTACGGTCTTGCCGGTTTCGTCTTTGCCGGTGACCTTGCTAAAGGTCTGACGCTCTGTGAGGGGATGGAGGTTGGATCGGTCTGGTTGAACGACATCCATCGCTCGTCCCATTACGTCCCATTCGGCGGCATGAAGGAAAGCGGCGTGGGGCGCGAAAAGGGGCGTTACGGTGTTGAGAGCTATCTGGAATATAAGACCATGTATCTCAGCTATGAGGTGCCAAAGTGACAGCGGACACACTTCTGACGCGGGATATTCCGTTGTGGAAAGATGCCAAGACGTTTCTTGATGTGCGTTCCAACGATGTGCATACGCTGATTTCTTATCGTTTGGCGCGCGCTTTGTTGGCCGAAGACGTGCGCGTCGATGAAACCACCGTGCTGCCCGCGATTTTGCTGCATGACGTTGGCTGGAAACGCATTGATCCGGCCCTGCTGAGAGATGCCGTGGGGCCCAATGCGACGCGTCCTGATCTAGTACGCGAACACGAGGTACATGGCGTGCAAATCGCCGGAGAAATCTTGCGCCGCCATAGGCCCGTAGGTGTCGATGTTGATGCGGTCCTTACGATTATCGAACGTCATGACACGCTGAAAGACGCGACTTCATCAGAAGACGCAGTGGTCAAGGACGCGGACAAGGCATGGCGTTTCTCACCGCATGGTGTTGCCACGATTAGCGGGTGGTTTGACTATGAAACCGATGAAACGCTGGCGATGCTGGAAGATTTCGTCATGCCGACCATGCTGACCGATGCAGGCCGGATTATGGCCCGGGCGATGCTTGCGGCAGGGCGCGCACACGCGCAGTCAGAACACTACTTGAAGGGAATTTAGGATGTTGGAACTTGGCCTGAAAGAAAAGCGTGTCCTTGTGACCGGTGCTGCAGGCGGCCTCGGCCGCGCGTTTGCCGAAGGGTTTGCACAAGCCGGCGCACGCGTCATTGCGGCTGATATGAACGAGGCAGGTGTCCAAGAAACGGCGCGCGCGATCAATGATGCTGGTGGTGATGCACATGCCGCAAAGGTTGATGTAACCGATGCACAACGCTGTCGTGCACTGGCCGACTTTGTCCGAGAAACTTTGGGCGGGCTGGACGTGCTCATCAATAACGCCGCGATCTATGCCGGGCTTGAGCGCAAATCGTTCACCGAGATTGAAGAAGATGTTTGGGACAAAGTCATGGCGGTCAACGTCAAAGGCGTGTGGCAAATGACGCGCGCAGTGACGCCTTTGATGAAAGGTGCGGGGGCAGGGGCGATTGTAAACGTTGCATCGGCCACTGTGTTTTCGGGCTCTCCACAGTGGATGCATTACGTCGCCTCAAAGGGTGCCGTCATAGCCATGACGCGCTCGCTTGCCCGCGAACTGGGCGACGACAATATTCGCGCCAATGTCATAGCGCCGGGGTTTACCCTTACTGAAGCCAGCCTTGATCTGATTGAAGACGCTGAAACATACGGCGTAACGCGCGGGGCGCTGAAACGCTCGGCTGACGCAAAAGATATGGTGGGCTCCGCGCTTTATTTGGCATCGGATCTTGCGGGTTTCGTGACTGGTCAAACCCTGATCGTGGATGGCGGTCGCCAATTTATTTGAGGCCCAGCGGGCTCTGTCAGACAAAACGAGCTTGAGACGGGCAGGGTGGTATTGCGGTTTTATAAGTTGTTATCAATAATAGTTATACGGACTGAGCCTCCGCCATTACAATGCTTAATAAATTGATATTTATACATATTTTTAAGATTTGTAAATCAATCCGCCATGGTACCCGCCAACCACAATCATATTGATTTCGACTAATGCCAACGGCGAAAAACATTTAGCGGCGTCCGCGCACGGTAAAAGTCGCTGCCATGAAGGTCATCGGCAACGCGGACAAACAGGAAACTGGCCGCTGGCTCAACAATCGAGCCGATAATTCACATCAGCCATTCCGACGACGAGAACGTGGAATGATCCGCTTCAGACGAACGCGAACATTGCAGAAATTCGTTGCTGTCTGCGCTTCCATTCACAACCATTTCAACCGGGAAAGACATCTATATTCACGGGCCAATTTCAAACTTAACTGCGCCGCCGCTCTCTCCGAGTGGCGTCAATTCGGTGTGGCATAACGGGCGGCTTCATTGTCCTTGCAGAGACGAGTTCGCATTCGTCTGACAGCACCGCCACTTATACGAATTAAGTAACTGATTTTATTATAATTTAATATTAAGTAAAATCTCTACCCACAACATTACCCACAATGAAACATCAGATCAAAACAGAGTTAATCAGGGGTTAC
>TARA_B110000977_G_scaffold64573_1_pt1 | contig 11745 bp, 9 predicted proteins | sample TARA_B110000977 | Tara Oceans TARA_B110000977 (sample SAMEA4397798) | marine metagenome | biome: Polar Biome; feature: [SRF] surface water layer (ENVO:00010504); material: water (ENVO:00002006), including particulate matter (ENVO:01000060) such as... | depth 5 m | reverse complement strand
TCAATCTTTTTAGGATCTCTTATGGTTAACATAAATCCAAACCAACTAGGATTAGAGTTTTCAGTGGCTTCTGGTAAAATGAAATATTCTTCCAGTGGCTTAAACAATTTATATAGAGTTTTATGGTTTTCACGTCGTTTAGCAACAAAAGCATCAGCTTTAGCTAACTGGCTTAAACCAATTGCTGCTTGAGTATCAGTAACCTTCAAGTTAAAACCAATATGGGAGTATATATATTTGTGATCATACCCTTCTGGAAGGTCTCCTAATTTCCAATCAAATCTTTTATTACATGTATTATCGCAACCTGTTTCACAATAGCAATCTCTACCCCAATCTCTAAAACTCAAAGCTGCTGTTTGCAGTCTTCTATTATTTACCAATACAGCCCCTCCTTCTCCCATTGTTATATGGTGCGCTGGATAAAATGATAAAGTAGCAAGATCTCCAAAAGAACCCGTTTTTCTATCTCGATAGGTTGCTCCTAAAGAATCACAATCGTCTTCTATAAGCCAAAGGTTATATTTTTTTGCAATTGCTGTAACAACATCTAAATTAAAAGGATTCCCCAAAGCATGAGCTATCATAATAGCCTTAGTCTTTGGAGAAATCGCTTCTTCTATTTTAGAAGCGTCAATATTATATGTTGGAATATCTATATCTACAAAAACTGGAATACAACCAAACTGAATTAATGGATTTATTGTCGTTGGAAAACCTGCTGCTACTGTTATAACCTCATCTCCTTTTTTTATTGCCCTGGAACCAAGAGATGGAGAAGTTAGGGCATAAAAAGCAACCAGATTGGCAGATGATCCTGAATTTACCAAAAGAGACGTCTTAGCTCCAATATATTTTGCTAAACTAGATTCAAATTCCTTGGCGTATCTACCTGTTGTTAACCAAGCATCTAGAGTGGCATCTACTCCTGCTAAAATATCATCCTTATCTATAACCTTTCCTGTAACAGATATATAGTCTACTCCTGGGACTATTTTTTTTGAAATATTCCCATTAATAATGGGTTCAAGAGATTCTTTTAATGTTTGATTTATATTTTTTAACATTCTACTTGGTTTAAATAGCTATTAAGGTCTTTATCAATTAATTTTTTTACTGTTGAATTGTGTTTGTAATAAGAATAATACCATTCAAATGTAGATTTAATAGCCTGTTCAGATTTCCAGACAGGATTAAAACTTAACTCTTCCTTTGCTTTAGTAATATTTAGTTTTAAACTTTGAGCTTCAACCATTGGGCTTTCTTCATAAACTACCTCACCTACAATTTCTGATATTTTTCCAAAATTTATAATTTCTTCTACCATTTTAGTGTCTTCTATTTCAGGGCCAAAATTCCAAGAAGATGAATATTTTTTTGGGTTTTGATAAAGTGCAACTCCTAACATTAAATATCCAAATAAAGGCTCTAAAACATGCTGCCAAGGCCTAATTGCTTTTGGACTTCTTATTATTAGAGGCTTATTAGCTATTTTAGCTCTTATAATATCTGGTATGAGTCTATTTTGTGACCAATCACCACCTCCAATAACATTCCCTGCCCTTGCAGTAGCTATATGTACATTTGAATTTTTAAAAAAAGATTTATTATATGAATCAATTAAAATTTCAGAGGCTGCCTTGCTTGCGCTGTAAGGGTCTTTGCCTCCTAATTTATCAGTTTCTACAAAAGGGACTCCAAATTCTAAATTCTCATAAACTTTATCAGTAGTAACAAAAACAACCTGAACAGATAAATCTAATTCTCTCAGAATCTCTAATAAATTTAGAGTGCCAGTAAAATTAACATCAAAAGTATCTTTTGGATTATTATATGATTCTAAAACGAGTGGCTGAGCTGCTAAATGAAAAATAAATTCAGGGTTAAAGCTTTGAATGGTTTCTTTGAACTTTTCTTTGTTTCTAATATCCCCAATAATTGAATTGAATTTTTTTGAAAAAGACAAAGACTTAAATAATGATGGCTCTGTATTTGGCTCTAAAGAATATCCCGTAATTTCAGCGCCTATTGAATCTAAAATATATGCGAGCCAAGAACCTTTAAAACCACTATGACCAGTAATTAAGACTCTTTTGCCTTTATAATATTTTAAAGTTTTTCTTAGCTCCACAATTTCCAAGGAGCTTTATTGGATTCCCAAAGTTCTTCTAGGTGATGTTTGTCTCTCAAAGTATCCATTGAATGCCAAAAATCATAATGCTTATAAGACATTAATTCACCATCGTGAGCTAAATTGTTTAAAGGTTCCTGTTCCCAAATAGTAGAATCATCTTTTATATATTCAATCGCTTTTTTATTAACTATGAAAAACCCTCCATTAATTAAAGCTCCATCCCCTCTTGGCTTTTCATAAAAACTTGTTACTTGGTTTTCTGTAATTTCTAAAGCACCGAATCTTGCTGGAGGATAAATGGCACTCAAAGTGGCTGCCTTGCCGTGACTTTTATGAAACGCAATTAATTTTGTGATATCAATATTTGCTAAACCATCTCCATATGTTAAGCAAAAAGTTTCCTCAACTTCTAGATACTCTTTAATTCTTTTAATTCTGCCGCCAGTCATCGTATTATCACCAGTATCTATAAGGGTTACTTTCCAAGGTTCCGCTCGTTCTTGATGGATTTTCATCTCATTTTTACTCATATCGAAAGTAATATCTGATTGATGCAGAAAGTAATTTGCAAAATATTCTTTTATTACATAGCCTCTATAGCCGCAACAAATGATAAATTCATTAATACCATAATGGGAATAAATTTTCATAATATGCCACAAAATTGGCTTTCCACCAATTTCAATCATTGGTTTAGGCTTTAATGCTGTTTCTTCTGAAATTCTTGTACCTAAACCGCCTGCCAGTATTACTAATTTCATAAAATTATTATTTTGACTGATAAATATTATTTAAAACAAAAATAAGTTTTTTTCAATAGATTTATAATGCAAAAAATATCTAATCCTAAACAAGATGTTATATTTACTTAAAATTAAAAAAAGTGGAAGAAATTATTGAAATTGAAAAAATGAATTTTGATTACAAGATTGAGTTTATTGATTTTGCAACAAAATTATTATTGACTCTTATATTTTCGTTTGTAAGTTCATATTCTTTCAGACGTTATTCTCAAGGCTTGAACAGGTCGATAAATCTATCAACAAATAGTATAACTCTTAGTTTGATTATCTGTGTTATAATTGCCGTAGTTAAAAGTTCTCTAGCCCTGTCTTTAGGACTTGTAGGAGCTTTATCCGTTGTAAGGTTTAGAAACGCAGTAAAAGATCCAAATGAATTATTACTATATTTTTCATCTATAGCAATTGGTATTTCAATCGGAGCAGATCAGTATCTAGCAGCAGGAATGTTTTCATTATCCCTTTTGGGATTTAATATGTTTAATTATAAGTTAACAAAAAAAAATGTGGCTGACAGTTCTTCCGTTTTATTGATTAAAACCGAGAGAGAAATTGATTTTTCTTTACTAAATAATAAAATTAAAAAGATTCTTAAAAGAGAATTTAAACTAATTTCAATGACAAACTCGGAAGATTATACCGAAATATGCTTTGAAATATATGATTTAAATGAAAATGAGCTAATAAGTATAAAAGAATTGAGAAAAAGTCTTAAGATTTCTGTTTTGGAATTAATACCATCTGTATATTAATGTTACTTAATACTAAAAAAAAGGTTAAAAAAAATAAATATTTAAATAGTTATTTTAAAAAAGTTTCGAAAATTTTACTTTTTTTAAACCTTTTGTTTTTTGCAGCCGTAATCATTTTTCATTTTAGTGCAAGTGAAAATTTAAGGATAGCTGCTTACAAAAAAGCAGCATTTTATTTTTTACCTCTTGAAAGTTCACATTACACATTAGAAAATGGAGTTAGGTTATTAAAATCATATTTCACTCCAATAAATGACGATGATGTAATCATCATTAATTCTAATTTCAAAAATATAAGTTTATATTATAATCAGCTGGAAAATAAAAAATTAAGATCCGCTGAAAATAATTTTAAATACTCCAAAGGAAAATTGGTTTACTTAAATGAAAGTGTAAATATAAAATTTAAACCAAAAGGAGATAGAGACATTCATTTTGAAAAAAATAAACCCTCTTTTTTAGTAAAAGTTACAAAAGGCAAGACAGCCATTAATAACATTCAACAATTTAGTATTCAAAATCCTGCCATAAGAAATTATTTAGTTGAATTACTCTGGTATGAGATTTTAAAAAATGAAAAGATAATAACTCCAAATTATTCATTTAAAAAACTGATTTTAAATGGAGAAGATATGGGGATTTATAATATTGAAGAAAGACCTTCAACATTTATGCTCGAAAGACTTCAGCAAAAAAATTCTTCTATCCTAAAATTTGATGAAAGCTACACGACTTTTATTGATGATAATCCTGATATTAAAATAGTTAATTCCGATGAAGTTGATATTGAAAACCAAAAAATGGCTGCTTCAAAACTTAAGGGATTTATCATTGGTAAATACTCTTTAGAAGATACATTTGATACGTCAAAAATGGCTGCTTTTTTTGCAATATCTGATTTGTTACAAATTAGTCATGGCCTGTATTCTAAATCCGTAAGATTATATTTCAATCCATTTACTCAACTATTAGAACCAATACCTTTTGATGGTCATTTTTTTGGAAAAAATGAGACACAAAACATATATTTTTCTTTTGATTTAGCGCAGAGAAAAGTTGATGAAAAGGACAATTGGTTACCTAAGTTTTTTAATGAAAAAAACACGGTGTTTTACCGAAAGTATTACGACAAACTCAATCATTATACAAGCAATTCGTTCTATAATGCATTGTTAGAAAATGAATCTTTTGAAAAAAAAATAGATCATAGTTTGAATTTATTATACAAGGGACTTCCATTTGAAGACAGGTTAGATAGAATTGGACCATTTATTTATTTATTTGATCCTTATGAATTTATATTTAAAAACATAAGTGAAATAAGAAAAAAACTTAATGCTAAGAATATTCAGTTTTTCTTATCGGGGGACGAGATTAAATTGCTTAACAACAACAAAAGTAAAAATCCAATATTTGTAAATTATATCAAATCAGATAAAGAAAAATACATTGTAAACAAATTTTTCATATTTGATGATGTCAATGGCAAAACTACAAGTAAAATTCAAATAAAAAACAAAGATTTTTTATTGTCTCTAAAAAACAACCAAAAGCTATCGGTAGTTTATAATGATAGTATTAACAAAAAAGTTAATTTATACGAAATTATAGATTATTCAAACAAAGAAAAAATTAATATATACGATGATGTTCGATTTATTGTCAATCAAGATGAAATATTTTTTAGAAATAGAAAAATAGTTGTCTCAAATAATCTCGTCATTCCCAGTAACAAAACTTTACGAATAAAAAAAGGTCAGGAATTAATTTTAGATGGAGCTAATTTGATCATTCATGGTAGTTTACAAGTTTTAGGTGAGGAGAATAAATTAGTGACTATTTCTACCTCAAAAAATGGAGGCAAAATAGTAGCATTAGATGGTTCACATTATATAAATCATACAGTGTTTGAAAATTTTAAAAATAACACTAATAGTTTATATTCTGGAAGCATCACATTTTACTCATCAGATGTTGTAATTAAGAACAGTTCATTTATTAATAATAATAGTGAGGATTATTTAAATCTTGTTTCATCGAAATTGTTACTAGAAAACTTAACATTTATTGATAGCTTTTCAGATAGCCTAGACATTGATTTCTCAACAGGCATAGTAAATAATATAGCTTTTAAAAGATCCGGGAACGATGCATTAGATGTTAGCGAAAGTATACTTGAAGTTAAGAATATAAATATCAGTTCTCCAGGTGACAAAGGCATAAGCGTTGGTGAAAATTCTAAATTAAAAATTACAAATTGCGTTATAAATTATGGTGACATTGGTTTAGTTGTAAAAGATGGCTCTGATGTAAGTTTAAACATCTTAAATACAAATTCTATTAAAATTCCAATTGCACTTTACATTAAAAAAAGTAGATACTCAAATCCAAAATTAAAAATCGGTGTTCAAAATTCAATAAATTCAGAATTTGATTACTTAGTACAAAAAGGCCTTTATGCTACAATTAATAACATGGAGATATATGGAGATAGTAAAGATATAGAAGGATTATTTTATGGATCAAAATATGGAAAAAAGACATTTAAATGAAAAGATATGAACACAAATTTGCAATTAAATCATTTAAGAAATATTTAAATTTTAGAGCTACTGTTTTATCTTCATTTAGTAAAACATTTGATAAAAGAAAAATAAATAATATTTATTTCGATTCAGATCACTCATCCTCTCTTTTTGGAAATTTAGATGGAAATTACACTAAGGTAAAGATTAGAATTAGATGGTATGATGATTCCAAAAAATACTATTTAGAATTAAAAGGGAAGAAGGGTGGCGTCGGTTTTAAAAAAACAGAAGAAGTGTTTATAAAAAACCCGGAATTAAACTTTAAAAAACTAAAAGTTAAAAGACTAAGTCAAATTTTAATAAAAGTCCCAGAAAATTTCAAATTGTATGAAAATTTCAAAGCAGTTAGTTTTAATAGTTACATTAGAGAATACTATTCAAACAAAAAAAATAATATAAGGCTAACTATAGATTCTTCTTTAAGCTTTATTAATTTAAGAATTGGAACAAATTTATATACAAAAAATTTTAAAATAATTGAATTTAAATTTAGTGCGGTCAGTAGTTTAGAAGCAGCTTATTCAAAATTAGTTAGAAAAATGCCTGAAGATGTTTCTAAATTTTCTAAATTCTCGAATAGTACACATATTAATAGTTACTATTGATATGTGTATTATTTTAACTATGAAAGGTGTTTTAATCACTATTTAAAAGATGAAAAAATTATCTATTGGAATTCCAACTTACAACAGAAAAAAACAGCTTTCAAATCAATTAGAAAGGTTATTGAAACAAGACCTTACTCAAGTTGAAAAAATTTTTATAATCGATAATGACTCAAATTATAATGTTCAAAGCTTAATAAGCCATTTTAATTCAAATAAATTAAAACTTATTGCTAATCCATTTAATATGGGAGCATCAACTAATGGTTTAAATCCTTTTCTTTATTCTAAATCAGAATGGTTGTGGATATTGTCAGATGACGATGAAGTCTTACATAATTCTATTGAAATAATTATTGATGAAATAAATAAAAGCGGTCCAAATTTAGGAATGATAAAGTTTTCAATTCAAAAAGATATTTTGCCTGAATCAAAAGTGGTAAATAGTTTGAATGATTATATTGATTACTATCACAATGAAAAAAATATTAGATATGGTGAATTAATATTTATTTCAACATGTGTTTTGAATACTAAAAATCTTAATAACTATCTTGATTCCGCATTTGTTTTTTCTTATACTCATGTTGGTTTTCTTGTACCTGTTATTTTTGGTTTGGATGAGAAAAAAATATCTGTTTCTTTTACTTCAGAAACAATTGTGAAATATTTACCTCCTGATGATAATGGTTGGAATTTAGGTCGAGTCGGCCTAGGATTATCAACATTTTCTCATCTAAACCTTTCATTAAACAAAATTTATTTTAAAAAATTTATTAAAATAATGACACCCATATCTTATATAGAAATGTTTAAATTCTTAATACAAGAAAACAGGATAAATAACCAAAGAAAATATGAATTAGTTTATAATAATTCTTACAAATACTACTTAAACTTTTTTCAAAAAATAATATATGGTATTTTCAAAATAATTCTTTCCTATCCAAGATCTGGAAAATATTTATTCGAAAAAATAAAGTTGTATTATAAAAGAATTAAACATACATAAATATAGATTAACTGTGTTTTTAGAGCTTAAAAAATCTCAAATACTTTTTAGATTCAGAAGTTTTTCGACTAAAAAAATATATTGATTTATTACCTTCTCCTTAGTGTATTTTTGTTCAATAATTTTTCTACCATTAGCTCCTAAAGAATTTCTTAGATCTTTATCTGAGGCCAATTTCAGAACTGCGTTCTTAAAACTTGAAAGGGAATGGTCCGTTACTAAAAGTGCTGTATTTTTCTCTTTAAGAAATGAAATTATAGGTGTTTTCTCAGAAGAAACAACTACCATTGGCTTTCCAGAAGCCATTATAGTATAAACTTTAGATGGAAAACCTTCATTTTCCATGCTTTTATCCATGGTTATAAAATGAAAGTCTGCAAACAAATTAATAGCTGGCATATATCTTCGCTCTTGATAGGAGAGTAACTTTATATTAAGAATATTATACTTTTCAATTTGAGATTTCAAATAAGACTTCTTTACTCCTTCTCCAATAATCCAAATAGTAATGGGATGATCTTTGATTTCCTTTGCTAAATTTAAAACCAAATCCCATTCTTGGGCCAGTCCAATGTTACCTGCATAAAGCATATTTGTGAACCTTGGCTCACTTACAAATTCAACTGGTAATTTTGTAGAAGATTCTGTTTCATATAAATCTATATCTACAAAATTTGGAATGATGTGTAATTTGCTTTCCTGCTTAATTCTAGTCTTAATTGTATTGTAGAATTGTTTGTCGATAGTTACAACTGCATTGGAGCCATTATAAACCCAACGCTCTAATTTCTTTAGAATATTAATAATGAACCTATTCTTTAAATAACCCAAGTTAATAAGCAAATCTGGATAAATTTCCTGAACATTATAAATAGCTTTAGCCCCTTTTAGTTTTGCTAATACAATAGCTAATAAGCCACTTGTAAGTGGCGGAGAAGGCGTGAGAATAACATTTGGTCTTTTTAGAAAAAGTCCGACTAATAAGGACATTTTATGCCAATAAATGAAAGAAAAAATTCTAAACAAAGTGCTTTTGTGTTTTTTTAAAGGAATATGATATACTTTAATTCCATTAAAATCACTTGTGTAGAACAACCCTGAAAAACGTTTTTTTAAAGGTTGTCTATCTAGAGATTCATTTATTAAATTAAAATGTGGTGTGGTGGTTAATACAGTTACCTTATAGCCTTTTTTCAAAAAGCCCAAAGCCAAATCATTATACAAATAGGCCGTAGAAACTCCATCGGGACTAAATACAAGGGAATAAATTAAGATGCGCTTTTTTTTTATTGCTTTTGCCAAACCACCCTATTTATATAAGAAGTATAGGATAAAATAATTCTAACCAACTTGGAAGAAACATTTGAATTACTGTAATCTGAAACTAAATTAAAACTTCTTTCTCCTCCTATAGACTGAGATTGAACTTCTTTTACTCCCCTTAATATGTTTTCTGAATGTAAGCCTACCATCATTACAGATGCTTCTTCCATGGCTTCAGGTCTTTCATGTGCTTCTCTAATGTTTAGCGCCCTAAAGTTTAAAATTGAAGACTCCTCTGAAATAGTTCCACTATCAGACAATACTACAAAAGCATTTTTTTGCAGTGCATTATAATCAATAAATCCAATAGGTTCCATAAATAGAATCAATGGATCTGTCTCTAAATTTAATTGATTTAATTTATTCCTAGTCCTAGGGTGTGTAGTAACAATTATTGGATGGTTAAAATGAATAGCCAATTGGTTTAAACTATCAATAAGGTTTTTAAAATTAGCTTCATTTGAAATATTTTCTTCCCTATGGGCTGAGACTAAAAAATACTTTCCCTTAGTTAATGATAGGTCTTTTAAAACAGAAGAAGAATTAATTCTATCTGAATAGAATGATAGCACCTCAAACATTGGAGAGCCTGTTTTAATGATTCTGTCTGCAGGCAGGCCTTCTCGTAGTAAATACTCTCTTGCAATATCACTGTAAGTAAGATTTACATCTGCTATATGATCTACTATTTTTCTGTTAGTTTCTTCTGGTACACGCTGATCAAAACACCTATTACCCGCTTCCATATGAAAAACAGGAATCTTTCTTTTTTTAGCTGGAATGGCGCATAAACAGCTATTGGTATCTCCAAGCACTAAAAAAGCATCTGGGTTAAGTTGTTCTAATAAAGGATCTATTTTAATTAAAATATTACCTATTGTTTCAGTAGCTGTTTTACCTGCAGCTTCTAAAAAATAATCAGGCATTCTAATAACTAGCTCTTTAAAGAAAATTTCATTTAAAGTGTAATCATAATTTTGACCAGTATGTATTAATACGAGTTCAATAGCACTAGAACCATCTAAAGCCGCTATTACTCTTGATAATCTAATGATTTCTGGTCTTGTACCTACTACGGCAACTACTTTTAAAGGGACTATACTTTCCATGATGTGAAATTAAACATTTTCAAAATAAGTGTCTGCATCTTCAGCATTATATGCTTCATTAATCCAAAAAGCAGTAATTAGAGGAGTAGCTCCAATATTTGTAATGTTATGAGTAAACCAAATTGGCATGTCTACATAACAAGACTTTTCTCCATCTAAGATATAATCATAGACTTTTGAACTACCTATTTTACGCATTGAGATTTTTGCTTTTCCCTCAATAACAATAAAGCGCTCTATTTTTCTAGTATGAAAATGATTTCCCCTTGTAATACCAGGTAAAGTAGTGGAATATGAAAATTGCCCCCCTATATCTGTTCTTATAATTTCAGAAAAAAAGCCTCTTTCATCCGAATGTTTTTCTAACAAGAATGGGTACCTATTTTCTACATCTAAATAAGATCTAAATGTATTAAATAGTTGGAGCTCAAAAGGAGTTTGTAGAGAAGGAATTGTATTGCTATCTAAATAAGAGTCTATAAAAGTATTTAAAAGGGCTAATACTTCTGTCACTTTAACTTCAAGGTCAGGTTGAATTTCAATTAATGACCCTTTTGGTTCTCTAATTAATTCAAGGATTTGCTCTATTAAATTTCCAACATATAATAAAGGCACATTAGCGTCTTGAATTACTTCTGGTGCTTCATTATTTAGAATTTTTGAGCAAAAAGTAGCTACAAATGAATTGTAATTGGGCTTGCAAAAAGGACCAAAAACATTTGGAATAATAAGTCCTGTAAATTTTCCCCCAAGAGAATTAATAGTATTTTCTAATAATACCCTAGATTCTTTTTTAGCTTTACCGTAAATACTATGTCCATTTTCCTGAGAAGATGATGCAAACAATAAATGACCTTTAAAATTGGCGTTTATTAGGCCTTTTTTTAAAGCGCTATTGATTTTAATATTAGCAGTGTATAAATCTTGATCTGTTTTTGCTCTATTAACACCTGCCAAATGAACAATCACATCACAAGAGGAGACAAAATTATTAAAAGAGTCTTCCTCTTCAAAAAATGACTTTTGGAAAGGGACTAAAGTATAATCCCTTTGTGTATACTTTATGGTTTGAGTAAGATGGTAACCAATAAATCCATTTTGTCCTGTAATACCAATTTTCAAATCTTAGTGTTTTAAGGATGAATCATTTTTAATCTCTGGTAATTGTAATAATAGAGATTTCATTTGAGCTACATTTAAACGCTCAGTATTATCCGAGTTGTACTCCCCGCTTGGGACTTCTTTCTTATTACCCTCTGAAAAGTAAGGTGCATAATTTAAATCCCTATTATCTGCTGCAATAGAATAATAACCCCCTAAGTCTGTAGCTTTTGCCATTTCCTCTGAAGTCACAAGTGTCTCATATTTCTTCTCGCCATGCCTAATGCCTATTTCTTGAATAGATGATTTGGAACCATATAA
>TARA_B110000977_G_scaffold88483_1_pt1 | contig 11769 bp, 9 predicted proteins | sample TARA_B110000977 | Tara Oceans TARA_B110000977 (sample SAMEA4397798) | marine metagenome | biome: Polar Biome; feature: [SRF] surface water layer (ENVO:00010504); material: water (ENVO:00002006), including particulate matter (ENVO:01000060) such as... | depth 5 m | reverse complement strand
GCTGCCAAGTTCAACCTTGACATCCCCAAGTACCTCGTCACCGCCGCGGTCACCGTCGAGAAGCTCGCCAAGGGCACGCTCAAGAAGGCCGTGCTCATTGTCTAAGCGCCGACTGTAGTCGACGCGGCGGTGATTACGCAATGTCGCGAAGCTAGTGAAAGATTTTTCAGAAATAATATGAATTTCTTCGGTATCAATCTAACTTTCAAAGTACAAACTACAAGTTGCTTCGACTCGACTCCGTCCGTCTCTACCTCTAAAAAATATTTCTCGCCGTCCAAAAAACCAAATACTAAAACGCGTCTTTCCGCCTTCTCATCTCCGCGAACACCTCCACGTCGTCCGCCCCAGCCATCCCCAGCGTTTTCCGTATTCCTTTACTGTCCGGCCGGCAAAAAGGGTTGGTCGCGAGTTCCTGTTCAACGGTGGTGGGCACCGTCGGCATACCTAATTCTCTCATCCGCTCAACCTCTTTCATTCTCAGCCTCAGCGCTTCGTTTGTCGGGTCCACGGTTACTGCGAACCTACCGTTCGCAAGCGTGTACTCGTGCGCGCAGTACACTTGCGTTGACTTCGGCAGGGCTATTATTTTGGAAATCGAGCGCCACATCGTCTTCGCGTCGCCCTCGAACAGACGGCCGCACCCCATGGCGAACAGCGTGTCGCCGACGAAGATTTTCTCCTCGCCGCCGAAGTGGTACGCGACGTGCCCGGCGGTGTGCCCCGGTACGTCAAGCACCGTGCATTTGATCCCCCCAATCTCAACGACGTCGTTCTGCCCCACCGCTCGGTCCATACCGGGAATCGCGCTTTCGCCTTTTTTCTCGGACCGCGGGCCAATGACCACGCACCCGTGTTTTTTTTTCAACTCCTCGTTGCCGCCGGTGTGGTCCCCGTGCCAGTGCGTGTTCAGGATGTGCGTCAGCTTCCACCCGGTTTCTTTCAGCGCCTTCTCAATGGGAGCCACCTCGGGGGTGTCCACCACCGCAGTCGTGCCCGTGGCAGGGTCGTGCAGCATAAACGAGTAGTTGTCCGAAAGGCACGGGAACTGGTGCACCTCCATCGCGGAAGGAGTCACTTCACCGCCGCGGGAGAATCTTTCGGAGGAAGCTGTTTGCAACCGAGTCGAACGGTGAGTGGGGTTTGGTAACCGCGGCGCGGGGAACGGGCGGCGCGCGGCGGAGGAAGCAGCTGGACCGCGTGCGACTGGAACCAAAGCGCGCGACAGCAGGGCGCGCATGCGGGGGCCTGGGCGGCGTGAAGTAAGCGGTCCCTCACGGAAGCTTCGCCAAACTCGTTTCTCGGTTGGTGATTTTTCCAAGATGATTTTTCAATTGCCGCGTCCTCAATCGTCGTGTTTGCCTTGCATCGTCGCGCCCGGCCATTGCGACCCTCGCGTGATACCTGTTTCCGCGATGGCGAAGTTCAAGGCGAAGGTCGTCGGCGGCAAGAAGAAGGGTGGTTTGTTTCCCAAGGGCACGCCTGCAGTGGGCAAGAGCCCCGTGGGCAAGGGCGGGAAAAAAAAGACACCCGTCAAATCGGTGCTGTCTCGAATCACGGGCGGTGTGGGTAAGGCCAAAACCAAGGCTGTGGTGGTGCGCCGAGTCGGGGGGGTAGCCGTGAGCCCTGGTGTGAAGAGGGGTCCCAAAAACGACCTGCGTTCTCGGTTAAACGCCGGACCGACGGTGACACGGCACGGAGGCGCGCGGGCAATCCGCGTGGTGAGTGCGATTCGTTCACCGGGGGCGAAAGCAGGCCGTAACAGCGATTTGCGCGCGTCGCTGGGGTCGCCAGGTGGACGATCCACGTTCAGTCCCAAGGGAGGCAAGCGAGCTGTGAAAGGTACCGGTAACGCTCAAGGGCAACAACGCGTGGGTGACTTTCTTCGAACGCTGGGGCTGTCGAAGTACGTGGGTGTATTCGCGAAGGAGGAGATTGATGCTGAATCTTTAAGACGCGTGACGGACAATGATTTGAAGTCAATGGGCGTCCCGCTAGGACCTAGGAAGAAAATCCTCGCCGCCAAGAATAACCTCAGGTGATAGGGGTGGGGATGGGAGTGAGAGGCGGGTGAAGGAGTAGTTGTGGATTCGAGTAGGTGGTATGAGCATATGAGGCAGAACTGATGAGGAATCTTACTTCATTCAACAAAGAATTCAATTATCCCGTTTCAAAATCACCTTCGTGATTTCCCCCGAGTTGGGTTCGCCGTCAGAATAAACCCTCATGAGTTTATACTTCTCTGTTTTCATCTTCCCGAGCCGCTTGTACAGCTCCCACTTCGTGCCAGGCCCGGCATACCGCAACGCGCCGAAAATGGGAAAGAAGTACGGCTTTTTGTACAGTAATCGAAAGTGGTACGCGGTTTCCCACTTTGAAACGTACTCTCGTCGTTCGCCTCGGCCGCGGATACTCATAACGTTACCCGCGCTTTGAATGTCCCCTAACTTAGGGTTGATCATGATCATAGGCCTGTCTTTCGCAACTTCTTCCATCTCAATGATATAAGGAAGCACGGAGTACCCGACGATATTTTGAGGCGCGATTAAGATAAAGTAATCGTCGTCGTCCGTCGGGACGTCGGCGCCGATACTACCTCGTCGAATGAATTCATCCGCCTCGCCCCAATCCATTAAATCCAATATTCTTGCGACGCCGGAGAGTGACAACGGCAACGCCTGGAACACGCCCTGGCCCATGCTGCCTTGCACGCAGACTCTTACCTTTTTGCCATCCACCGCGAGCTTCGTGGCGAGGTCACGAACGAGCTCCAAAAGAGTTCCGATACGGTACACGTCGCCATCCACGTTGAGCTCTGGGAACTCGATTTTCGCTTTGCACCTCGTCATGGGAGTAGGACCGGTAACCGCCTTGACCAACGCATCGGTGCTGTCTTTGTAAAACCACTGGCGTGTGGACCGCTCGTGGGGGGTGTTGTTCAGCATGATGGGAATCGGGGCGGGGGTGTCCTTATCAGTGGGGAGATTTATGTTGTCCTCCTCACGTGGTTTACCCGGGGCTCTCCCCGAAGGCGTGGGCCGTCCCGCCGCGGCCGTCACCACGCGGCGCGCGCGCGAAGGGGGGACGCGACGCGCCGCGACCGAAGGGATGGCACAGGTGGACGACATCCCGTGCGCGTGAGAACTGACGTCGTGATGACGAGGCACCAACTCCCACAACCTTCCCAAGAATAAAAAATTAGGCGACGGTTCATGGCGGCTGTCTACGTCGAAAGAAAGTCACTTGCTTGCGGCGCGCGGGGATGGCGACCCCCGAGGTGGCCACGGCGACGCCCGCGGGTGATGTCGATGCAGCGGGAGTTATGGGCCGTGTCCCTGAAAACGACGCGGTGAGTGTCACAGTGGAAGATGCGCCACAGACGTCCACGTCGACCGAGACGAACGATGGTCCGAGTTACGCAGACGTCGGCGCCGGCGCTTCGGCGGCGGACGATTTGGAGGATGACGAGCAGAGCTTGGCTGGCATGGCGAGCTTAAGCGTCCGTGATGGTGACGGTTCTCATGATTCACCTGATGATGAATCGTCACCACAAACCCCCATCGAACCAGATGTTTTCGACCGCTTGGGGTACGGAGACAGCGCGTCCGAGACTCACGAGTTTGGCGAGAGGAGTTCTGTGGACGATGACGATGACTTGAGTGATGACGAAGATGAGGAGTACGACGACGCCGCTACTTTATTCCTAGATGCGATAGTGGCTGTGGCGGATGGCCAGGAGGAACTAGATGCACCGTATCTTGGCACCCTCGCCAGATCCTTAGCCCGGGAAGTGGGTGTGATTTTGGAAGACGACGACTTGACGCAGCTCGCGGATGCACCGAGGGCAGTGCAAGTGGTGGTGCGGCGCGTGGCAGATTTAGCCACCGCGCTTACCTTGACGCCGCGCGATTTACTCAAACGAGGCCCAGGCAAAACCACAATTCACTCACCGTGTGCCGGTTCGTACCGCATCGTGACGCTGGAAATCGTCGCCGCGCTCGTCGGGTGCTCCATCACGGAAGCACGGGAAGCCGTGGCGAGGTGCCCGGTGATCCGACGAAGGAAAGAAGAGGATGAAGAAAATGAAAATGACGAAGAAACGTCGACGTCGGGACGAGATAATTCCGCCGTTTTAACCCCCATAACCGCCGCGGCTGCGATGCTGTTCGCGTACGGGCAGAGCACGCCGCTGCAGTGCGCCGGAGCGCGCGTGCTTTGCGCCGCGCTAACCGTGGCGGAGGAACCCGCGTGGTCGCCGTTGCTTCTGGGGGGTGGGGGGAGCGAGCGGCGCTGGAGGGGGTGACGCCGAAAATAATTACAGAAGAGGACACGGCTTTAGCCAAGCTGCCTCTGCACGAGCGGCTCGCGGCGTGTGCTGAAATCGCGGTAGCACTCAAGCCAGGTAAACACCCGTGCGTCGTGGGGATGGCCATGATCGTCGCGGAGACGCTGCGGGACGCGCAGAGAGAAGCCGAGGAGTTCGAGGAGGACGAAGGGGCGGCTTTGGAGGAGGAGCAGACGAATGGAGACAAGAGTGATGTGAGCGGAAGGGCTGCTGAGAGCAATGGAGCCACTGACACCACTACTCCTCCTACTGCTGCTGCCACTGAATCAGCTGATATACCTAATAAAACTACCCCCTCGTCTCCTCAAAAGCAGTCCGACGACGGGTGGAGTAAAACGAAACTAACGGAAGCGCTGCGAAATTCAAAAAGTTGGCGCGACGCGTGCGACGACGAAACCGGCGCGCTGCGGGTTTTCGAAAACGCGACCCGCGGCCCGTTGTGCGGCCCGAAACCGTTCCGGGGAATTTCAATTGAGGACTTCGCATCCGCGGGGGGGTTCTCTGGGGGAGGCGGGGGGCGGAGGATGACGGGCGGGGACTTGTTGCAAGTGTTGCAGAGGTTAGGGGGGGTGCGCATGGCGACAGAGAGTCCAGCAGAGCAGTAGATGATGTTTTAGTACTACTATCGTAACTACAATACTTATAAGCATACATGCTATTACTTATTACTATTATAGGCACCCATATTACGTCGCCCTCCTGCCTATGTTCCGGATCCCTGCCCCCACTGTGGACAAAAAAACCGTTCCGCTCTCCGGCTCGGGCGCGATGTTAAACGTGACGCCGAAGAACTGCTTTATGACGCGCAAAGTTTTCACCGCTCGTGGCGTGAGTTGCCCTAGTCGCACCTTCGCCAGCTGTTCAGGGCCTATAGCCATCAGCAACAACACTAACGGCTGGTGTGCGCTGTCACACACCCCGCCCCTCTGGATCTCCGCCATCAAAGCTTCTGTAGTAGATGTGCCTATATCCTCAGGCGTCGCGGGTTCACCTCTTGATCGTTTTTTTGAGTCACTGATGGAGGGCGCTTCTTCCTCTCCTTCCCCTTCCCCCCCCCTCACCCCCTCTCCGAACGCGGAAAGCCCTTCCTCCCACGCCGCTCTGCCCGCCCCAGATGCCGTGTCCGCCCCGATCAAGCACCCCGTCGTGGTTTCCGCGACTAAACTCAGCCCGAAGCCGGGCGAGCTCTTTTTTCCCCGCTTCCCGCCTTTGCCCTGTTCCCGCCCGTCACCGGCGGCGTGGTCGGTGAAGATGTACACGTCGGGGAGGAATTTATTTAAAACACCCCTGGCCGCATCGACAAGCCGGTTCCCCGTTTGAGGCGACAGACGCAACGTAAACGCCACCCCTCGGACCCGCTTCACCAACCCTTCGTCCGTCCAATCTATCAACTTAAGCTCCTTCAAGATGGGAAGCTTGATGTTGATTTCGCCCCCCCCTTGCGGCGGCGCCCCTCGCTTGATGATTTGAAGCGACAGCCCTTCATCGCACCCGAACTGACGCTTTAGCATAGGAAGGGTTATGGTGCGAAACGTGTCCACGGAAATGTCAGCTTCGTCGTTCGTGATCCCGGTCAACGTCAAGTCAAGCGGCTTCTTCGCGAACAGCGACACGCACAGCACCATCTCTAGAAAAAACCCAACCCCCCGTCCTCCGCCGCATTCGTGCGAAACCCGCCGGCCGCCAACCACCACCCCCGGTTTGTACTTCAACGCCGTCCCAGATTCGTTGATCTCGACAGCCATGCCGTTTGTGAGCTTGTCTAATAAGCGCAACATTGAGGCTTCGTAGTCGCGTAAACCTGGGTTCTGGTCCTTGGAACGGATGTCGTCCACTCTGTGCGATTTGGATTGAAGATGAAGTGAAATCATGATGTCATCATGATGTCGTCGGGAACGTGGGACATGCCGCGAGTTGGGGAGAGAAGGTCAGAATGTTTCAAGGGGAAGTCCGGTGTGCTTGGGGCACCGCTCGTCTGCGATGTGCGGTTAACAACGGACACGTTCGCCAGGGATGCGCACGGAAAGCGTGACGGGCGGCGGCGGCGGCTGGTGCGACTCCTTTGACTCCTATCAACGCACCTCAGGGCTCGACCGGAGAGTGTGGCGCACACGAGCCTCATGCGGAGGTCCGCGGAGCCCGTGAAGCGCACATACTGCGTCGGCATCTCGCGAACGACGCCGTGCGGACGGGCGCGGCGGCAACACGAGGGTGCGACAAACTGTGAAATCTGGAGCAAACACTTCTGTTTTGACGTGAAAAGTGCACCTGGAATATCGGGTAATTAACTCGTCAAACCGTGATCTAATCGGAGGACAAATCGTCGAGACTGTTTGCCTGTGAGATTGAAACTCTTGGCTGCGAACTGCTTCAAAAACTCTTTTCGCGCTCTCCTCCTCGCAGACCGTGTGATCGCGCTTCCTACGCGACACGCTGACTTCCCACGATGGGCAAGGGCCGCGGCGATGAGGACGACGAAGTCGAGGTTGAGGGCGTGGATGACGCGTTCGGGGAGGCGCACCAATCGGATGACGAGGAGTACGACGCGAACGCCATTGAAGAAGAGACGGATGACGACGAAGGTGGCAACGTGATGTCGCCTGAGAAGATCAGGCTCGCCAAGGAGGAGAAGAAGCGCCTCCGGGAGCAGAAGAAAGCGCAGCGGGCGGCGCTGGAGAAGACGCGAGAGGAGCAAAACGCCGCCATCGCGAAGGTACGTGGTTTTTTGCCCAACAACACTCCAATCACCTGTCCCACACGTTGTCTTGTCTCTCGATCTCAACTTCGCGCCGAATAAAACCGGCGGGAGGCTAGGGCACGAGCTTGGCCAGATCTCAAAGGTCGTCCGTGGAGACGCGTGATCTCGACGCGCTACCGTCATGTCACCACACGATCACACATCTCAGAGACTACGCAGTGGTCGCACCCACAGCGCCGACCCAAGCCAGCACGCTGATCGCAGCGCGCGCACCACCCCCGTCTGTCCGTCGTTCTCATCTGAGTTTTCGCGCCGAAAGACGTCTGTCTGTCTGTTCCTTGACTGACAAAAATAATTCTCATAATCTCAAAACCCCTCAGGACACCACCGGCGGCAAGTGGAAGTACTTGATGGCGCAGACCGAGGTTTTCTCTCATTTCCTCGCCGGCACGAAAGCTGAGAAGGCCAAAAAACCAGGCCGCAGAGGCAAGCAAGCCGAAGAGGAGGAGGACGCTGAGATGGTCGAGCATGCGGAGGAGTACCAAGCCGTGCGATTAACCGTCCAGCCCGAATGCATCAAGTTCGGCAAGATGAGGGAGTACCAGCTTGCTGGTCTCAACTGGATGATCCGGTTGTTCGACCACGGCATCAACGGCATTCTGGCTGACGAAATGGGCCTCGGTAAGACGCTGCAGACCATCTCCCTACTAGGGTACCTGTCCGAGTACCGCGGCATCACCGGCCCGCACATGGTCGTCGTGCCAAAATCAACCCTAGGCAACTGGATGAACGAGTTCAAACGGTGGTGTCCCATGATCCGCGCGTTTAAGTTCCACGGCAACTCCGAGATGAGGAATCAACAAATCGCGGAACACCTTCAGCCAGGGAAGTTCGACGTGTGCGTCACGTCGTACGAGATGATCATCAAAGAGAAGAACGCGCTGAAGAAGTTCCACTGGCGGTACTGCATCATCGACGAGGCGCATCGCATTAAGAATGAAAACTCGCGGTTGTCGAAAACGATGCGGATGTTCGCGTGCAACAACCGGCTGCTTATCACCGGAACGCCGTTGCAGAACAACCTTCACGAGCTTTGGGCGCTGTTGAACTTCCTGTTGCCTGAGGTTTTTGGAAGTGCCGGGCAGTTCGAGGAGTGGTTCGGCACAGGAACGGACGGCGAGGACAACGTGGAAGTGGTGCAGCAGCTTCACAAAGTTTTAAGGCCGTTCTTGTTGCGCAGACTGAAAGCCGAGGTCGAGAAAAGCCTCCCCCCCAAGAAGGAGATGATTTTAAAAGTAGGCATGTCAGAAATGCAGAAGGACTACTACAAAAAGGCGCTGCAGAAGGATATCGAGGTTGTGAACAGCGGTGGGGACAGGAGCCGTTTGTTGAACATGGTGATGCAATTGAGAAAGTGCTGCAACCACCCGTACCTGTTCCAAGGCGCAGAACCTGGTCCGCCGTTCTTTTCGGGCGAGCACTTAGTGGAGAACAGCGGTAAGTTGATGCTGCTGGATAAGCTTCTGAAGCGCTTAAAAGAGAAGGGAAGCCGTGTGCTTATTTTCTCACAAATGACCCGCCTGTTAGACATCCTGGAGGACTACATGATCTACAGGCAGCACAAGTACTGCCGCATCGACGGGAACACTTCGGGTGACGACCGCGAAAACGCAATTGACAGCTACAACGAACCCGGCAGCGAGAAGTTCTGCTTCTTACTGAGTACCAGAGCCGGAGGCCTAGGTATCAACCTCGTCACCGCGGACACGGTGATCATCTACGACTCGGACTGGAACCCGCAGATGGACCTGCAGGCCATGGACCGCGCGCACCGGATTGGGCAGAAGAAGGAAGTCAGCGTGTTCAGGTTCTGCACGGACAACTCGGTGGAGGAAAAAGTCATCGAGAAGGCGTACAAGAAGCTCGCCCTTGACGCATTAGTGATCCAGCAAGGCCGCCTTCAGGAGAACCAGAAGAACCTGAACAAGGATGAGCTGCTGTCGATGGTGCGGTATGGCGCGGAGAAGATTTTCGACGGCGCGCAGGGAAGCACAATAACCGACGAGGATATCGAAACCATAATCGCCAAGGGCGAGGACGCCACGAAGCAGCTGAACGAGAAGATGGCGGGGTTCACGGACAAGGCGCTGAACTTCGCGATGGACGCGGATGCGTCACTGTACGACTTTGCAGAAGAGAAGAACGAGGACGAGGCGAAGGCGTTTGACGGGATCGACATGAAACAAGTTATATCAGCGAACTGGATCGACCCGCCGAAACGCGAGCGCAAGAAGAACTACAACGAGAGCGACTACTACAGGGACGTGATGCAGCTCGGAGCCGCGAAACCCAAAGCCACGGGTCCGCGAATTCTCAAATTACAAAACATGTCCGACTTCCAGTTCTACGACGTCGCACGCGTGACGCACTTGTACAACAAGGACGTGGCGCGCAAGCAGTACGACTGGCAGCGCGCACGGCAAGCCGAGGAGCTTGGTAACAACGCGATTCCGCAAGAGCTCCCCGCGGAGAAACCCACCGATCCGCAGCCCTTGAGTGATTCGGAGCGCACCGAGTACGAACAGAAGCTCAACGGCGGGTTTTCGAACTGGAACAGGAGGGATTTCCAAGCCTACTGCCGCGCGTGCGAGAAGTTTGGGCGCCACGACCCGGAGGGGATGGCGGAGGAGATCGAGGGCAAAACCGCTGACGAGGTCAAGGCGTACAACGAGGTTTTCTGGCGCCGGTACTCCGAGGTTTCCGAGTACAAAAGGATTCTGGGGAACATCGAGCGCGGCGAAGCGAAGATTGCGAGGCAAAACGACATGCTCAAAGCGGTGAGACGTAAAATCGACCTGTACAAGAACCCATGGAGGGATTTGAAAATTGTGTACGGCGCAAACAAGGTGAAGTCGTACACGGAGGAGGAGGATCGATTTCTTCTCTGTTCGCTCCCCGAAGTCGGGTTCGGAGCGTGGGAGGAGCTCAAGGCGCAGGTTAGGCAGCACTGGCTGTTCCGGTTCGACTGGTTCATCAAATCGCGCACGCCGAAGGAACTTTCCAGAAGAATCGAAACCCTGATCAACCTCGTGGAGAAGGAGTTCGAGGAGCAGGACAAGGGCGGGAAGCGCATGAGCTCGGGGGGGGAAGGGTCCAACAAAAAGCAAAAGGCTTAATTTTCTTTTCTGGAAATTGAAAATTTTGAGAGATGAGAGAGTCTGTTACTTGAAATCATACTTGAGAGAGTGTGTCTTTGATCGTTTCTTTGAAGAGATTTGATCGTTTTTTGAGTTCTTCTCGTTCTTCTTTCGGTAATACTTCATACATTACACACCATGACTTAAAAGCAGTCTCTCAACCGTTGAAAGAAAGTCCCCCTTGAACGATTCTTCTCACTTCTTCACATTTCTCAACGAGGCGAGAGCATCACGGCTCGGCTGGAGGGCGCCATGTTATCCGACCCGAAGTCGTCAAACACGGCAGCGGCCATTTGTTGTCGTTTCGCCACGCCCGCAACCGCGGCAGCGGCGCGGCTCTGTCTCACAGCGGTGGGCGCTTTCTTGCTCGCGGAACGCGCACCGAAGAAGGACAGGTTCAATGACGCTTTCTGGGTCGAAGAGGCGCGGTGTCTGGAGCCGAGGCTGCTGTTCATCGCTGGCGAAATGGGCGCATCAAGCAACCCAACCGCGGCGGATTCGCTTTTCAGCTGCTCCATTTCGAACCGCGCAGCAGCCATCTCTTGGAGAAGCAGCTGCTTCTTGTCAACCGCGTTTGTGAGCGCGGGCTTTTGTGCCACCGGTGTTTTCGCTTTCGTGACAGGCGTGGTGTTGACGGGAAGGTTACCGAGCGCGGCTCTTCTTTTGGCAGCCTGCGTCGGGGTGGTCATCTTGATCTCCGCGCCTGAGGTGCCTCGGTTCTCGGTGTTTGTGGTCAGGACCTGCGCGGGGCCATCGCCCAGCGCGGTCGGTTCCCGCGAGCGCGACGCCAGGCGGCACAAGCGGTCGGGCGCCGCCATCGCCAGACGCGGGTTGTGCGACCACTCCTCGCAAACGGACAGCTCTTCCGCTTTGGCTTCCCGGACGCCCCCGCCTAGCCGGGACGCGGCGAGCGTTGCATCCGCAATCTCAATCTCCACTTCGTTGTCCATGTCGGACACTAGTGTCAAAATCTCGGCCAAGAATTCAGTTGGGGTCTTTTCCTGGTACGCCACAAGCTCGTTTCGCCATTTGCGAACCGTAATTGCGTGAGCAGCATGGTCAGAAGCTCTGGCATCAGTCAACACCGTGACGGTATCGAGAAGCTGGTTGTTCTCGTCCCGAAACTTCTCCTTTTCCAGCTCAGCCAACTCCTTTTTCTTCTCCATCTCCTCAAGCATCCTTTCCACGGTGTTCTTCTCCGACATAACCGCCGCGAGCGCTTGAACGCTCTCCTCTGCTTTCTTGTTACTCGCCTCGAGATTCGCGGCTTGTTCTTTCAACAGCTGCTCGATACCCGCGACTCGCTGTTCCGTAGCCTTCTTACGCGCCGCGAACTCCTCAGGGGTCTCCGCGTCGTAAAAGCTGTCAGCATCGGGCTTGGACGCGCCGTGCTTCTTCTTGATCTTGACTGTATATTTAATTTAACAAAGTTGGCGAAAGGTTTTTCCGAGAGTTTTGGAACGGAAGGATGAGGAGAGGATGAGAGGGACGAGGTGGGATGTGTGGTCAGCGAGGGAATATGGGCATGT
>TARA_B110000977_G_scaffold189679_1_pt1 | contig 11776 bp, 10 predicted proteins | sample TARA_B110000977 | Tara Oceans TARA_B110000977 (sample SAMEA4397798) | marine metagenome | biome: Polar Biome; feature: [SRF] surface water layer (ENVO:00010504); material: water (ENVO:00002006), including particulate matter (ENVO:01000060) such as... | depth 5 m | reverse complement strand
GATGATCAATCTTATAAAAGATTTAATTTTGGTAAAAAAAAACTTCATTTGTTCCATTCAAGACTTTCTATTCAAGATTTAAATAAGCGTTCTAATCAGCCATATATGTTTAAAGATCTAGTTCTTATTTTTAATGGAGAAATTTACAATTTTAAAGAATTAAAATTAAAACTGAATAGTAAATTTAAAACATTATCAGATACAGAAGTTATACTTCATTATTATAATTTATATGGAGAAAAATGCTTCACTTTCTTTGAGGGTATGTGGTCAATAGTGATTTATGATATGAAAAAAAAAAAAATTATTTTATCTAGAGATAGATTTGGTGAAAAACCACTTTTATTTTATAAGAAGAATGATGAAATTATAGTAGCCTCACAAACAAGCTACATTAATGAGATATTGGATACAAACTCTAGATTTAATTATAAAAAAATTAATTCATTTCTACACTATGGTTATAAATCCCTGTTCAAAGATAATGAAACTTTTATTAAAGATATTAATCATGTAGAAAAAGCGTCAATTATAACAATCAAGAATAACTTTAATATTTCTAAAAAAAAATATTGGATACTTAAATTAAATAATGAAATCAAAAAGTTAGATATTAAAGAACATATTTTAAACTCTAAAGATTTATTAATTAAAGCCATAGGTCATCGCTTAGTTTCTGATGTACCTATAGCTTTGAATTTAAGTGGTGGTATAGACTCAGGAGCAATATGCAGCATTGCATCAAAAATATATGGAAAAAAACTAGAAAGCTTTTCGATTGTAGATTCTGACAAGAGGTATGATGAAAGTGATCTAATTAAGGAAACAGCAAAAGATTGTGGAATCAAAACTAATTTTATTAAACTAAATAAGAGCATTAATTTTTTTGATTTACTAAAAAAGTCTATTGATTTTAATGATTATCCAGTATTTACTATTACAAATTTAATTCAGAATTACCTATCTTCATTTGTTAAAAAAAGAAATTTTAAAGTAACTTTATCAGGATCTGGTGCTGATGAAATTTATGGTGGATACTATGACCATTATTTAATGGTTTTTAAAGAACTGCATGATTTAAAATCATCAAAACTAAAAAAATATAAAAAAATTTGGCAGGAAAATATTCAATCAAATTTAAGAAATAAATTTTTTAAAAATCAGAATTTATTTAAACACAATCCAAATTTTAGAGGTTATATATATGATAATTTTATTAATAATAAAAAACATTGTTTAAGTAAACTTAAATATAATTTCAAAGAACAAAAATATTTTAAAAATTTACTAAAGAATCGAATGGCCAATGAATTATTTCATGAAACTGTTCCCATGTTCATGCATAGTGAGGATTTAAATTCTATGCAGTATTCGATTGAAAATAGATCACCATTTTTAGACACAAAGCTTACAGAATATTTATTTAATATTAATGGATCAGACTTGTTAAATGAAAGTACCAACAAATTTATTCTTAGAGCTAGCCTCAAAGGTATTTTAAATGAAAAAGTGTTGAATAAAAGAATGAAGTCAGGTTTTAATGCATCAATCTTAAGTATATTCAATTTTGATGATAGTGAGCTATTACAATTTATTAATAAAGAATCAGAGATATATAATTTTATTGACAAATCTAAAATTAAAATTTTAATCAATGATAAAAAACTTCTTAAAGATAATGGTTATAGTAAATTTATGTTTAGTTTTATAAGTTTAAAATATTTTTTAGATAAAAATAGAGTATATTAATGAAGTTAATATGGTGCAAAAACTGTCTATTGCCCAATTCAAGACCCAATTTAACAATTGAAGTTAATGGAAATTGTACTGCTTGTAACAATTTTTCAATTAAAGAGAAAGTTAATTGGAAAGACAGAGAGAGTGAATTTAGAAAGCTTGTAAAAAAAATAAAAAAAAAGAAACTTAGATATGACTGTATTATTCCAGTATCTGGTGGAAAAGATAGCACATGGCAGACAATAAAATGCTTAGAGTATGATCTTAATCCTTTGGCAGTCACATGGAAATCACCTCAAAGAACAAAAATAGGCCAAGAAAATTTGGATAATCTCATCTCTTTAGGTGTAGACCATATTGATTGGTCTGTTAACCCTAATATTGAAAAGAAATTAACATTGGACAGTTATAAAAAATTTGGAGCTATAGCAATTCCAATGCATTTGGCAATGTTTAATATTCCAGCCTTATTAGCTTCTAATTTTAAAATACCCTATATAATTTGGGGAGAGAATTCAGCTGTAGAATATGGAAATTCAAATAAGAGAGATAATCAAAAAATTCTTAGTGACAAATGGTATAAAAATTATGGTGTAACTCATAATACGAAAGCAAAAGATTGGGTGTCCAAAAAATTGCCTCAAAAAAAGATGTCCAGTTATTTTGATTATAAAACATATGGTAATAAAAACTTTAATCCACAATCTATTTTTTTGGGTTATTTCTTTAAATGGGATCCGCAACAAACATTTGCTATAGCTAAAAAATTTGGTTTTAAAGAAGGTGTAGCAGCCAGAACAGGTTATTATAAGTTTGCTGATATTGATGATGATTTTATATCCATACATCATTGGCTTAAATGGTATAAGTTTGGTTTTACGAGATTATTTGACAACCTTTCTTTAGAAATAAGAAACAAAAGAATAACAAGAGATGAGGCATTAAAAATAATAAAGATAGACGGTCTACATCCTCCAATAGAGGATATTAAAAAATATTGTAAATATTGTAATATTACAATTGAGACATTTTTTAAAATTGCAGAAAGATTCAGAAATAAAAAAATTTGGAAAAAAAAAAATAATAATAAATATTTTATTGAAAACTTTATAATAAAGAATTGGGAATGGTAAAATGATAATATATAAAAAAAATAGAAAATTTAAAGTAGGAATAAATCAAGTTACTCTAAAAGAAGTTGCAAAAATTTCATTAAAAAAAAATGAAATGATAACCTTTTTTAATGGAAAAATTGAGTATGATATAGTAAAAAAAAATTGGGGATTTTATGCTACACCATCTATTAATGGTAGATTGATAAAGTTTGGCTATAAAACATGTTTGATTAAGAACAAAAAAACAAATAATAAATTTATTACTTTAGTTCATAAAAAACAAAAAAAAGAATTTAATAAATATTTAAAAGATGAAGAATGCATGATTGTTGAATGGTTAAGTTGAAAAAATTTAAATATAAGCTTGATTGTTATTGCAAGCATAAATTTATAGTGGCAAATATTTACACTTCAAGGCCGTCTGGAGAAGTAAAATTTAAGTTAAGAGGTAAATATTTAAGAAAATATTATAAATGTATTTTTTGTGACCATCATATAAGTGATCACAATTACAATTTAAATTTACTTTATGATGGAGATTATATCAGTTCTACTTATGGTAATTATGAAGGTTTAAAAAAAAGATTTGATAAAATAAATAAATTAAAACCATCAAATTCAGATAATTTCCATAGATGCATGCGTATAAAACTTTTTTTTAAAAAAATAAATGAATCTTTTAAAACTCTTGATGTTGGAGCTGGAATTGGAATATTTCCTAAAAAACTTAAAGACAAAAAATTTAACAATATGTCATTAATAGAAACAGATGAGATAAATATAAATTTTCTCAAAAATTACTTAAAATTTAAAAACACATTTAAAAAACAATCTGATCTAAAAAATAAAAAATTTGATTTAATAACCTTAAATAAGGTCATAGAACACACAGCTAATCCATACTTATTTTTAAAAAGATATATGGCTAACTTAAAAAAAAAAGGATATTTTTACATCGAGGTGCCTGATATAGAAGCAAAAAAAGATAATTTGGGATATGATAGAGAAGAATTTTTTATTGAGCATCATCATGTTTTTTCAAAAACATCATTAATTTTAATGTTATCAAAACTTAATTTAAGAATTAAAAAAATAGAACAAATAAGAGATCCCTCCTCTAAATATACTTTATTTTGTTTTGCTCAAAAAATAAAATAATTGGGATAAATACCTTTAAGAATAAATAAATAAAGTTAGATATTTTAACAAATATTAGTCATAATTTTTTATAATTAGTTTTAATATCTTTTATGAGAATAAATAGTACTAACAAACAAAATGATATTTCATTCTATAGATGGCTTTCTTCACATAAAGACAAAAACAAAAATATTTTAGAAAGTTTATATTTATACGTTTGGTTTTTGGGCTTATTTTTAATTTCTATATTTAAGTTTTTTACAAAGATTTACATCAACTAAGAATTTATTTTTAAATCTGTTGAAAACTTTTAAACTTTTCAAAGAATTAAAAAAAATAGCTATTCCTTTTTTCATAAATATTAATTAATAGTAAAATTTTGTATTATAATTTTTTAAAAGAAAATGTTTACTTTATAATTATATTACTATAATGGTTTTTTTAAACTCAAGAATGTACTCAAAAATTATCAAAAAAATTAACTCTAAATCCATCAAAGTTGGCATTATAGGTCTGGGTTATGTTGGCCTTCCCTTAATGTGCTTAATTGCCAAAAAAAAAATCGAAACATTTGGATTTGATACAAATCTAAAAAAAATTAATTACTTAAAGAATAAAAAATCCTATATTTCGGATTTATCAAATAATGAATTGAAAATCTTAAATTCAAAAAATCTTTTTGATAAGAAAAATTTTTCAAATATCAGCAAGGTAGATTTAATAATTTTATGTTTGCCTACCCCATTAAAAAAAAATCTTAAACCAGATATGAGAATTATACAAAATTGTTTCAATCAAATTAAAAAATTTTTAAGAAAGGACCAAGTATTAATTTTAGAAAGTACGGTTTATCCAGGGGCAACAGAGGATCTTTTTTTAAAATTTATTAAAAAGAAATTTAATATAGGTAAAGATTTTTTTTTATGTTACTCACCAGAAAGAATTAATCCTGGTGTTAAAGGTAAAATAAAATACGAGAATACAACTAAAGTTATATCTGGATACACTGAAAATTGTAAAAAAATTGTAAAAAAATTTTATGACATTTTTTTTAGTAAGACACATTTAACTAAAAATATTAAGATAGCTGAAATTTCAAAACTATATGAGAATACATACAGAGCGGTAAATATAGGGCTAGTAAATCAAATTAAAATGATAACTGATAAAATTAATATAAATATTTATGATGTAATCAATGCATCAGCAACAAAACCTTTTGGTTTTACAAAATTTGTCCCGGGTCCAGGAATGGGTGGTCATTGTATCCCTATTGATCCACTTTTTTTAAGCTGGATAGCAAAAAAAAATCAAAGTGATGCAAGATTTATTGATTTAGCAAGAAAAGTTAACTTAAATGTTTTGAAATGGACAACAAGAAAAATTTTTAATTTTACGAAGAAAAAAAAAATAAAAAGAATTTTACTAATTGGTATGGCTTATAAAAAAAATATAAATGATGATAGGGAGTCACCTTGTAAAAAAATTTTTAGTTTTTTTTATTCTAAAAAATTCAACGTTAGATTCTATGACCCATTAGTTAAAAAAACAAGAATCAATAATAAAGATTTTTATTCTTTAAAAAGTTTAAATATTACTGATGTAAAAAAATATGATGTAATTATAATAGGCACAGATCATGATATATTTAATTATAAAATGATTTTGAAACACTCAAAATATATTTTTGATACCAGAGGTGTTTTTTCTAAATATGATTTACAAAAAATAATTCATTGTTAAATGAAATTAATTTCAATAATACAAGCACAAACAAGCCCTAAAAGATTAGAAAATAAAGTTTTAATAAAGATTAATAAGAAACCTATTAAATATATTTTATTAAATCATTATGGTAAATTTATTTTTTCTTTTATTAAAACAAATTTATTTGTTGAGAATTAAATTATGAAAGAAGTATTTTTATTACATCCAAAAACTATTTCCTTGATCATAGCTCCTCATTTTCTAAAAAAAGTATTTTTAAAAAAGAAATATTATTTATTACCTAATAATAAATACTTAAGAAAAATTAATATTTTTTTTTATTTGAAATTTTTAAGAAAATTAAAGCTTTTTTTTAATTTAATAAATGAATCTAAAATTATCTGGTCAAATCCTAAAAAATTTAGGTATATAGTATTTGATGATATATCATTAGGTATGGTTGATAAAATTCTACCTAAAAATAGATTTTTTATTTTAGCTACAAGAATTGAAAATATAAAAGAAATTTATATTTCAACGGATATTCTTATTTATATTTTAAAAAATATTTTTAAAAGTAGCTTAAAAGTAAATTATATTTGCAGCCTTATTAAATATATCAAACCAAAAAAAATAGTTACAATCGTAGATAACTCCCATGATTTTCATTTTGTATTCAACAGATTTAAAAATTCAAATATTTCATTTTATGCAATTCAAAATGCTTATCGACACAACAATTATTTAAAACAATTGTTTTCTTTATCAAATTATTCTGGAAATTATTTTTGTTTTGGGGATTATGAACTAAACTGCATAAAAAGTAATAAAACAATCAAAGGAGATTTAAATGTAAAGTCTATAGGATCTTTAAGAATAGAAGTTGCGAAAGAATATTTACTTAAAAATAAAAAAAAAGATTTCCAAAAAAAATACGATGTTTGTTTTATTTCTGAAGCATTTTTTAGTATGTATTCTGAGGGAGCTTCAAAAGCCACAACTTATTTGGATAACCATAAATGTTCAATAAAACTTCTCCAACATGTTTTAACTTTTTGTGAAAAAAATAAAAAAAAATTATTATTCTTAGGAAGAGATAATACTATTCAAAATAAAGAAGACTTTAGAGAAGAGGAAATTTTGTATTATAAATACAGAAATAAAAATAAAAATTTTAATATTCAATTTTTTGATAAAACTAAATTTGAGCATATTAGACATCTTCTTTGTAGTGATGTAGTTGTAGGAACAGCATCAACTTTATTAAAAGAGTCTTTTGGATTGAAAAAAAAAATTCTTGTTTGTGAATGGAGAAAAAAGGACAATCGTCTTGGTACAACCTATTTTCCTAGCAGTGGTATAGTTAAGCTTAAGTCTCAAAAATATTTTGATTTTGAAAAGAGAATAAAAAAAATTCTAAGCTTAAACTACAACCAATACTTATCGAGCGTAACCAATCCAAAATCGACCTATAACTTAAATTTTAATACATTAAAATTTTTGAGAAAAGAAATGCTAAAATAGAGAAATTTTACCATCTATATTCAATTTTTTGCAAACTTTTACTTTACCGTTCAATAATTGAACAGTATATATATAATTCATTTATGATAAACTATAAAGAAATTTACCTTCATATATTAAGGAAAATTGAAAAAAAACCTGAATTAAGTCAAAGAAAATTAGCAAAAGAATTAGGATTTAGTTTGGGCAAGCTTAATTATTGTTTAAAAGAATTAAAAAAAAAAGGTCATATCAAGATTAAAGGTTTTAAAAAAAACCCAAAAAAAATTAATTACCTTTATATTTTAACACCTAAAGGACTGTCAGAAAAAACAAAGTTAACTATTAACTTTATGAAAAGAAAAATAGAAGAATATGATCAGTTAAAACAAGAGATTGATGAACTTAATAAAAAATGATTTCAAAAATTTCTAAAATAATAGGAAAAAAGGACTCAATATCTCTCCAAATTATATTTGCTATAAACTCTATAACCTTTTTTTTTGAATTTTTGTCTTTATTATTAATCCCATTATTTGTAAGTTTTATTTTAGATATTGAAAGAATTTTAGAGAAATTTGAAGATTTTGGTTTTTATTATCTTTCGGATACAAATCATCAAGATTTAATTAAGTACTTAGGTTTTTTAATTATTTTTGTTTTTGTCCTAAAAAATCTTTTTTATTATTCTTTGGTACATATACAGGGAAAATTTGAAAAAAAAGTAAGATTTAAATTATCTACAAAACTCTTAAGATTTTATGTATCTCGTCCATTTTCCTATCATTTAGAAAATAATCCAGCAACACTTACAAGAAATACAACAAATTCTATAGATGGTTTTAATGTCTTTTTAAATCGTATGGTAGAATTATTCAAAGAAATATTAACTCTTATTGTCATTTTTATTCTTTTATCATTTGTTAATATAAAAATTACAGTAGTGATTTTTTTTATTTTTTTGATTTTTGGATATTTTTATTTGAAAGTTATTAGACCAAACTATAAAAATAAAGCTAAAATTAACGAGAATTATAAAATAAATTTAATCCAAATAATCAATGAAACTTTTGGTGCAATAAAAGATATTAAAATTCTTAATAAAGAAAATGATGTAATAGAACATTATAATGAAAACCGTGATAAATTTGAAAATAACTTATTTTATTTTTTTGTTTTACAAAAAATTCCTAGGCTTTTACTTGAGACATTAGCAATCATTTTTATCGTAATTTCTTCATTTTTTATTTTTAATGCTAATAATGATTTATTATCCACTTTAACTACTTTATCTTTAATTGCTGTTGCTTTAGTAAGATTTCTTCCTGCATTTAACTCAATTATTTCAAGTATATTTTATATTAAAATTTATCAGCCAACAGTCGATATTATATTTAATGAAGTACAAAAAATTGAAAATTTTAAAAATCAATTAGTTCATAATAATGACTATAAATTAAAAAATGAACTGAATTTGGGTAAAAATTTAATTTCTCTGCAAAACGTATCTTTTTCTTACACTAATAAGAGAGAAGGTACTCTTAAAGATATTAGTTTAGATATACAAAAAGGGACTTTTGTAGGTGTCACAGGAGAAACTGGTGCTGGCAAAAGTACTTTATTTCATGTTATGTTAGGCCTATTACAGCCAAAATCAGGAAACTTATTTTTTAATGATAAGAATATTTATTCAGATATTGAGAAATGGAGAAACCATGTTGGTTATATTGCTCAAAATATATATTTGTTAGACGATACAATAGAAAAAAATATTTCATTTGATTTTGTAAATAGCGAAATAGATGAAGACAGAATGAATTTTTCAATCAAAATGTCTTGTTTAGAGAATAAAATATTTGAGCTGCCTCTAGGTTTAAAAACTAAAGTAGGAAATGATGGTATTAGACTTTCTGGTGGTGAAAGGCAAAGAATAGCTCTAGCAAGAGCTATTTATAGGAACCCAGATATTTTTTTTATGGATGAATCTACAAGTGCACTAGACTCTGAAACAGAAAAGAAAATAATTCAAAATATCAAACAAAATTTTTCAGAAAAAACAATTATTTTGATAGCTCATAGAAAAACAACTATAGATGAGTGCGATAGGATAATAAATTTAAGAAATGGTCAAATTAATTAAATAAATATGAATATTTTTGTAACAGGTGCATGTGGTTTTATAGGCTCTCACGTTGTTGAGAAATTAGTTTTGAAAGGTCATAATGTTACAGCTTTTACTTTTTATAATTCAAGGGGATTTAATGGTTGGTTAGACACTCTTGATAAAAAAATTTTAAATGAGTTAAATATAATTTCAGGTGATATCAGAGATCATGACTTTTTAGTAAATCATACAAAAAAAAAGGATGCAATTCTTCACTTAGCTGCATTGATTGGAATTCCTTACTCATACCATGCTCCAAAAAGTTATATAGAAACAAATATTACTGGTACTTATAATATTTTGAATGCATCAAAAATTAATAATGTAAAAAAGACTATTATTACATCAACAAGTGAAGTTTATGGAACTGCTCAAACGATACCAATTCTGGAAAGTCATCCATTAAATGCACAGTCACCATATGCTGCAAGCAAAATTGGTGGAGATCAACTAGCACTATCATTTTATAGATCTTATAAACTTCCAGTATCAATCATAAGACCTTTTAATACTTTTGGCCCAAGACAATCAACTAGGGCTATAATTCCAACAATTATTACTCAAATTTTAAATAAAAATAATAACGTAAAGTTAGGGAATCTTTCGCCAACTAGAGATTTTACTTTTGTTGAAGATACTGCTGATAGTTTTGTTCAAGCGTTAAAAAGCAATAAAATAAATGGAGAAACAATTAATATTGGAAATAATTTTGAAATTTCAATTAAAGATATAATTGGGATCATAAAAAATGATTTTGGATATGATTTTAAAGTAGTATTAGATAAAAAAAGAGTAAGAGAGAAAAAAAGTGAAGTATTTAGACTTATTACAAGTAATGAAAAAGCAAAAAAATTAATTCACTGGAAACCAAAATATGAAGGGATAGAGGGATTTAAATTAGGATTAAAAAAGACAATTCAATGGTTCAAAGATCCTAAAAATTTGAAAGATTATAATTCTAATTCCTACAAAATTTAAAATTGAATGAAAGAAATAACTGTAAAATTAATTTATTCTCTGATCAAAAGATCGATTGGTACTGGCTCTCACCATCTACATGAACCGTCTTTTTCTAGTAAAGAGATAAAATATGTTACAAATACAATAAAAAAAAATTTTGTATCTAGTGCAGGAATATTTGTTGATAAATTTGAAAAAAAGATAAAACAATTTACAAAAGCTAAATATGCAGTTGCTGTAGTGAATGGCACACAGGCACTATTTATTTCAATGGTAGCGCTTGGTATTAAAAAGAACCAAGAAGTATTAGTGCCAGCTTTTACATTTGTAGGGACTGTAAATGCAATTTCCTATACTGGTGCCGAACCTCACTTTGTTGACTCTAATATTAAAGATTTGGGTATAGACTGCAAAAAATTGGAGACTTATTTAAATAAAATTTCAAAAATTAAAAACAACAAGTGCATTAATAAAAAAACTGGCAGAGTTATTAGTGGAATAATTCCTGTTCATATATTTGGACATTCTTGCGATATCAAAAATATAATAAGAATTGCAAAAAAATTTAAACTAAAAATAATTGAAGATGCAGCAGAAGCAGTAGGTAGTTTTTATCAGAAAAAACATCTTGGAACCTTTGGGGATCTGGGATGTTTGAGTTTTAATGGAAACAAAATAATTACCACTGGAGGTGGGGGTGCAATAATCACTAATAAAAAAAAATTAGCTACGAAAATTAAACATTTAGTGAATACTGCTAAAGTAAATCATAAATGGGAATATATTCATGATGATATTGGTTTTAACTTTAGAATGCCAAGCATAAATGCATCTTTAGGATTAGCTCAGATTTCAAAAATGAGTATTTTTTTAAGAGCGAAAAGAAAATTATTTAATAGATATTCAAAAAATTTTGATAATTTAACTGGAGTCAATATTTTTAGTGAAGGTAGAAATATGAGAAGTAATTATTGGCTTCAATCACTTATTTTTGAAAAAAAATACAAATATTTAAAAAATCAGTTATTAAATTATTGTTACAAAAAAAAGTTATTTTTACGACCAACCTGGAAACTAATTTCTAGTCTTAAACCTTATACAAAAAAACAAAAAATGGACCTCACAGGAGCAAAAGATATTGCTGACCGAGTTATAAATTTACCTAGCAGTCAAAGTTTACTATTAAATAAATCATGAAAAACAAAAATAATATTATTTTAATTGGTGCTGGTGGTCATGCTCTTTCATCTATTGATGTTATAGAAAAAGAGAATAAGTATAAAATTTCTGGTTTAATTGATGAAAATAAAAATCAATTTTCTAAAAAATATAAAATAATTGGAACGGATAATGATCTAAGAAAATTAAGAAAGATTTATAGTAATGCATTGATAACTATTGGTCAAATAGAAGAATTATTTCTTAGAGAAAAAATATTTAAAAAATTAAA
>TARA_B110000977_G_C11090828_1_pt1 | contig 11778 bp, 11 predicted proteins | sample TARA_B110000977 | Tara Oceans TARA_B110000977 (sample SAMEA4397798) | marine metagenome | biome: Polar Biome; feature: [SRF] surface water layer (ENVO:00010504); material: water (ENVO:00002006), including particulate matter (ENVO:01000060) such as... | depth 5 m | reverse complement strand
CCGGTCTCCGGGCTGCCGCCGGTATCAGCCACAACTGTTCTAATTGGGCCGCAAGATGTCCCGCCAGCAGCATTGATTTCATTTGCGCCAAGCTCAACGGCATTAGCAACAATCTTGCCAAACTCACCGAGCTCGCCTGTCAGCGGCACCAAGACTCCCACTGTGACTTCCTCAGCTGTCGCTGTGACTGTCCCCGCAGCAACAAGCGCAGTAGACATTAGAGCTGCTTTGAGAAGCATGCTCCCTTTTGAGATATTTTTCATTTTTTCCTCCTAAGTTGAACCAGTGTTGGTCAGGTATGGACCTGTAATAAAATCTCTTCCAGACGGCCCGGTTCCAGAAGAGTTTTGCTATCCATTGTGGCGGAGTTTTTTCCCGCATCTAGGACATATGCCTTTTCAGACATGTTCAGAATTTTTTCAGGATTTTGTTCAACGACCCAAGCGACGCCCATTCCTTCTTGGACCAGTTCACCAATCCAACCCACGATTCTGTCGACAAAAATCGGCGCAAGACCTGCTGTTGGTTCGTCCAGAACTAGAATATCTGGTCCCGCAACCAGTGCAGTGGCAATCGCCAATGTCTGACGTTCCCCACCCGAAAGAGTAGATGCAAGTTGATCTGAACGCTCTCCTAGAATCGGGAACCGATTTAACACGTCTTCAACTCGGTCGGCGGCACCTTCGAAAGCGAATGATGAAACTTGAAGATTGTCTCTTACACTGAGCTCCGCAAATACATTGGCCTCTTGCGGAACAAAGCCGATCCCAGCCTTGCAAACTTGAAGCGGCCCAAGAGCATTTATGTTATTTCCATTATGATGTATTTCACCGTCCATAACGGGCAAGTGGCCAGCAATCGTTTTCGTCAAGGTACTTTTTCCGGCACCATTGGCACCAAGGATTGTAGTGACCTCACCCGAAGGGATCGTGATTTCGATACCGTGCAGAATTTGAACTTTACCGTATCCCGATTTAAGCGACTTGACTTCAAGCTGCATGTTCATCTCCCAAATAGGCTGCGATCACGCGCTGGTCGTTTTGGATTTCCTTTGGAGTTCCCTCTGCAAGAAGTTCGCCATTTTGTAGGACTAATACTGCGTCTGCGATGCTCAACAGGAAGTGTAGATTGTGTTCAACTACGATCAGAGTCCGGCCCTCATTGTGAAGGTCGGTCAGGATCGAGCTCAACTTTCCTTGTAAACTTGGGTCAACACCAGCAGTTGGTTCATCAAGCAGCAGTATCTCGGGATCGCGGACAAGCTGGCGCGCAACCTCCAGCATTCTGAGCTCACCGCCAGATAAATTTGCCACCGTGTCATTAATTCGGTCGTACAGGCCGACTTTTCGAAGTACCTCAATCGCTTTATCGTTCAAATTTGCTTCTGATTTTTTCCACCCCCCCGAAAAGACCGATTTCAGGTTTTCGCCGTCTGAATCGGCCCCTACCAGAACATTTTGCATTACTGTCAGTGATGGGAATGACCTTGGAGTTTGGAACGTCCGTCCCAAACCGTGAGATGCAATCTCTGATGATACAATGTTGGACAGATCTTTTCCATTTAGAGACACACTCCCTGAACTGGGTTCCAGAACGCCAGAAATCAGGTTGAAAGTTGTGGACTTCCCTGCCCCGTTAGGTCCGATTAGGCCAACCAACGACCCTCGTTTTACACGGAAATTTAGACCAAGATCGCCACCCACTGCTTTGAGGCCTCCGAACTGTTTGGTCAGTTCTTTAACAACAAGAATGTCGTCGTTCATTGTGTGGCCTCCTTTCTGGAAAAGCGATCAAACGGCTGCCATCGTAAGATCATGATGAAGATTGCACCTGTCATGATGTGTTCCACTGAAGCGGCTATTTGCGCAGCTCTTACGGTTTCAAAGTGGAAGGAACGGACTGATTCTTCGAAGAGAACCAATGCAAGGGTTCCCAATATTGCCCCCTTGATTGTGTGTTCGCCTCCTAGCACCAAAGCGATCCATACAAAAAATGTGACCTCGGCCGTAAAAAGACCGGGGCTAACCAATGTCGTAATCATCGCATAAAGCGCGCCAGCAAAGCCGATTGGAACCGCTGATATGACAAAAATCTGGAATCTTAAACGCTTGATATCCTTCCCGACAGCTTCAGCGGCAATCTCGTCGTCTCGAACTGCATCCATGGCTCTGCCATACGGAGACGCCAATATTCTGTGGCAAAGAACAGCTGTGGCAAAGAGCAACAAGACCGCAGCGAGTGCGAAACCGTAATTTTCCGACAGTCCAATTGCGGTGAAATCTGGACGGTCAATGTTTGACAACCCGACGCTTCCGTTGCCAATTCTGCGTTCATTCAGGAAGATCGAATGTAGCACTTCCGCAAAGGCAAACGTGGTAAGTGCGAGGTATTCGCCACGCAACCGAAGGGTCGGCCATCCTGTGATGATCGCAAAAAGGAGGGACGCGATCCCTGCAGCTATAAAGCCAATCCACCATGGCGCATGAAAGCCAAAAGCATATTGATCAAGGCCAGAAGGTGGTTCTTGCGTAAAAATGGCATAGGCATAAGCCCCTGCCGCGAAGTATGCCACCGTCCCAAAATTGATCATTCCGCCACGAGCGTATTGCAGATTTAGACTGACGGTCATGACACCATAGAGACAGCCGTAAGTGAGTACTGCGATGAGAAGCTGCTCAATGTTCATTTCTTTTTGCCCCCTGCCAAGCCTTCAGGGCGCACCAGAAGGACAATGATTACAACGGCAAATGCGATGAGAGGTCGATATCCCGCTGGTATCCAGAAAACCGACATGTCCATTGCGATACCCACGATCAGACCAGCCAGTAAGACACTGTAGAGCGATCCAAGTCCGGCTAGGATTGCAACAGCCAAAATTTGAAGAATTTGATGGAAGGCAATATCAGTGGATAGAGTGGCAATCAGTGCGAGCATGACGCCCGCAAGACCTGCTAAGGCTGACGACAGCAGCCAAGTAGCACGTGAGGTTTGGACGACATCAATACCTCTGGACGCAGCCAGCGTCGGGTTGTCCGACATTGCGCGGATAGCCAACCCAGTCTTTGTCTTAGCCATAAAAATGGCCAGAAAAAGTCCCGTGATGGCGGCAAGTCCTACTACGATCATCTGATAATCTGTTATGCGTATTCCGAAGAATTTATAGGTCGTGGCGAGCGGGATATTCAGTGTACGTATTCCGGTACCGACCAAAGCATCGACTGTTCCGCCGATTACATATGCGACACCCACCGAACTAATAAGTAGTACTGCAGGACCAAGTTTCCGGATGGGATCATAAAACAAGCGACCAACAAACAATCCAACAAACGCAGTAAAGACGATCGCAAAGACAGCAGCTGGCAAGAATGGCCAGTTCGCCTGAACATTTAGGCCCCATGCTACGAAAGCTGAAACCCCAAGCATTTCCGCATGAGCGATGTTGAGGAAGCCCTCAACGCGACGTGTGAGCGAGAACCCAATCGTCGCGAGGATCAGAAAGCATCCGGTCACAATTCCAGTGACAAAATACTGTGCAAGAAGAGTCATCTAATATCTCTCCTTCTTCCACTGTGATCCGGAAGGATGGAAAGATCCCGTCCATGAAATCTTAGTTGCTCCAGCATTAGATCCCTCACTCAATTTTAGGGAGTATGCTCCTCTTTATTACGTAGGTAAATCTTTTTCTACCAAAGCATTGAGCTGAGAGGGAAAAACAGCGAGAGGATAGCGCCGTCTGCGCTACGGGGACCCCATCGGGGCTCGACTGGCTTTATTGTTGGCGTCAACCATCTTCGTGATAAGCCTCTGGAATTCTTCTCTTTCAGCTTCGTTCAGAGGATCCATGAGCTTTGATTGCGCTTTAGCCATCATCGGGCGCACGTGATTGGCGAATGTTGTTCCGGCATCCGTAATCTTGATTAGTTTTGCACGCTTGTCTTGCTTTGATGGATTTCGTTCTAACAGCCCTCGGCGCTCCAAACGACGAATCACATCAGCTCCACTGACCCGATCAACGCCGACGGCAGTCGATAGGGTTAACTGATCCATTTCTTCTCCGCTCTCTAGAGCGGACAGCATCCCAAACTGAACAGGTGTGATGTCCTCATTCCCACATTCTTCAATGAATAGCCCAATGTGGATTTGATGAAGGCGACGTACAAGGTAGCCGGGTCGGTTCCATAACTCTCTATACTTTCGACCTCGGACTTTACCCGGTCTCTTTTGCTCGTCGTCAGTTTTGTTGCCTTGCTTGGCATCTTGGTTCATTGGGTGCCTATATGATTTTGCAGTTTTTTTCGCACCTTACCCCCCTAAACATCACGGTTGAAGATATTAAATTACGGAGTACACTGCGTTAATTACGAGGGGTCTTACCCTTAGTGCATTGAGAAGTCAAAATAACGTTTAAATATGTCATGAATCGGTTTTGAAAGGATATCGTCATGCCCACAGGGATTGGTGATCGGGTCCAGAGAAAAGAGGATCAACGCCTTTTGCTTGGACAAGCCAAGTTCGTCGGTGATCTAAAATTTCCCAAGCTATGGGAGGCTGCCTATGTGCGAAGCCCGATCGCTCATGGCTACATTCGGACAATTAAGAAGCCTACAGAATTCAGCGGACAGATTTTCACCGCCGATGATCTGAAAGATGTTTTGCCAATCCGGGCTGAATCTTCACTTCCTGGCTACAAAGCCTCCGATTTCTATCCGCTTGCAAAAGACAAAGTGCGATATGTGGGTGAGTGCATTGCGATTTGTATCGCACCAACTCGGGCTGAAGCAGAGGATATAGCCGAACAGGTTTCGATTGAATTCGACCCACTGCCACCAGTCGTCGATGCGCTTGAGGCCCGAAAGCCAGAAAGCGCCATTCTTCATGACGAATGGGGCCACAATCTCTTTGTGGAAACGAATTTTGAAGGCGAAATCGAAACGGCTAAGGGCGAAGCAACAGTTGTCATTGAACGTGAGTATAGGACTGCACGCCAATGCATGACGCCCATGGAAGGCAAGGGTACCCTGAGCTACTGGGACGCTCGATCAAACCAGCTGATTGTCTACACCTCAACACAAGTTCCACACTTAATCCGTACCGGCATCGCTCAGTTTCTGCAGATGGATCAGGGGAATGTTCGTGTTGTAGCGCCTGATGTTGGCGGTGGATTTGGGTATAAATGCGTGCTACAACCTGAAGAACTGTCAGTTTCATGGGTTGCACTGAAGACCGGACGGCCAATCAGATGGACAGAAGATCGTCGTGAGCATCTTGTAGCAGGCGCAAATACTCGACAACATCATTACAAAATTACTGCTTATGCAAATGACCAAGGACGCCTTCTTGGTCTCGAGGCAGACATAACAGTTGACGTTGGCGCCTATTCGGTTTGGCCGTTTACCGCCTGCTTGGAAGCCGCCCAAGCAGGCGGAAATTTACCTGGTCCGTATGACCTTAAGGGATACCGCTGCAACACCTACTCGGTTGCGACCAACAAACCATCTTTTACACCTTACCGAGGAGTAGCGAGACCTGGCGTCTGTTTCGCTATGGAGCTGACAATTGATGCCATTGCACGGGCAGTTGGTAGAGAACCGGCTGATGTAAGAAAAGAGAATTTGGTGCCTGGTGAGCAAATGCCATACACTAATGTGACCGGAAAATTTTACGACAGCGGTGACTACCCTGACAGCGTTGTTCAAGCTGAAAAAGCAATTGATTTGAAAAACTTCCGACCGAGGCAAGCTGAGGCTCGGAAAAATGGCCGCAGCCTCGGAATTGGGTTTTCAACATTCACAGAACAATCAGCGCATGGAACCAAAGTTTTTGCCGCATGGGGTTTGCCGCTTGTGCCTGGATATGAGCAGGCCATGGTGAAATTGACACCTTCAGGCTCGGTCGAGGTGCGCTCAGGCAACCACAGCTTCGGGCAAGGTCTTGAAACCACGATTGCCCAAGTCGCGTCCGAGTGGCTAACGATCGAGGTTGCCAACATCAATGTCACTATGGGCGATACTGGGAATACCCCCTACTCTACCGGCGCATATGCTTCGCGCGGGATGGTTATGGCAGGTGGTGCTGTCTCAAAAGCATCGGAAGTCCTTGCCTCCCGGATCAAGATACATGCAGCGCATCTTTTGCAATGCGACGCATCTGACGTCGTTCTCAAAGTTGGACAAGCGTTTTTTGGTTCTGCAAGCGTGAGCTTTGCCGCGATTGCAAAGGCTTGGTACTTGCGACCTGATCAGTTACCCGATGATGTCAACACAGCCGGTCTCGAAGTGACCGAAGGATATAAGCCCGATATTGATACGGGCGTTTTCACCTATGCAACTCATGCTGCGATTGTCGAAGTTGATACCGATACGGGGAAAGTGGACATTCAGGATTATGTTGTGTTTGAAGATTGCGGGCGTCGCGTGAACCCTATGATATTGGAAGGCCAGACCTATGGCGGCGTGGCGCAAGGCATCGGAACTGCGTTGTTCGAAGAGGTCCTGTACGATAGCAACGGCCAACCATTAACATCCACCCTTGCAGACTACGTTCTACCTGGTCCGGCTGAACTTCCTGACATCCGGTTGTCCCACAAGGAAACCCTCTCACCTTATACAAGACATGGTATAAAGGGCGCCGGTGAAGGTGCGGCCATTGCACCTGGCGGGGCTATTTTGAACGCAATAAACGACGCTCTTCAATCTAAGGGTATCGAGATAAACGAACTGCCCGCCACACCTCACAAAATCCTAAGTGCGCTGCTTGCAAACAATGGATTTGAACGCGGGGAGGAAATCCTGTGAAACCTGTAGCTTTCAAATTGGATGTCGCCAAGGATCTAGCAACTGCATCAGAATTACTATCTGCAACGAGCGGCGACATCAAAGTCCTTGCGGGTGGTCAGTCGTTGGGCCCAATGCTGAATTTGCGATTGGCGCGCCCGGACGGGTTGGCCTCAATTTCAGAAGTTCCAATATTGCGCAAGACCGAAGAGATGGGCAGCTACGTTTCTTTCGGTGCTGCCGTCCGTCACGCTGAGATAGAAGATAAGACTGTCCCCGATCCCAGCGTTGGAATGATGCCACACGTTGCATCTATGATAGCGTATCGGGCGGTCCGAAACAAAGGGACTTTGGGCGGTAGCCTCTGTCACGCAGATCCAGCGGCAGATTGGGTTTCTACCATGACTGCACTTGATGCGACATTAGTCATTTTAACGAATGATAGTGAGACTAAAACGCTGCCGATGCTGGAGTTCATGATGGGGGCCTATCGAACAGCTCTTGAACCAACTGATATACTGACAGCCGTCAGAGTTCCCAAATGCTCACCAAGCACAGTGTGGGGATATTATAAAGTTTGCCGGAAAGTTGGTGCGTTTGCAGATGCCATAGTAGCTTGGGTTGCAGATCCGGTCAGAGGGTACTCACGTGTCGTCTTTGGTGCTGGGACTGGTGCTCCTTTGGTTTCGAGAAATTTGGCCTCGATCTTGGCACAAACGGGTCAAGTCCCCTCCCTTGAGACTATCAAGGAAGAAATCAGCTTGCTCGATCCGAGGTTGGATCACGTCAAAGCGCATCTTTTTACGATTGCTTTGCAAAGGTGTGTAGCGGGAGCGCTTGGAAATGAATAAGGCAATCACGCTGACCGTTAATGGGGAAGATCATAGAGTCTTTGTGACCGATCGATCCCAATTGGTCGAAGTCCTGCGTGATCAACTGGACTTGACCGGCACACATGTTGGTTGTGAACAGGGAGTTTGTGGTGCCTGCACCATCTTGGTAGATGGCAAACCCACAAGGTCATGTATAGCGTTCGCTGGGGCGATGGACGGCGCACAGATCGAGACGATTGAAGGTTTTATCGATGATGAGATTATGGGCAAAATCCGTGATGCGTTTTCCCGACACCACGGATTGCAATGTGGGTTTTGCACACCCGGCATGCTCACAACATCATATGATATCCTTACGCGATTTCACCTGCCCTCTGAAGTTACAATCAGGCGTGAATTGAGCGGAAATCTCTGCCGCTGCACGGGTTATCAGGGGATCGTACAAGCAATCGCGGACGTCGCCGAACAACTTGATCGCGAAGGCTTTGAACCAATTGGCGTGAATGCGGTGCAGATGGCCAATTCCGCTACGTTTGAGAGTTTCGAGCCAAAATTTGCTCCGCTTGAAGGTTCGACACCTGAACGGTCAAAAGGATCAGTTCATAAAGAGGGAAATTGGACGGTTATAGAGAGATCTATTGTTCTTCCTCATTCTCGTGACAGCGTTTGGGAGCTATTTTCTGACGTTGAGCAAGTTGCTCAATGTGTACCAGGAGCAAGCCTGTCCGATTTGGAAGACAACAAATTCAATGGTGAGGTGGCCGTGGCATTCGGCCCTATCAAAGCTCGTTTTGGTGGCACTGGAGAGTTTACCATAGACCAAACAGAACAATCTGGGTTTTTGCTTGGACAAGGTGCTGACAAAGGAAGTCAGTCCAACGTCAAGGGAGAATTGCGCTATGCCCTCTCATCTGGTGAACACGACAACTCTACAGACGTAAGCATCAAGTTCCGCTTCCAAATCCAAGGCATGCTCGCTCAGTTCAACCGGCCAGAATTGGTCACTGGCTTTGTGGACTTTCTATTGGAAAAATTCATTTCCAATTGCAATTCAGTGCTGTCAGGTGGCGAAGCGTCCGCGTCTCATAATATTGGGGCTTTCTCGCTAGGTTGGGCCATTGTGAAGTCGTTTTTCAGACGCCATCGCTAACCAATCTATATCGCGAAACGTACTGTATCCCATCAGTTTAGGCCCGGGCCTCGGCCGTCCAAAGAGATGTGTCTTTGTCTAATCAACGAAAGCCCGTTCAACGACGTACTCACCGGGCTTGCTGTTTGCCCCTTCTGAGAACCCGCGCGCCTCGAGGATTTCTTTGATGTCCATGTTCAATCCCATCGAACCGCATATCATAACGCGATCAACCGCAGGATCGAGCCCAGGCAAGCCAAGATCCTGAAACAGCTGTCCAGATTTCATCAGGTCTGTTATTCGTCCCATCTTGTTGGAAGCCTCACGTGTCGTCGTTGCATAGCGCAGAAATTTTTGCTGCGCTTCTTCACCGACTAGCGGATCTTCCATCAGCTTCTTTTCAAGGTCGGCCCCATACTCTAATTCGCTATTCAAACGACAAGTCTGTGTGAGGATTACCTTATCAAATTTCTCGTATGATTCTGGCTCTCTCATCAAACTCGCGAAAGGCGCAACCCCCGTCCCGGTTGACAACATCCAAAGCCGTTTGCCGGGAAGCAGTGCATCAATGACCAGTGTACCCGTTGGCTTGGTCTTAACGATCACTTGATCCCCAGGTTGAATCTTCTGGAGCTTTGATGTCAGAGGCCCATCCTGAACTTTGATAGAATAGAATTCTAGTTCTTCATCCCAAAACGGCGATGCAATCGAATATGCTCGAAGAATTGGTTTGCCGTTCTCGCTGGGCAAACCAATCATAACAAACTCGCCGGATCTGAAGCGAAAGCTGGAAGGTCTTGTCACCCGAAAGGAGAACAGCCGATCATCCCAGTGCTTTACACTCAGTACGGTTTGCCCGTCAGTTAGTTGCTCTACGCGGTTTGCTTCTGCCGTCATTAATCTCTCCCTCTCGAGCTTCGCTTGAGCCCTGCCTTATGTCTTATGTTCAGAGCCGATACGAAGCCCTTCGAGTTCTATTCCGTCCTGGGACACCGGATCTCGGGGGGGGGCAGTACGACAACGTCTCCGACATCACATTCGTCGCCTTTGAGACGTGTACCTTCCGCCTCATAGGTGGACCACGATGTGTCCTGTGGTGCCTCACCTGTTTAGTAGATTAGATTTTTGGAATGAGGTCCTTCAGGCTCCTCGCCGCTGATCAGCAACGCTGCTTTGCCTGGCTTCCCTTTCCAGTCTTCCGCATCGGACGGAACGTCCCCAATTTCGGTAATGCTAGGCCAGATTTCCGCATATTTAGTGTTGATTTCCAACCACTCATCATGCCCGCTTTCGGTATCGGGTTTGATCGCGTCTGCCGGGCATTCTGGTTCGCAAACGCCGCAGTCGATACACTCTTCGGGGTGGATAACCAAGAAATTCTCGCCTTCATAAAAGCAATCAACAGGGCAAACGGTTACGCAGTCTTGAAATTTGCAGTTGATGCAATTCTCCGTGACAATGTAGGTCATGATTCACCCCCTTTTAGGAAGTATACTACGTATATTTTGAAAGAAAAGGCTAACCTTTTATAGGAACAGGAATAACTTCATAAGAATGAGTGATCATACGGTCCAAGATTGGATCGATCAGTTCCATCCTAAAACTGGGGCTATAACGTACATCCCCGATTGCTCCACAAGTTCCACCAAACAGAAGATCGCCTTCTTTTAACTCATCACCTTCATCTGAAAGACATTTCAGGAGTTCCTGCGGTGACAACAGCCCCGCGACATTTCCATCCTGATACAGCACGTCTTCATCATTTTCGCAGATGATCGAGCGAATTTTTATCTGTTCCCAGTGATCTTCCACTTCATCCAGTGGCCAGAATTCAGTTGCGATTGGTTTGTCGCAAAGCTGCTTGGCTACAGTAATGCCCATGTGTTCGTATACACGGTCGGTATGATCCGAGGCGGCACCAACCCAAATTCGACCCTTGCGCCGAATGAGCACATATTCGACTTCACCGCTTGATCCATCGCCAATGACTTCAATCGCGTCTGCAGTGCTCAATCTTGATACGCCGACACGGTAAAACATTGGCGTTTTCTCAGGCGCCTGAACTCCAATTTTTGCAAGTTCTTCGATGTGATGCTGCAAAGCGGCTTTGTCGCGACCAGTCCAGCCCCCGACAATAGCGCGGCTTATCGTCATCGTTTGACTTTCTTTGCCGGTAGCAGAAGTGAAGGTTGCATCAATTGAAATTTGTGCAGGCATGGTCTTTCCTTTTGTTATCTGCCACGAATGACTTGTTCTAATCCGCGAGCGATCGACAGCAGCTTGCGATCGTCTCCAGTCATTCCAAACAACATTGCACCAACCGGTAGCTCGTCGGCATCGTGGCATGGGATTGAGATGGCGGGAACATCAAGAAAATTCCCTATGGCTGTATTTCGCAGGCACAGCAAATTTGTTGCGTTGGATGTCTCTGTATCTTCAAGCGATTGAAGCGTTGGCGGTGCGATTTGGACGGTTGGAAGAATGAGTGCGTCAAAAAATTGTTGCTTCTGTGAAACCAGCGCACGCAACTTCTTTCGCGTCTCTCCCAACTCGATGTAGTCTGCTGCTGATTGAGATTTTCCAGCATCAAATCTGGCGCGTACCCAAGGATCATAAAAGTCGGTTCGTGTTTCGAGATAAGGTTTATGCCATGCATAGGCATCCGCCCCGACAAAGCCCCCCTTGCTGTTGATAGTAGGGAGTTTGGCGAGCTGTGGTATGGAAACAGGGGTCAACCGGACACCGCGTTGCGATAACCTTGTTAAGGCACGTTCGTAGGCAGCTCCCACAACCTCGTCCAGTTTCTCGGTCACGTACCCGTCCAGCACACCAATCCGCAATCCGCCTTCCGGTAATGACTCGACGTCCTCCCCTGCTCCACCGGACAAAATGCTGTCCAAGACAGAAGCGCAAGAAACGCTTGTAGCGAGCGGACCAACGCAATCTAATGTTTTGGACAGAGGAATTGCCCCTGCTGTTGGAACGCGTGTTGATGTCGGCTTGAATCCAATCAAACCGCAGAATGCGGCAGGAATCCGACAGG
>TARA_B110000977_G_scaffold201587_1_pt1 | contig 11779 bp, 10 predicted proteins | sample TARA_B110000977 | Tara Oceans TARA_B110000977 (sample SAMEA4397798) | marine metagenome | biome: Polar Biome; feature: [SRF] surface water layer (ENVO:00010504); material: water (ENVO:00002006), including particulate matter (ENVO:01000060) such as... | depth 5 m | reverse complement strand
GGTTGTCACGAACGTATAGGAAGTGGGGCTTCAAAGAGCTGGTTTTAGAGTAGCTAAATGGGGAGTGTTTTGTCATTAGACGAGGTTGCAGAGTAGCCCTGCCCGCTTCAAGCAAGTTTACTCTGATAGTGCCAGTCGCTCGTCCACTTCAGCAGGTTTAATCTGATAGTACCCACCATAGCCTTGTTTAAAAATCATTTTTCGGGTTTTTATCCTTTTTTGACAAGGTGGTATCAACGTTGACGCCGATACTTTCTCCAAGCTTCTGCAAGGCCGGTAAAGAAACGGCCATATCCATGATAGCATCCACTGTTTGATTGATAGGCGAAGTTGAGCCAGCGCCAACCGTGCGCTCCATACCGCTCATTTGGTTGATAGAGATGCCAGTGATCTTTTCTGCAGGCTTCACCATTTCAGCAAGTATTTTGGGAAGAGCTTGAAGACGTGCCAGTTCCAACTCCATAGCCACCTGAGCATCGGATCGCGCATTTTCAGCATTGATTTGCGCGAGGCTGGCTTCGGTCTCGGCCAACCTCATTGCCTTGAAGGCTTCTGCCTCTTCGCGCTTGGCGGCTGTCTTGTCCGCAGCTGTGGCTTTGTCACTGGCCGCAGTAATTTTTGCACCAGTGGCCGCGACCTCAGCCTTTTCTTGGGCTGCGATTAAGGCCAGAACTTTTCGGCGTTCCGCTTCGGCCGTTTGACGCGCAGATTGAAGCGCCTCTGCCGCTTTCACGGCGTCAATACGCGCTGTGTCCGCATCGGCACGGGCACGGCTTTCCTCTTGTGATTTCGCGGAAAATGAGATCGCACGGTCTTGTTCTGCAATTTCCAAGGCCAGTGCCTGCGCGATTTCAGCGGTCCGCAACGTCTGTTCTTTGGCGATATCTGCGGCGGAGATGTCTTGTTCCATTTGAATGCGAGACTGTGCCGCAGATCGTTCACTGTCTGCTTTGCGGGCTGCGATTTCGGACAGTTGCGCAGCCATGAGAGTTTCGAGCTCTTGCGTCTGTGAAATTTCAGCACGGCGCTGCTCAAGGTTGATTTCCAGTTTCCGACGTTCTGATTCCATTGCGGAACGGGCGACGCTGACCTGGCTGTCGCCTTCAATTTCTGCGCGTTCCTTTTTGGATTTTGCAATAACTTCTGCCAGTTTTCGCATGCCAACGGCGTTAAAGGCGTTATTTTCGTCCAGTGCTGCAAAGGGTGTTTGATCCAATGCTGTCAGTGATACGGACTCAATCTGCAATCCATAGTTTGCCAACGTATTGGTCAGAGCGTCACGCACCTGTTTGACAAAGTTGGCGCGGCTTTCATGCAATTCATCCATTGTCATCTGCGCGGCCACTGACCGTAACGCATCAATCATCATACCATCAATTAGGCTTTTGAGCTGATCAGGATGAAAGACGCGCTTGCCCAGTGTCTGTGCCGCGCGCGTGATCGCGTCTTGGTTTGGACTGACACTGGCATAAAATTCTGCACCCACATCAACACGCAGGCGGTCCTTTGTGATCAATGACGAGTCCCCAGAGCGCGCGACGTCCATGCGTAGAGTTTGCATGTTCACGCGGTTCATCTCTTGAAAGAAAGGAATTACTAAGGTGCCGCCGTCAATTACGACGCGGCGGCCGCCAAGACCAGTACGAACAAGCGCCACCTCGTTCGTCGCGCGTTGATAAAAGGATGCCGCCAATGCGATGATAATCGCAGCGCCAATAAAAATGAAAATAATCCAAGCAAGTGCAGACATGATTTGGCCTCCCTTATAATGACAGCCCGTGCAGGTCGCACAGGATGTTAGATGACATACCGCCGTCGGCGGGAATATTGGTTCCACGTATCCATTTTGTCATATCTGACAGTAAGAACGCGACTATGGGTGCAAGATCTAGTGGTGTGCCGGGGCGATCCATGATGCGTGCATCTTCTTCGGCCCGCGCACCGAGCGTTTCGAGAAAATCACCCAAGATGGGCGTATCGACTGGCCCCGGGCTGACCGTATTCATCCGAATGCCGCGATCGCGCCATGTCCAACGGTTTTGCATTGTCCAAGCAATGAGCGCCTCTTTCGAAAAGAAGTAACTGCGGCCCCCTTCGTTTGTAATATGATGGTCGTTTGCAAACCGCTGAGCATCGTCTACATGAACGCCCTCGCAGGCGCGAATGGCCGAGATGGCGTCCGCCCAGCCAAACCCCGCAAGCGAGGCCAAGTTTACAATACTCGCCCCGTCGTTCAGTTTGGGAAGCAGGCCAAGGGTTAGATGCTTAAGTCCGAAAAGGTTTACGGCAAGGACTTTTTCGGCAGGAGCCGTCGGTGGCAGCCCCGCAATGTTTGCAACCCCGTCTATGCCCATCGGGAGCACATCGATCAAGGCATCAATCGTTGCCCCATCAGTCAAATCGGCACGGTAAAATTCCTCGACATGGTCAAACCGCTTGGTCACATCAACTCCCAAGACTTTTGCCCCCATGGCAGTGCAGACCCGTGCGGTTTCCAACCCGATCCCGGAGGCCGAGCCGGTGACAAGAATTGTTTTGCCCTCTAACAAGGGTGCGCGTTCCCAACTCATCTTAAAACACCGGTGGGAAGGGGCGACCCCCACGATCAAGCGTGATCCAACGCGTTTCAGTAAAGGTTTCCATCGACCATTTCCCTCCGTGTTTACCCACGCCAGACGCTTTGCTGCCGCCAAATGGCACATGAGGCTCATCGTTTACCGAAGAGCAATTCACATGACACATCCCAGTTTCAAGTTTACGCGACATCTCAAGTGCGCGGTGTTCGTCCGCTGTGATGATGCCCGAACTCAGCCCATATTCAGTGTCGTTGTTAAGGGCGATGGCTTCTGCATCTGTCCTAAAAGGCACCACTACAGCCACAGGCCCAAAAGTTTCATCCTGCCACACGGCCATATCAGAGGTGACGTTTATCAAGATGGTAGGTTCCACGAACCGATCCCATACCCGCCCGCCCAATACCGCCTTTGCGCCCTTCGCTAGCGCGTCTTCAATCTGAAACTTTACACGCTCCACTTGTCGCTCGTTGATCAACGGACCGATCACATTGTTCTTATCCGCAGTGTCACCTGTTTTTAGCTTCGCAGCACGCGCCACAAACTGACGCAAAAAGTCAGAGTAAATACTCTCATGAACCAGAACCTTCTCTACGGACATGCAGATCTGACCTTGATGCATAAAGCTGCCAAAGCTCGCAGCAGAGGTCGCCCGATCCATGTCCGCATCTTCCAAAACTATGAGACTGTCCTTGCCGCCAAGCTCGACGCAGGCCTTTTTAAGATGTGCGCCCGCTTTGGCCGCAATCTGGCGACCAACAGGTGTAGAGCCCGTAAACGAGATGCCTTTCACAATCGGGTTTTCTACCAATTCATCGCCCATCTCCGAAACGCGGTCTCGTGAGCAGGTCACAACATTGAAAACACCTTTTGGTATATCAGCCTCTTCCATGATCTCCGCAAAGAAAAGGCCGCCTGCAAAGGGCGTATCCTCAGAAGGCTTCAGCACGATTGTATTGCCCGCTGCAAGCGGAAAGGCAAAACCGCGGGCTGTCAAAATGCCAGGCATATTCCACGGGCTGATCACACTGACAACGCCCATGGGAACACGTTCAACCATGGACACTTTACCATGTTGCGAGGGCAGCATTTCACCCACAGCGTTATAGCACATAGCGGCAGCAGCGCGGAACACATCCGGCACATAGCCTGCCTCAAACATGCCTTTGCCAAACCAGCCACCACCTTCCGCTTGCGCCGCCGCAACATAGTCCATTTTACGGGCTTCCCAGACGTCGGCGGCCTTCAGTAATATCATGGCACGGTCCTGAAAATGCAATGCCGCCCATGCTGGGAAGGCCGCTTGAGCCGCAGAAATTGCCTCGCGCGCTTCAAGGTGCCCACCATCAGGAACTTTTGCCCAGACGGCTCCAGTTGAAGGGTTAATGTCATCAAAAGTGGTTGCCGAAGCCACCCAATTCCCACCGATAAACATGCCTTTGATATGTGTTGACGTGTCGAGCATTCTATTTCCTTTCAAAGCTGCTGCTATTGGGCTGGCGGCGATAAACTTCAACGCGTGGTGCGCGGTAAACCTCGATGACGGGCCGTGGCTTGGTCGCCGGCATGGGGGCTGAGATGGGAGGTGCTGCGTAAAGTTGCAGCGCTGGTTGCACTTTAGTACGATTACGCGCCTGCATTGCGCTGCGTTCAATCTCGGTAAGGGCTACGGCCAGGCGATCCTGTGGGATTTGCGTGCTCACAGTGCCTCCGGATTCTGGACGTTTTTGCGCGGCCACATTCATGCTTTGACTGCTGGCTTCTGCAACAAGATCAGCTACAGAGCGACCCAGTATCGCGTCAGCCGATTTTGTTTTCTGGCTGCGCGGCCTAACCGTGAATGCTGCCGTCATGCTGTCCGATGGACGGGCCATTAATTCAGAAGCGGCAGGTTCCTCTTTGTTCCCAACACCAAGATAGGCTGCCTGCACAGCGGGATCTTTCATCAAGTTCACAGCAGTGTCTTCATGCACAACACGCGCATTCTCAATAAGATAACCTCGATCTGCAATTGCCAATGATTGTTTGGCATTTTGTTCGACCATCAGAATCCCAATACCAAGGTCGCGGACCCGTGCGAGGTTTTGGAACAGTTCTTTAGACAGCAAAGGCGACAGCCCGAGCGAAGGTTCATCCAGCGTCAAGATCGTCGGGTTGGACATCATCGCGCGCCCGATCGCGACCATCTGCTGTTCGCCGCCCGACATCGTCCCAACGATCTGATGGGCCCGCTCGCGTAACTTCGGAAACAGGCTAGTTACGCGTTCCAGTGTCATTTTCTCGTCATCGCGCGCCCGGGCAGCATAGGCTCCAAGCGCGAGATTCTCGCGCACCGACAACTCCGGGAAGACCCCGCGCCCTTCTGGCACCAAGGCCAGCCCTGCATCAACGATTTTGTTAACAGGCAGGTTCGCAAGATGGGTGCCGTCAAGGCGAATGTCTCCCTCAACCACTCCCTCGCAAATACCACTGGCGGCCTTAAGCAGGGTCGATTTGCCAGCTCCATTGGCGCCAAGAATCACAACAATCTCGCCCTTGGCCACTTTGACAGACGCGTCTTCCAAGGCACGGTGTTGGCCGTACCGCACAGTTACGTTTGAGAGTTCAAGCATCATCATCTCCCAAATAGGCGCGGATGACTTCTTTATCGGACAGCACTTGCGTCGGCGAGCCTTCAGCTATTTTTGACCCAGCGGCCATAACAACACAACGATCACAAAGGGACCTGATCGCGTCCATAACATGTTCGACCAGAATGATGGTGCGGCCTTCATCCCGCAGTGACTTGATCAATGTGATCCCGATCTGAAGCTCTGTCGGGTTAAGACCCGCCAACCATTCATCCAGCAGTAAGACTTTTGGATCGCTGGCTAGGGTTCTAGCAAGTTCGACCCGTTTTGTGTCAATATAGGTGAGTTGCCCAAGCGCCATGTCGCCCTTACCCCCGAGACCCACCTTTTCTAGTAAATTTTCCGCATAATCCTTTGCATCCTGTCCCCAGCGACGGTGGTGGCCAAAGACAGCGCCAGCAATGACGTTTTCGCGGACAGTCATCGACGGAAGCAACCGCACCAATTGGAACGTTCGGCTAACGCCTTTGCGATTGATCGCTTCAGCTGGAAGGCCTGAAATTTGGTTACCCCAAAGGGAGACCCGGCCTGCGGTCAAGGGCAAAGCACCTGAAATAAGGTTTAACGATGTGGATTTTCCTGAGCCATTAGGCCCAAGAAGGCCAAGGACCTCGCGATCTGTTACGTCAAAGTCCATTTTGTTCACTGCAACAAGACCGCCAAAACGTTTTGTGACACCGCGCAGGGATAAAACAGGAGTAGCCATCTACCTCTCCTCCCCTTTGTCGAATCTATGTAGCACCTTATCGAGCAATCCTACAAATCCATTGGGGAGCAAATAGACAATAACCAAGAAGGCAATACCAATAACCAACGTCGTCTGGTTTGGGAAATTGGACGAAACGGCTTCCAGCAGGAAGGTGAACGGGATAACACCGACCAACGGCCCCCATAGCCTCGTGGCTCCGCCAAGCAGCGCCATTATCACGACCTGAAAAGAGAGGATGGGCGCAAAGGCTAAGGACGGTTCTATATAGACGTAGCGCGGAGCGAGGATCGCCCCGGCCATCGCGGCAACAGCCCCTGGCATCATAAACAAAAGCACTTTGGCCCGGGCAGTATTGATACCCGAATGTGCCGCAACAGTTTCATCATCGCCAATGATGCGTAAGGCAAACCCAAGTCGGGACCGCCCGATCAACCAGCCAACCAGAAAAACGCACGCAACGAGAGCCAAAAGCCACCAATAAATGCCTGCCTCATCCAAATCGGTCAGGACGTAGAGACCTTTCTGGCCCGTATTATTCTGCACCCATGTGATAACTTGCCGGACCAGCTCTGCCAGCCCCAGAGTAAAGATCACAAAATACACGCCCGACAAACGCAATGTCGCAAGACCAACAAGCGCGGCCAACAACGCGCCAATCAAGCCCGCAAGAGCAACTAAAGACCAAAACGGCAAGCTATCGATACCGAGTCCTGTCACGTAGGTTCCCACCCCGAAGAATGCAGCGGTCGCCAAACTAATATAGTGGGTTGGCCCCGAAAAAAGGGCCCAAGAGGTCGCAAGCGCCGTGAACATCGTGACTGTCACGCCAAGCCCAAGCCAATAGCCATTGTCACCATAAGGTAGGAGTGCACAGATGGCAAAGGTGACAGCGGCGAGGCAAAGATTGCGAATATCTGTTTTGGTCAAGCTCATGTCGGCTTCTTTCCAAACAGGCCCTGTGGGCGGAACAACAAAATGCCCAAGAACATAACATAGGCGGCTGCGAGAGTCAGACCGGGGTCCAGCAAACTGGCCACAACCGTTTCAAGAATGCCCAATAATAAAGCAGCCACGATTGTGCCACGCACATCGCCGACGCCACCCATGATCACAATGATCAAAGCCTTCAAGGTAAAGACAACACCCGTGGACGCATCCAAGGTTAAGTAGGTTGAGATAAGCGCGCCGCCGACAGCCGTGACAGCGCCACCAAGAGCAAAGGTCAGCGCAGACAAATGTTTCACGTCAATCCCAACCAAACGGGCCGAGGCAGGGGCCGTTGCAATGGCGCGGATCGACAATCCAGCCCGCGAGCAATTCAACCAGACATAAAGCGCTCCGCAAATCAAAACCGCCATGACAAACGACATCACGCGGTTCGCTCCGTAAGTATTGCCAAGCAGTTCGACCGGGACCGCCAAAAAGCTGTAGGAAAAGTAATCGCCACCAAAGAAACTCAACATCAGGCCAACGCCAATAAAAGACAAGCCGAATGTCGCAAGGATACTATCAGTCTCCAACTGCCCTCGATTTTTGGCGCGATTAACCAGAGGTTGCAGCATCGCACGATAGATCAGCCAATTCAGAGCAAAGGCGACAGGTGCGACCAAAAAGATAGTCAGAATTGGCGTAAGCTGGATGGAGCTATAAGCTATAAAAGCGAAGTAGCCCCCAGCTACCAGAATTTCACCGTTGGCCAAATTCATAATCCGTGCGACGCCGTATTGCAGGTTTAAGCCCATCGCAATCAACGCGTAGGTCCCGCCGAGCAATATACCTGTGATCAGAATGTCCAAGGTGGTGTTTCCTTTGTCGAACAGATTGGGGCGGCGAAAACGCCGCCCCATTTGGGATTATTTCCAACCGTCTTTCAAGATGACGGGTACGGTGCCATCGCGACCACGGGATGCAACCCCTCTAAAGACACCACCTTGCCATTGGCCAACTGTCCAAAAATCCGCGTTCGAGTTGTTCTCATCAAAGCTGATTGGACCAAGAATCGTGTCAAACGAGCTTTCCTTTAAGTGCGCCGTCACTGTGGCCTTATCAAGGCCAACAGCCTCAATCGCTTGAGCCAAGATTTCCAGCGAAGCATAAGTCGTCGCAGAAGCCCAATAGTCAGGCTTTGCCCCAGTCACAGCTTCATGTGCCGCAGCATACTCCATGAACGCGAGGCTTTCGGGATTTACGCCACCTGCACCTAAAACACCCTCAGCGGCTGCACCAAAACGCGCACCATAGCCCGGGAATGGCGTGGCAACAGCCGTGTAGAAGGCCTTCACATCAAGGTTTTCGATCATCGCTTGCTCGGTCAGACCAAATGTGTCCGGTGGATAGGACCAAGCCACGAAAGCATCAGGCCCAGCAGCTGCGGCCCCTTTGATGACAGGAGACAAATCCTGCGTGCCTAGCGGATAGGATGTTTCATAAACGATCTCAAAGCCAGCATCTTCAAAGATGGGTCTAGCAGCGGATGCCAATTCAATCCCAAAGGCGTCGGCAACATTTACCATAGCAACCTTGTCACCCATTTGGCCCGCATCGCGCATGTCACTCAAAACCTTCACAACATCGGCTGCGAGTGCGGTGGTTGTCCCTAATGTGAAGAACATATTTGGAAATTTTTTGGAAAGATCCGCTTGCTGGTCAGTAATGGCAGACACAGTAATCTGCGGATAACCATAGCGATCAAACAAAGGGGCAGCAGCAAGATTCAAACCCGTTCCATAAGGCGCGATGATGAAGTGGGCATCATCTTGCGTTGCCAGACGCTGCACAGCTTTAATGGTTTCGCCGGGATTAGTCTGATCATCATATTCAATCAGCTCGATCATCATCTTCTCGCCGTCAACTGTAAGGCCGCCAGCGGCATTAACTTGATCTACCCAAAGATAAATTGAGGGCCATTGTGTGACCGTCGCGCCACCAGCCAGCGGACCGGTTTTGGGTGCAACGGCACCAATGCGAATAGTCTCGGCGTTGACCGCGGTTACCGCTAATGCGCTTGCGACAGTCAAAGCACTGACAAGTTTCAAAAATAGTTTATATTTCATTGCGTTTCCTCCGTTTGCAATTTGTCGTTTGGGCAGGTGCCCGTTTAGTTTCGAAGCGTTAAGTTTCAGAGCGTTAGTGTGTAACCCTTTTGATGGGTGGCTATCCACCGAAGTTCGGTAAATTCATTGATGGCTTGCTCACCACCAAAGCGGCCATAACCGCTATTTTTCATGCCGCCAAACGGCATTGAAGGATCGTCATGTACAGTTGGCCCATTGATTTGGACAACGCCATATTCAAGTCGGTCTGCAATTGCTTGTGCACTATCCAAATCGCTGGAAAAAATCGCGGCGTTTAGACCAAACTCGGAATCATTCGCGATAGACACGGCTTCTTCGGCATCATGAACCCGCATGATGCTGGCCAGTGGTCCAAATGTTTCTTCGTGGTAAATTCGCATATTGGCGGCAATGCCGTCTAGCAATGCCGGTTGCATGACACAGTCCTCAATTTGCCCACCAACCAAAAGGCGCGCGCCTTTTGATACAGCATCTTCAATCAATCCGTTAACCCGTTGTGCTGCGTCAGACGAGACCATACGGCCAAGAACAGTGACCTCATGCACCGGGTCTGCCGCTCTTATTTTTTGTGTACGCGACTGAAGTTTCGCCACAAAGGCATCGGCAACAGATTTCACAACTATAATCCAATCCGTCGACATACAAATCTGACCTTGATTAAAAAACGCCCCAAAACAGGCCGCTTCGACGGCTGCATCGAGATCGGCATCCTCCAAAACGATCAACGGCGCTTTGCCGGACAATTCGAGCAGAACAGGTTTAAGATGGCGCGCCGCCTCCACAGCGACATCTCGTCCGACGCGCGTAGATCCAGTAAAGTTGATCCGCCGAATGCAGGGATGTGCAATAAGCTGAACCATGGTGTCGTGAGCTTCTTCTGGGTGACTAACGACACAATTCAAGACACCCTCGGGCAGTCCTGCGCCATTAAGCACATCAACCAAATACTGGTGTGTCTTTGGACAATGTTCCGACCCTTTCATGACGATGGTGTTACCGCACATTAACGCGCCTGCAATTGCCCGCACCCCAAGCGTGATCGGGGCATTCCAAGGAACCATCGCCAGTACCACGCCCGCGGGCTGTCGTCGCAAAATAGAGCTTTTGCCGCTTTTCGGTTCAACAATCACACGATCCTCAAGCGCGGATTCGAGGCTTGCGACATGAGCGAGCATTCCACTTGCAAGATCAATGTTGAACCCTGTCCAAGATGCGGACGCGCCAACCTCTTCGGCCGCAAGTGCCACGAAGTCCTCGCGATGCGCCTCAAGCGCCAGAATCATGTTGAGCAAAATCAAGGCGCGTTCTGCGACGGCGGAGCGCGACCAAATAGGAAACGCAGAGGCAGCAGCGTTGACTGCCAAAGTCGACGAATCTGTACTGACTATAAAATCAAGCTTGGAAGCTGGACGCTGCACACAATTCCCCATTTTTTCTGCCTACATGAAGCAGCATAAAGTCATTCCACAGGTCCCCAGACCTGACCATCCTTGAACCGTAGACGAAACCATCAAAAGAAAAATATTGATCTCTGGTTTTTTATTGTCAATATTTGGTTATGAAAATTACACCCAATAAATTTCATTCCCAGACAGCACACCAAACCACGGTTCACGCAGAGATTTTCCGTAGCGCCTTAGATGATCGATTTTTGGGTGGTTTGGTAGATTTTCCTGGTAGGACAACTCAGTGCATCATGGTTTTGTCGGGCGGCGCGGCACGTCTCAAACCAGACAGTGAAGAGACAATTACCGGGCCTGCAATCAGCTGGGGGGCAAAAGCGCCTGATACACATATTAAGGCGAGAGCGGGAAGCAACGGCATCATAATGACTCTTGGAGATGCCACTTTAAGCAACGCAATCGGGCATAGACCTGAGGCAGCTGCACTCCGTCTGATGTCGGCGCGTGAATTTACGCTTAGCTTGACCGAAAAGCCAGAAATCGCGCAAACAATCTCAACATGTTTTGGTGCAATTTTTAAGGAAATCGAGGCAGGGCAAACTGGCATGGAGACGGTGATTGAGGCGCAAATCCGCATCATGCTCGTGTCGCTTTGGCGCGCTGGCGTGAATGAAATGATCGAAGACCAACGCTACAATGCCGCGAATTTAACGCTTGAAAGGTTCCGCCACCTGGTGGAAGCACACTTGCGCGAGCGTTGGCCAGTGCACCGGTTTGCAATCGAATTAGGCGTGTCCCCGGATAGGCTACACGACATCTGTACCCGCACAATTGGCAAGCCGCCAAGACGCCTGATCCGCGACCGCCTGACGTTTGAAGCGCAGGCTTTACTACAACGCTCACATCAAACTTTAGATCAGATCGCAGACCATCTCGGCTTTCGCAGCACACCGCAATTCAGCGTGTTTTTCAAAGCTGAGGTTGGTGTTCCTCCGGGAGCATTTCGCCGCTCAAGCATGCAGCAAAGCGAAACGACAAAGCAAGCTCAGGTGGGCAGCTACGCAGACTGGCCATAGAGCCTCTAACACGACCATGTCGGCGCCAGCAGAAAAACTGAAGAATATATATGGACCCGACCCGCTTCAGATGTAAAAATGGATCTGCCAAACCAATCAGAAAAGCATCGGATTGCTAGCGCAGCCTAACTCTATGCGCGCAATAATTGACGCCACTCCGCGAGAGCAGCGGCATGGTTTAGCTTGAAATTGGTGCGTGAATAGAGATGGCGTTCCTGCAAGCTCCATACACCCAACCTAACCCCACACCCAGCCGCTGTTGAGCCTTTAATGGACCAGAGTGGCAAGCCATATGACTTCAGGGCTAGTTCTAA